>Ga0207098_10028_pt2 | contig 38289 bp, 29 predicted proteins | sample Alteio_BWMinHeat_84_FD_153548 | JGI IMG/M metagenome (GOLD analysis project Ga0207098, IMG submission 153548) | Enriched cells from forest soil in Barre Woods Harvard Forest LTER site, Petersham, Massachusetts, United States -... | ecosystem: Environmental > Terrestrial > Soil > Temperate forest >...
GCGACTCTATTTGCCCGACCCCAACCCAAATTGACCTCAGAAACGATGAATCTCCTTCTGAGTCATGACTGGCCAGGAAACGTCCGCGAGTTGGAAAATGTCGCCAGAAAAATGGTGGCTCTCGGAAATGTCCAATTGATGCCCCACGATTTCGCTACGTACGAACCCCTCGAAGGATTACAAACTCCAGTACCTCGCGCGCGGACTCGAGAGCCCCAGGGCCCATCCTTGAAGGAGGCTTCCAGGCAGGCTTCACGGGTCGCGGAGCGTGAATTGATTCTGAAGCATCTAGAACGCACGCACTGGAATCGCAAGAGGACCGCACGTGACTTGCAGATCAGCTACAAGGCCCTGCTCTATAAACTCCGACAACTGGGGCTGGAGGGCACGGATAATTTTGACGAAGGGTAAGGAGACTTAGAATGAACCGAAGAAATTACATTCCAGTTATCGCCCTTATGCTGACCATCGCAGGTTCGGCCCGGGCATCGGCGCAGGACAAGCGTACCGATGAAAAAGCGCCGGCTGCAACCGACGCCAAGGCTGCTCCCCTTCCCGCAACTACCAATCCTGACTATGTGATCGGGGCAGAAGACGTCCTGGATATCAGTGTGTGGAAGGAGCCGGAAGTCAGCCGCAGCGTTCCGGTCCGTCCGGACGGGCGTATTTCGCTTCCACTCATTAACGACGTGACAGCGGCGGGTCTCACGCCGCAGCAATTGGCTTCGTCGGTGACCACGAAACTCCGCAAGTTCTTGAATGAACCGCAGGTCACGATCATCGTTACGGCGATAAACAGCCAACGCGTTTTTATCATCGGCGAAGTTCAGCGCGCAGGCGCCTTCCCATTGATGCCGGGGATGACAGTGTTGCAGGCATTGTCCAATGCGGGTGGATTCACCGCCTATGCAGACATGAAGAAAATTCATATCCTCCGCACGCGGGATGGCAAGCAATCTCAGCTTCCGTTCAATTATCGAGATGCGCTCAAAGGTGACAATCCGGACCAGAACATCAAGCTCGAAGCGGGCGATACTATTGTCGTACCTTAGTCAGAAACAGGGGGCGAAGACCCCTCCGCGCCGGGATAAAATGGGGAGAGATTGGCCAAAGGAACTTCGGTCGCAGGGTGAGGATTAGGGCATGTATAAGCAGTTTTTTGGCCTCAAAGAAAACCCGTTCAACGTCAACCCCGATCCGCATTTTCTGTATTTGACGCAGCATGCGCAGGAGGCACTGGCCTGCCTGACGTACGGCATCGAAACGCGCAAAGGATTTATCCTTCTGACCGGTGAAGTCGGGACCGGAAAAACCACTCTCATCAACAAGCTCCTCGAGTGGCTGCACAATGAACAGGTATCCACCGCATTTGTGTTCAATCCTCGCCTCAGCGTGACGCAGTTTTTTGATTTCATGATGGCCGATTTTGGTATTCCTTGCGAGTCCCATCAAAAGGGCCATATGTTGATGAAGTTGAACCAGTGGCTGTTGGAACGCTACCGTGCGGGCGAGCGGGCGGTGTTGGTGGTGGACGAAGCACAGAACCTTTCGCCTCAAATGCTCGAAGAGATACGATTGTTGACGAATCTCGAGACTTCGACAGAAAAGCTCCTGCAAATCATTCTAGCGGGGCAGCCGGAACTGCAACAGAAACTCAACCAGCCACAATTGCGCCAGTTGCGGCAGCGGATCACATTGCGTGCAAAGACATGTCCCCTCACCGTCGACGAGACACGGGGTTATATCGAGGAACGCTTGCGGATTGGGGGTGCAGAAAACACGGGGATCTTCAGCCCCGAAGCGATTGCATCCGTGCACCGCTTCGCTCGTGGCATCCCCAGAGTGATTAATTTGCTGTGTGAGCATGCGTTGGTTGGCTCGTTTGTGGAGCAGAAGAATCCAGTTCCGGCCGCAATTGTGGACGAGGTCGCGCACGATTTTGAATTGCATACCATTGATCCGATGGCACATGAGCCGCAACCTGCGGGCTTTCCAACCCTGTCCGGGACCGCTGGAGAGGCTCCGCTAGTGGACTCACTGGTGCAAGCGCTGACCAAGGTTGTGGAGAGGATAAACCAGCGCGAAGCGGCAGAATTAGAGCGCAAGGGCAAGTCCTGAGTTCCATCTCAAAAATCACTTCCTAACAGGGGACTTCTCGGCGCGTTCCGGCCAAAAGACGCTTGCCTGCAAGATTGTTGCGGAGTACAGCGGGAGATGATTATTGCTCCATGGAATCCGAGTAGGCGCCGCCACCGTACCAAGGGATTCTGCTACCGCTCTCGCTTCCGACCGCTCTACCTTTCAGGTCGCACTCTGAAAGTTCCCGGTCCTCGCGGCATGACCTACACGAAAGCGGATTGGATTGTCGATGAAGCAATTTCACACCAATTTCCCGACGAGCAGAATGCTCGCGGTGTGATTGAACCTGCCCACAAACCTGATCGAAACCTAAGGAATTTGGGAACCCTTCAAATGCCCGATCCTGGACCTCAACCGATTTCTTGTCGAGGACAGTCGCTACATCAACTCTTCGATGAACGAGCGGGCTGTCGCTGGGGCTACTCGCAGGTCATGATGAACTAGCGGACCTGCGTCCAGAACCGGCTCGGCGCCGTGCAAAGTCGGGACGTCGGTGCGCTCAAAAAATTTCCCGATGGGGATCTCATCTCCCCAGAGCAGGGATTTTCCCATGGCTGCTGTCCAGTCAGCCGAGTTGTAAGCGGGGTCGTCCTCGAGCTTCTTCACGCGCGGCTTGAACCATTGGTAGGTATTATCGTGATTGTAAGTGACGCAAGGGCTGAAAACGTCTAAGAATGAGAACCCCTTGTGTTCGATACCGTGCTTGATGAGCTCCGTAAGGTGCTTCTGTTCAGCGCTGTAACCCCGGGCGATGTATGTGGCCCCCGCGGCAAGAGCCAGTGAAATCGGATTGACTGGCGCCTCGATGTTACCGAATGGCATGCTTTTCGTCTTCATGCCGACACGGCTGGTTGGCGACGTCTGGCCAGTGGTGAGGCCGTAGATCTGGTTGTCCATGACGATGTAGAGCAGATCCACGTTGCGGCGCATGGTGTGGACGAAGTGGTTGCCGCCGATCCCGAAGCCGTCACCGTCGCCGCCCGTCACCAATACTGTCAGTTCGTGATTGGCCATCTTCACACCGGTGGCAACTGCCAGGGCCCGGCCATGCAGAGTGTGCATGCCATATGTCTCTATGAAGCCGGGGAAGTTGGACGAACAGCCAATGCCACTGATGGTCACCACCTTGTGGTTTGGAATCTCCAACTCGACCAGAGCTTTCTGAACAGCTGCGAGCACTCCGAAATCACCACAACCGGGACACCAGTCAGGTTCAACCTTGCCCTTAAAATCGGCCACCTTCATTACCTTGGGGGGCGCTACGCTGGTTGCCATATTCGTCTTCTCCTCAAACCATGATTTCATGTACCGGAACAGACAGTTTTGTTTTTCCGGCAAGCTGTTCCTTGACCGCTTCGATGATGTGGTGCGGCATGAAGGGTTCGCCATCGTACTTGCGAATGTGCCCGTTCGGCACAAAGCTGGTTTCACTGCGTAAATAACGCGCAAACTGGCCACTATAGTTATTCTCAACAATGATTGTGTGCCGCGTGCCTTTCAGAATGTCGAGAATCGCGTCGCCATGGAGCGGGACGAGCCAGCGAATCTGAAGCTGATTGGCGGAAATCCCCTGCTCGCGCAAGAGCTCACAAGATTCCTCGATCACACCTTGTGTTGAGCCCCAGCCGATCAATGTGACGTCCGCGTTGCGCGGACCCACCAGTTTGGGCGGCTGAACAGCAGCCTCAATGCCGGTCATTTTTCGCATGCGCTTTTCCATCATGGCGCGACGCTTGATCGGATTCGTGAATTCGTCGCTGATCAAAACGCCGTCCTCATCGTGTTCGTCAGTGCCGGCCGTATGAGTGTGGCCAGGCACGCCAGGGATGGCGCGCGGTGAAATTCCGCTTTCAGTGATCAGGTAGCGCTTATAGCCTCCGACAGGGGAATGGCCGGAGGACGCCCCATTGCCTGTGGCGATTAGCTCGCCACGATCAATCGGGGGCGTGAAATCCAGCTCTTTTGGGTCAACGCTGAGCCTACCTTCTGAAAGCAAAAGATCGCAGAGCACAATTCCAGGGCACTGGAAGCGGTCGACAATGTTGAACATCTCGGGGATAAGCTTGAAGCAATCGCCGATGTCGAGCGGTGCGGCGATCGCCCGCGGGTAATCGCCAAAGGCGGCCCCGAGCATCTGCCAGAGGTCTCCCTGTTCGGTCTTGGTGGGAACGCCTGTGGACGGGCCGGCCCGCTGGCAGTCGATCACGACAATCGGAGTTTCAATCATCGCGGACATCCCAAGGCCCTCGCTCATCAGAGCGAAGCCTCCGCCCGAAGTAGCGCACATCGCGCGGACACCGGCATGCGCGGCGCCGATCGTCATATTGATGACGCCGATTTCGTCTTCCACTTGTCGGACCATGACGCCGGCTTTGCGTGCGTGCGCAGCCATCCAATGCAAAACGCCCGTCGCGGGGCTCATGGGATAGGCACAATAGAATTTCACTCCCCCCGCCACGCCTCCCATGGCCATCGCCGCGTTGCCACTCAAGATTGCATAGCGCGTCTCCGTTGTGGGAAGTGGCTTGGAAAAGGGCTTGAAGTTGGCGGACGCATAATCGAACCCGGCCCGAGCAATCTCGACGTTTTCGGCCACCACGAGGTCGCCCTTCTTCTTGAACTGCTCTTTGAGAACATCCTCCAGCGCCTGGAATCCGATACCCATCATGCTGAGGCCGGCGCCGATCGCAAGCGTGTTCTGGGCCACCTTATTTCGAGTAATGTCCGCCAACTTTGAAACTGGAAGCGGGCAGAACTGCACGCCGCTGCCAGGTGTTCCCGGTTTAATGGCCTCAGAGTTGTAAATACATGCGGACCCGGCGGTCAGGAGCCCCAGGTGGCGATCCATCGTGTCCTGATTCAGCGGGATCATCAAGTCGATCCGGTCACCCATATTGGTGACTTTTTCAGGTCCCGTACGGATGGTTAGAAAAGTGTGGCCGCCGCGAATGATCGATTGATAGGCGTTGTAGGCATTCAGATGAAGCCCGCGTCGACTGAAGATCTTTGCAAAAATGTCGCCCGGCGTGGCGACACCTTGACCTGCCGCACCCCCAATGCCAATAGCGAAGGTCTGCTTCATCACATCCCCCTTAGCGTACGCCAAGACGAACCGCGCGAGACCCATACGTCCGCCACAGTTCTACTACTAACCTTTCATTTACTCGTGAATCTCATAAAAATCAAGGTGAATCCTAGACGATTGCGAATTTGTTCCTGTCTGTGCGAGATGAGTGACTCGCGGTTGACACAGGGCACGACTGGCGTACGAAGTTGGGACTCCCCATTCCTGACCCGGCTAGCCGGATTCCGGTCTGGCCGTTCAAAGCCATCCAAATTCGAGTGAATTTCGCGCTCGCTGCAATCTGGGCGTAGAGTCGCGGATCCTGAAGTAATCGGGCCACTTCGCCGCAGGAAGGCCAACTCAATGAACAATAGAGGCTCATGTTGCAGGGTTCAGATTTCCAAGACAAGACCAATGGCTTGCTTCGCGATGATCTATGAAAACGAAGGAGGCTGGAGGCTATTGCACAACCCACGAGAATCTGCGGATTTCATGTAATGCTGTAGCCCGCCTCTTCAGAGGCTGGCTACAGACCCCGTCCTCGTTCCCAACGAGAAATTTGGTTTTGCGAAGCTTCTAGTGACGCGGCTAACGAACACCGAATGGAATCGTGATCGTCCTGGTGGTGATGTGTTCGGTGACGTGGTCGAATGTGTCGATGTCAAAGGGCTGGCCAATGTGATTGCCGGCAAGGTCTTCTATCGTCGTATCCACAACCAGTTGGTATTCCCCTGTTTTCCACGGCTGGTGCGGCGTAAAGCGCCATTGCGCTTCCAGATGAGCGACGCTCACTGTCCCACTGACGCTGGCCTGATCGATTGAAACAGTAAGCATTCTTTGTAAGAGCGGGAAATTCATTGGCCCAGGGAAATCTACGACCAGGGCTTGAGACGTACCCGCTTTGGGGGCAGTCACCCGCCATTGTTTTGGATCGGGTGGATTCCTCTCGGCTGGTCCGCCGTAAAAAGATTTGCGGAAGCCTGCCACCATCGGGACGCCGCGCGCGTCTTGCCAGTCGCGATCGATGACCAGCGTAAAGTGCTTTCCTTCCGCGATCGGCGGCCCCAGTTTTTCGTTTGATTCCAGTCCACGTTTGATGCGCCCGGGATCGAAAGTCATCGTGAGCCGCCGGTCATTAGGGTCCCAAAGTTCCTCGCCCGGTAGAAACACTCCTTCTAAAACTTTGCCATTCTCATCTAGTACATGGATGCGCCGGACGGCTTGACCCTGGCTCATTGGAGCGGAAAAGTACAAGTACAGCCTAAGTTGATTGCTCGGCAGGACATCCCCAGACGGATAAAGGTGCTCGACGCGCGCCGATGGAGTCTTATCCTGATGCGGTCCGTCAAAGGTCATCTCAACTGGAGCGCCACCCCCGGGCGGTTGAAAAACCGCACGGTAATGCACTCCTGCGGCAATCGGATAGCGGGGATGAAAAACAAGGGCACTGCCCTCGACGGCATATGACCCTGCCAAAGGAGGTATATCTCCAAGCCCGGCGTAGACGGTGAAAACGGAAGCCCAGCCCTTTGCGGGCACCCCCTGGGGTACCTTCCAGCCTGCCACCTTGAAGGTGCCATCGTCGAATTGAATGGATATCGTTTTTTGTGCGATTGCGGTCATCCCTAGCAACAAGAGGATGACCGCAATGCCAGCAACCGTATGTTTCAGCAACGTGTCGCTTCTCAGGGCAACGCAATTGTTTGCAGATTTAGTGGCCCGCTCGGTGGTCCCGGCGCATAGGACTGACCGGTGAAGGTTCCAATGAGAAGTAAAGCATTCGAGTCGTCGAGCCGCGTGAGGTGTTGCACGCCCTTGAGATCGTTCAACGTGTTATAGGGAACGCCAGCCACGTTGCCGCCGGTTGGGTTGGGGACGGTCGGCGAGTCGATGGGCGCGTAGGTTTCTAACTTATCAGCCGCGAGCTTCATCACCCCGCGAGAGGAGTTGGCAATCAGGATGTATTCGTGGCCGTCCTTCTTGTAAGGGACCATATCCAGGGGTTGATTTCCGGAGCCGAGATCGGCGATCGTTATGCCCTTCACCTTGGCGCCGGGCTTCAGATCGCTGACGGGGATCTTCACCAGAGGCGTGCAGGTGTACGCCGCCAGGATATACTCCTGTCCGGAAATCGTGTACGGGACGAACGTCCGCACGGGAGCTTCTGTTTCATATCGTCCATGTGACGCGTGCCAAATCCTTAGTGTGCTGCCTTGCGCGGCATCCTTGAAGGGGAACGGAATGGAACGCAGCGAGGAAGACCATTCTTCGTTCGACAGGCCAGCCACGATCACATTGCCGTTTACATAGTTCATATCGGTGATGGTCAGCATGCGCGGGTTTTGCCGCGCGGCAGGATTTGCTTCCGGCGCATCGGACAGGCTGACCGACGCGCGCTTGGCATTGTCAAGTGGGAGCGCGGTGATCTGGCCCGACCCGTCCACGCGCATAATCAGTGGCATCGCATCCGGACCGCGTCCGCGGGAGCCCGACAAATAGACGTTCTTCGAAATGGGGTTCACCTTCACGTCGTTGATGACGATCTGATCCGGGGTCACACCCACCAGGGCCGCGATTTTCTGGTCTATTGCCTGAACGTTAATCTTCGCGCCTGACGCCGCAGCTTTCCTGTCCCCGGTATCAATCGCCACGATGGTGCCGCCGACCGAATCGCCGACGAAAAGAATGCCGTCCGGCCCGAATGCCAGCGCCCCGGCCGACATGAGTTGAACTTTGCCAGAAGGAAGCTCAGCGACTGGGCTGGCAGGTTTACGACCCCCACTTACACCAATAGCGAGTGTGGCAGCAAGACATAACGCCACTCCCGCGCTAACGAACATTTTACGGCGCATATTAGTCCTCCTCTTAGTCAAGTCTCGGACCCACCCTATTTAGCACCATATGGAATCAGCGTCAAATGATTGTGGGTTTTGGCGGGAAGGGGATCAACGCATCGAGAAGGAAGGAAAGCCGTCAAAGGTCAATTATTGCGCGGCAGCCCCAGCATCGATTCAAATTCCAACGCCACGACGGACTCGCATTGAACGATCACTTAAACCAGGTCGAATATCTAAGGGAAGCGTCGAGAACCTTATGGCCTTCCTCACCCAATCTGGCGGCGTGCTGAGCCCGCCCGCTTTGGCGATCACGCCGCCGTAGCGGCATGATTCGAAACGACCGGTTACCTCCCGGATTGGAGTCGGCAGTGAATCGAATGATCTCAATTCTTTTCGAAACTCGGTACTTGATTCTTTACCGGAGCGAAAATCGATGTATTTTGGTAGAGTCAGTTTGAAACAGCATGGGCTATCTCTGCATTCACGGTCACTTCTATCAACCCCCGCGGGAGAACCCATGGCTTGAGGCCATCGAGCTGCAGGATTCCGCGCGTCCTTATCATGACTGGAATGAGCGCATCACTGCGGAGTGTTACGCGACCAACACAGCCGCACGCATCCTGGATGACTCCCGACGAATTATCAAGATCATAAGCAACTACCCGAAGATCAGCTTCGATTTCGGACCCACCTTGCTGTCTTGGCTGGAAACAAGCGCCCCAAGGGTCTACCAGTCGATCCTGGACGCCGACAAAGCAAGCCAGGAGCATTTCTCCGGACATGGCTCGGCCATCGCGCAAGCTTACAACCATATGATCATGCCGCTGGCCAATCGGCGCGACAAAATCACCCAGGTCGTCTGGGGCATTCGAGATTTCGAGCACCGCTTCGGGCGCCGGCCCGAAGGCCTCTGGCTCCCCGAAACCGCAGTGGATATGGAAACCCTCGAGATCCTCGCCGAGCATAAGATCCGCTTCACCGTTCTAGCTGCGCGCCAGGCGCGGCGCGAGTCAAAGATTGGCGGGCGGATGTGGAAGGATGTTGCAGGCGAGCGGATCGATCCCTCTATGGCTTACTTGTGCCGCCTTCCTTCCGGCCGAACGATCAATCTATTCTTCTACGACGGGCCCATTTCGCGGGCCATGGCCTTCGAGAATCTCCTTGCGAGCGGCCAGCAGTTCGTCGACCGACTAATGTCCGGTTTTGCCGAGGAAGTACGGCCGTGGCCCGAGTTGGTCCACGTTGCTACCGACGGCGAGACCTTCGGACATCACCACAAGATGGGCGAAATGACTCTGGCCTTCGCTCTGGATTGCATCGAAGCCCGAGACCTAGCCAAAATCACCAACTATGCGGAATACATGGAGCGCCATCCGCCCATTCACCGGGTGGAGATTTTTGAAGATACTTCGTGGAGTTGCACCCACGGCATCGAGCGCTGGCGAAGCAATTGCGGGTGTAACTCCGGCGCCCACTCAGGCTGGAATCAGGAGTGGCGCGGGCCGCTACGGCAGGCGCTGGACTGGCTGCGCGACACAGTGGCGTTGCGGTACCAGGAAAAAGCTGGCGCGCTCTTCACAGAACCCTGGGCGGCGCGTGACGACTACATTGGTGTAGTTCTCGACCGTTCGCCCGGCAACATCGACCGATTCCTCCGGATCCATGCCGCTCGTGAGTTGACCGTTGCGGAGCGCGTAACAGCGCTCAAGCTTCTCGAAATGCAGCGGCACGCTATGCTGATGTACACGAGCTGCGGTTGGTTTTTCGATGAGCTTTCCGGAATCGAGACGGTCCAGTGTATCGAATACGCGGGCCGCGTCATAGATCTGGCACGCCAGTTGTTTCGCGACGATGTCGAACAAACATTCGTCGAAAAACTGTCGCAGGCAAAGAGCAACATACTTGAACACCGTGACGGTGCCGAGATTTACCGCAAGTGGGTGCGGCCCGCCGTCATCGACCTCCCGAAAGTCGCCGCACACTATGCCATTGCCTCCGTCTTTGAGCCGTCCGCCGAATTGCGCCGGATTTATTGCTATGAAGTTCAGCGCGAGGACTATACGGTTCATGAGCAAGGGAGGAAGAAACTGGCTATCGGGCGTGTTCGCATCAGCTCCACGATCACGACGGAATGGGCGCTCCTCAGTTTTGTGGCATTGCACCTCGGTGACCATCAGGTGAAAGTGGGTGTGCGCGATTCCCCGGAAGACGCGGCATATCTGGCCTTGGTGAACGACTTGGTGGAAGCATTCCACGGCACGGGGACTTCAGACATTGTCCAGCGGCTAGATGAGGTTTTTGCCTCCGAGACCGATTCCCTACACTCCTTGTTTAAGGACGAACAGCGCAAGATCATGGAATTAATCCTCGCTCCCCTCGTGGCTGAGGCGGAGTCTGAGCACATTCGACTCTACGCTCGAAACGCAGCCTTGATGCGTTTCCTCACGGAATTACAGATTCCCCTGCCGAAAACCTTTCGCGCTTCCGCCGAATTCGCATTGAACTATCATTTGCGAACGGAATTTCTAGGCGACGAGCCCAATCTCCAGAGAGTCGCGCCGCTGATCGAAGACGCCAAAGCCCTCAAGGTGTATCTCGATGTCCCAACGCTCGAATACGCGCTGCGGAGCAGGCTCGAGCAAATGGCCGAGACGCTCTCGGCTTCCCCGGAGGAACCGCAGTCGCTACTCCGGTTCCGAGCCGCGGTGGAGCTGGCATGTTCCCTGCCTTTCCCCGTGAATCTGTGGCAGGTCCAAAATCTCTTCTATGGGCAGCTTCGGTTTCAAACTCGCAAGTCAACCACGGAGAGCCGCCAGGCGGGGCAAGCAAATTTGGCCAGCGATTATGCAAAGCTGGGCGAAACGTTACTATTTACACCTCAAGCGCTCGATATCTTGCTCCATTCGGAAGCGGTCAACTGACTTATTTGGCCTGAAGGATTGCTTACATGCCACTTCCAGAGCCGAGCGGCCCGCATTCTCGCCCAGACTTTCGGCGGGCGTGCCCCAGGACGAGTCCTATGCCCCCCATCAACAGCTCGGTAATTTCTCGACCACTCGAATATCATGCCTCTGCGCCTGATATTGATCGGCAAGGCCTCTCAAACGTCCGCGGCGATGACTTCCCCAATGGCAGCTTGGAGAACTATCTCAGCACGCATTTGGGGTTATCGAGGAATCGACACAACGCACCCCATGCGGTTCGATGGAGAGGTGAAGGCTATTAGCAAGCTATTTGGAAACAAGAGACGGAGTGACAACCCCTATCATTCTCCGGATCATCCCATCGGACTTACTCAGCACGTACAGCTCGGCGTCACCGCCTATGGCCATGCGCACATCTGCACGCCCTCCGCCGTATGCGATGCCGTCGGAATCCGTTTTGGGCTGCCGATGTTCCTCGTCTTTCCAGCCAGTTGTCGTCGCGGCCGCACCAGGTAGCACCCGATCCTGCGCAGGTAAGCCTCCTTTACGGGCGTATGCCTCGGCTACGATGTCGAACATCCGTCGCTTCACGGCAGAAGTGTCATTTCCAGCGGGTCCTTTATACATAATCTGCAGTTCATGTATCTGCGCGTGCTTGTTGCGCTCTCCGCGTGTTGCAATCATCTCAGACAAGTCAACGTAGAAAAGCCTGCCGTTCGTCATGTCATTGAAAACATATTTGCCGCGCAGTTGTGGCATCAATTTTCCTCGGTACACAAATCCATTTGCGATCGAGTCGCCGTCCAGGTGACTGTACACCGCAGCTGGATAGAGAGGAGTGACCGGGTCGGCCAGCCCGTTGACAGTGAGACGATCCTTTTCGGGAAACGGGATTGGGGGATTCATCAGACTACCTGTCCTGCCTGCGTCGCTCACAAAAAGTTGTTCGTCACCTTCCCGCTCGGCATACCCGTAATTACCTCCCTTGCGTACGATATCGATTTCTTCCCACTCGTGAAGACCAATATCGTCCACGAGAAGAGTATTCGACACCGTGTCCCAAGTCATTCGATGCGGATTGCGAAATCCGTACGCAAAGATTTCACCGCGGGCGCCCGCCACGGACACGAACGGATTGGGGTCGGCCCCACTCGACGGAATTCGGTAGCGGCCATTCGCGCCGAGCACGTCGGTCGTACGTAATTTGGTATCAGGAGTGATTCGCAATATCTTGCCCACCAGGGCATTGAGCTGCTGGGGAAGCGTATGCCCGGGCCCCGGCGTTTCTCCCTGAGCGCCGTCGCCCACCGAAATGTAGAGGTTTCCATAATCGTCCTGCCCGCGCCGGACGAATGGATTAAAGAGCAAGTCGGCCATGGGATGATTACGGTCGAATCCAGTCCGCAGAAGTTCGCGTGCGGTCCCCTCAAATGTAGAATTGCGGACGTTGGCATCTGTCCATTCGATAAGCACCGATTCAAGGTGGGTCGGTCCCGCCGGAGGATTTATCGCCGGAGTGGTCGCGTAATCCCTCAAATTCAGTGTTGGGACTTGGGCATTTGTAGGAACCGCGGATCCTTCCATATCTGGTTTTTCGACATGCACGGTGTAAAATTTGCCGTTCTTGGCATAGCCCGGATCGAACGTAATGGAAACAATGCCCATCGTGTTTCCATTGTCGGATACAAATTTCGGAAAAAGTTGGGCAAAATTGAGGTACGGCGTGAACTTTTTCGTTTGTTTATCGAGGATATACAGATTCCCGCTCTGGTCGTTGACGAAGAAGCGGGTACTCGACATCGAAGCGTCTGCGGGCTCCGAGCACATGGAAGTCACGCGGCCCAATTGGCCGTTCATGTTAACCGGACTCTTGCTGGCACCGCCGTGAGTTGGGCTTGACAGAGGCAAATTCGCGTAATCTTCAAGTAATACAGCCGTCCCGTCCTTGCCGATTTGAGACTGCGACGGGTACTGTCCACAAATGACCGACGCACTCGCTAAAAAACTGAGCGAGAGTACGACCCACACGCAAAGCCTCGTCCCCTTCTCAATTCCCTGTCGGCGCCTCATGGGGAAGACCTCCTTTTCACTCACGTACGATTGCGCAGGCTGCTGAATGTCGGAGTCAACTGGAATCTCCGACTTGCACCTTTCACTTGGGAATCGTACGCCTCTCCTGTCCTCCGCACAACCAATCGGCATCCAAGGCATGCGCCAGAATGAGCGTGCGGTTACGATGGAACTTCTGAAATTCTTGGAATTTTAATCTGTGGACCAGGGTTATCGTCACGGCTACTTGCTATCCACATACCTGGATGCGAGCGTGCCGATCAGATCACGGATTGTGGTAGGGGTGGTTCAGGAGGCGTTTTGCCTCCCGAATCTCAGTCGAGTCACTGCTCAGCGTGATAGCCTCATGGTACTTCCTAATCGCGGCATCGCGTTCTTGCAACAAATCGTACATTTCACCTGCCAGCAGTTTCGTTTTCGCCACTTGTTCGCGATCGGCCCCGGGCAACTTAGCCACCGATTCATATGCATCCGCGGCTGCACGATAGTCTCCTTGAAAGCGCAACGTTTCCCCGAGAGCATATGCGGCTCTAGTCAGGCGCGGATGAGGAAATATCTGTCTCTGCCCCAGATCAAGGAGATTTCGATAGGCCGTCACCGCTTCGGGAATGTTGCCGCTAGACCGAAACAGACCGGCTTGTGAAAAGCCGAAGTGGAAATTATGGGGATACGAACGATAAAGTTCACTCATTAGCGAGAGGGCCTCAGGATACAGCCGCTCACGCGCGAGGAAAAGTGAGAGAGCAGTCTTGGCGTCGACGCTCGCACCTCCCCCGGCATCTGCCGCCTGCCGGATGGCACCCATCCCTTCGGCCTTGCTTCCCTTAATGCTGAGCATGAAGGCAACAACTCTCTCGTAGACCGGCAAGCCTGCAACGATATATTCATAAACTCCGACAACCAAGTTCGCGTCGCTGTAGCTCGGTGTCAGCTCCAGCACGCGCTTGTGGTCATCATAGGCACCAAGCGCATTTCGAAATGCGGAATACCACGCCTTTTCGACAAAGCCTTCATATAACGCGTAGAGGGAACGCGTAACTCCGCGAGCATAAAGTGCATCGGTGTCGTCGGGCTTCTCTTTCAATCTTTCGGTCGATAAGTAGAGAGCCTGCTTCGCGAGGTCCTCAATGCGGTTGCGGACTTGCTCGTCCACCAGGGCCTTTTTCGTATGCAGAAATTCTGAACGCAAGTAGAGTTCAGCGTTGAGGGCGCCCTCGCGGTCAATCTCGCGAACCAGGACGGCCTCCAGGAGGTGGTTCGCGGCAAAGGGGTCATCCGGATGCGCCTCCTGAGCCGCCTGAAATCCTTGTATCGCTGAATCATAGTCACTGTTATAGAAGCTTTCGAAAGCCTTGCGAGTGGGCACATCGTTAGGGCGCCCTTTTACCGAGACGGAAGATTCCGTGGGTGTGATGGGCGAATACTGCCATGCGACGATTGATTGAAGAGGCAAAAAACAAAAGGTAATTGCGACGCTGATCTTCTGCACGCGGGAAATGGGCCGATTTCGCATAGGGTGAGCCACTGCGATGCTTGTTTAGGGAATCCGCGAACGGCTTATCTGAATCCCAATTCGGCCTCTGTAATTCCCGATGCGTTGTCCTGCACCGCTTGGGATCCGGTTCATACTGTCACGAAAGAGCATTACTTGATGCTACTCCACATCCAACCGTAAGCCGATCATGAAGCAGGCGATAGGAAAGAACGCGTCGTAAATCGTGAGCGAAGGGTCGTAGCGCACCACCAAGCGCCGGAAGTTTCAGAGCCAAGCACTGGTCCGTTCGACAATCCATCACCTTCCGTAGCGACCCAGGGCCCGGCGCTCCTTCGGCGCTGCTGCCTTTCCTTATCTCCCATTTCCGAATACTCAACCATAATTATTTCAACGGCTTGTTTAAAGTTGTGCAATAGCCTCTCATCAATCGGGCCCCTCCGGATCCTTCAGACGCGTGATTTGGTATCGGGCATTTTCCACGAGCATTTGACCATCGAAGGATCAAGCCTGGGGAAGAACTCTCGAATCACTTTCGATTGCTTCTCGGCCGTGGGCTCCGGCGGATTGGGCTCGTGGTAGAATGACAAGAAAGACAGACCCTTCCTTGGATGTGTGCTCGACAGTCACAGTGCCTCCATGTTCACGGACAATTTTGTTGACGATGGCTAACCCTAGCCCGGTCCCTTCTGACTTCCCAAAGCTGACAAAGGGATCGAAAAGGGTGGTTCGGATAGGTTCCGGGATACCTGTGCCATTGTCGGCCACGCGGACTTGAAAGGAATCCGAGGTCGATCTGATATCGACGATAATTTTCCCAGAATCCCTCGAAGTTGCTTCGGACGCATTCAAGATCAAGTTGAAGAAAGCGCGCTCGATCTTCTTCGAATCAAGAAACCCTTCCATGTCGCCTGACTTCTTAATCGAAATCGTCTGGCCTCTCATGTCGGGGCGAGCGAGTATCGCGTCGGCGGCGCGCCGAACCAGATGGTCGAGAGATGCTGGTGTCGGGGAGATGGATCCATCCGGGCGCGCTAGATCACGCAATGAATCGAGCAGGTCGGTCATTTGTCCGGAAGCCGCCATTATTTCCTCATACACAACGTCCTTGTCGAGCTTCAGTTTTTCCGCCTCGTGCAGGAATTCCGCATTGGCCACAACAGCGGCCAAATAGTGACGCAGGTCGTGCGAGATGGAACTTGCGGCTCGTCCCAATGCCGCAATTCTTTCCGTTTCGATCAATTTCTGTTGGGAGTTGAGCAAATCGCCCCGCATTTTTGAGAAGGCTTTACCAAGATCGACAACTTCGCTGCTGCCATGGGGATTGATGAAATAAGTGAAATTGCCGGTCGAGAGGGCTCGGACTCCTTCGACGAGATTGTCCAGGGGCCTCGTAATTTGCCGCGAAATGAAGACCAGCAGGATCGATGAACAAAGTACGGCCGAAATGCCCAGCTCAAGAATCGTCCGATCGAGCCGCGACATAAAGTTGGCGGTGCGTTGCAGTGGGAGCAGCATGTAGCATTGCACGATCGTGGGTGGACCCGAATGAATGGAAACGGACGCAATCTCATATTCATCATTCGCGAGCGTGATCTCTCTTGCGGCGAAGCCGGGAGGGACAAACCCTTGCTCAAATATCCGGCGGAATGCGGATTCCTCAGCAGGGGATAAATTTGAAGCGATGACGTCGGTGCTTGTGCCCAGTACAATCTTGCTTTCGGCAACGACGGCCAACTGCTGGGCCACTTTCGCGTCGATCTGGTATCCGACTGCCACCATGCCTAGTCCGTTCTGATTGATTCCGGCACCACTCGTAATCGGCCGAATGAAGACCCAATAGAGATGGCCGCTCGAATACCACCAGGCTGAGTTCTCGTCCTGCTCCAGTGATCGAGCCAGATCGTGCGTAACATTCGACACGTCCATCTCAGGGGTCGTGGCGTGCAATCCCAAGACCTTCCCCGTGGGATCAGCAAGAACGAACAGATCGCTCCCCGCAAGTTTCCAAAACGACAGCGACGCATCCTGAATGGTGGGCGCGTGCCGCGTCGTCATCAACGCCTTGAGTGGTGGAAGCTCGGCCAGCAATGTTGCAGTGCGAGAAAGCTGTTCTTGCCGTTGGTTCTGAACGCTTTGAAATGCACGAACGGAAGATTCGAGACCATTCAGGGTCTGCTCCTGAATTTCCGATCGGATCGTGGACCGCACGATCAGGAGAACTCCGCCGGTCAGTCCGCAAATGATCAGGACTGTGGCGACGAGTAGTTGGGTTTGCAGTCGTTGCGGTCCCATGTGTGCCTCTCGCCGGCGTTATCCTTTCCTGGCTCGGGCAGAACCAGTTGGCACAAATTTGTATCCCACCCCATGTACCGTCTGGAAGAAGCGCGGGGTCGCGGGATCGGGCTCCAGCTTCTGCCTGATTCGCATCATATGGTTATCCACCGTGCGCGTGGTAGGGTACTTCTCATATCCCCAAACCGTATTCAAAAGCTCTTCCCGTGAGATGACCCTGTTTGGCGACTGGGAGAAGAACTTCAAGAGTTTGATTTCTTGAGCCGTCATCGCGATCGGCACCCCGGCACGAATCGTTTCCATGCTTGTAAAATCAATCTGGGCGTCACCAAACGAAAGTACATCGTGACCGGAAGGCTTGGAGTCAGGAATTGCATTCGCACCGGGGCTCGCTGAGGCGCGGCGCATGGCCCGGCGCACTCGCGCCAGTAGCTCCTTGGGGCTGAAGGGCTTTGTGACGTAATCATCCGCCCCAAGCTCCAGCAGCAGGACCTTGTCCTCCACATCCGCATTGGCGCTCAAGACTACGATCGGCAACGTCGGGGAATCGGATTTAAACATTCGACAAAGCTCTTTTCCCGACATCAAGGGAAGCTTAAGGTCAAGCACAACGACGCTGGGGGGATTCTTTCGAAAGCTTTCCAGACCAGCGGCTCCATCCGAGGCAATATTTACATGGAGGGAGTCCGACTCAAACAGGCGCTGCAGCGTTCTTTGCATAGCGCGACTGTCTTCGATGACCAGGACACTTTCAAGATCGTTTTTGCCCATTTCCTTCGGTCCCCACGCTCCAATTCGCCGAGAAGATTTGCTTCCGGAGGGTCCATTCTACATCTTTCTTGGTCGGTCACCGACTCCGGCCTCCTGCGCTTCAATTGCCTCCTGATTAGATCGAGTGTGAGCAACATTGTCATTCTGTCGCATGCGGAACGTGTCCCCGAATCATCCCGGGGTTGGACTCAGTGGGTCGTGAGGAAATGTCATTCCGCACCGCAAACTTATTGACCCGCCAGAGGTTATCGCCGGCCGAAGCCTTGTTTACATTTCGACACCCGGCAGTAATGCAACGTTCATGCTGTCATCGAACGGGTGCTAGAGTTGAGAACAATGTAATGGGTATCGTCCTTTCGGTTGGAAAGAGTGGCTGCGATGCGGATCAATTCGAGCAGTTTCACGTCTGGCGCGGAGTTTGGGTATGCGTAAGATTCGGCTGCGAACGAAATTCTTGCTTTCCCTTATATGCATATCAGCGGGGCTGACAGCCGCAACGTTGTTGATTGTCAGCTACAGCGTCGAAGCCAGAATTCGGGAAAACATTCGAGAAGATCTGCGAACTGCGGTAAACACCTACGCAAGTTTTGAGAAGCAAAGAGAATCGGATCTGGCACGATCCGCCCAATTGCTCGCGAACCTGCCGAATGTCCGGGCCTTGATGACTACGGAAGATGTTGCAACGATTCAGGATGCTTCCGCAGACGTCTGGAGACTAAGCGGAAAAGACATGCTGGTTCTTGCTGGGCGCAATGGAGACTTGGCGTCTCTGAAGACTAGCGTCGTGGGCCTGGACCGCGACAAAGCGCGAGAACTTCTCCGAGCCTCATTGGAAAGGGGGGATTCGGGGGCGTGGTGGTTCGGCGGGGGACACCTTTACGAAGTGTGGATACAGCCTATTTACTTTGGCTCACCCGCTCAAAGCACTACCTTCGGCTACCTCGCCGTTGGCGATGAGGTTGACCAGCATGCGGCGATCGATTTCGGAAAGATCGCGTCCAGTGAAATTTGCTTTAGTTTTGGAGATGAGCCAGTTGCGGGAACCCTAGCTCCCAACCAACAATGGAACTTACAGACGCGCCTCAGCAGAGGAAACGGAACTCTTTCGACAGACACACAAGAAATTCAACTTGGGCCCGAGCACTTCCTGGAAACGACCGTCCGTCTTTCCCCTGCTGAAGGGTCCCCGGTTTTTCTGACGGTTCTGAAGTCCATCGACAAGGCCACAGTGTTCCTCACCCACTTGAACAATGACCTGGTTGGATTGGGCTTCTTGAGCATTGTCGCGGGAAGCGCGCTGGTTTTTCTCATTTCGCACACGTTCACCAGGCCATTGTCAAGCCTGGTCACGGGCGTGCGCGCGCTGCAAGAGGGAAACTTCAATTACCCGCTGGAAAGCAGGGGTGGAGATGAAGTGACGGAAGTCACGGCCGCCTTCATTCATATGCGCGCGAACCTGAAGGCGACACAGGAGGAGCAGAAGCAATTGGAGGAAAGGCTACGCCAAAGTCACAAAATGGAAGCGGTGGGAAGGCTCGCGGGCGGCGTCGCTCACGATTTCAATAATTTGCTTACGATCATCCGCGGCAACAGCGATCTGCTGATCGACCGCGAAGGGGCCGACGATTTTCACCGCCGGTGCATCGAACAGATTCAGAAAGCTTCGGGGCGCGCAGTTTCAATGACGAGGCAGTTGCTGGCATTCAGCCGCATGCAGGTCTTGCAGCCCCAAATGCTTGATTTGAATTCGATTGTTGCGGACATGGGCAAGATGCTTCCCAGATTGATCGGAGAGCATATTGAATATAAATTCACGGCTGGTGAAAAATTAGCAACAGTAAAAGCAGACGCGGGACAAATCGAACAAGTTATCCTGAACCTTGCCGTGAACGCGCGCGATGCGATGCCTGGAGGGGGGACGCTGACCGTCAGCACGCACAACATCGTGGTGACTGAATCGGAAGCTTTAAAACGACCGCCGATGACAGCGGGCCGATTCGTTTTACTGAGTGTGACGGATTCGGGGCATGGAATCGACGATGCGACAAAGATTCATATTTTCGAGCCATTCTTTACGACAAAGGAAGTCGGCAAAGGGACAGGGCTTGGTCTGGCCACCGTTTACGGCGTGGTCAAACAAAGCGGCGGGTTCATTTGGGTAGAGAGCACAGTGGGCAAAGGAACAACGTTCGAAGTTTATTTGCCGGAGGTCGAGGGGTCTAGTTCCAAGCCATCCGCAGAAATGAAACCTCGCGCAATCCCGCGGGGCAGTGAGACAGTCCTTGTTGTCGAAGACGAAGAGGGTGTCCGACAATTGGCCTGTCAGTTCCTCAGAGTTAAGGGATACACGGTACTCGAAGCCGGAGGGGGTGAGGAAGCATTGGAAATCGCCGGAAAGTATCCTGGGCCCATCCATGCACTCCTCAGTGACATGGTGATGCCAAAGATGAATGGCGGCGTCCTGGCAGGAAAATTGAAAGCCATCCGACCGGAAATAAAAATCGCGTTCATGTCAGGGTACGCTGAGTATTCCAGGGGGGATTCAGCCCAAGCGGTTCCAGAAGCCCCTGTTCTCCAAAAACCGTTTTCGCCGGCGTCCCTGCTGGGGATCGTTCGTGAAGCATTGACTGGCATCGCGGGGACGCGTGAAAGCAATATCGAGAAGCCAGACGTGCCCAAAGAGGATCGAATTACTTCCTCGATCACGGAGAAAGTGTGAGGGGGTGCCATGCGCTGTGAAGGGTTGCACAAGATTCTGATTGTAGTGTCCGTTGTCACGAGCGTGCTGCTTTGTAACGCTGCAGCCGTGCAAGGCCAGGTGAAAGTGCAGTTGGCGTCCGTGAGTCCGCAGCCGTCCGAACCTGACGAAATACGCGAGCTCGGCGGCCTGATTCGTGATCTGCAGATTCAAGTGCAGGAGTTGAATTCAGAATTGGCTACCGTTCGTGCGGGCCAGGAGCAGACGGGAAAAGAGACGCAGGAACTGCGCCGCGAACTGGAGCTTGCTACCGCTAAATTTGAGGCCACGAGCGCTGGCAGGAATGCCGAGTCTTCAACACCCTCTTTTCAGCAGCCTTCCGTTGCGGCTGTCGTGGCGCAGCCGGAGCCGTCGCCCGTCGAGCGCGTCGAGAAGGTAGAAGATGACTTGCAACTGATCGATGCCAAGGTCGCGGATCAGTATCAAACAAAAGTAGAGAGCGGGTCGAAATATCGTTTGCGTGTTTCGGGGATCGTACTCCTAAATCTCTTTGACAGCCGCGGAACGGTGGACAGTCTGGATATTCCGCAAATTGCAGAGCCCCCCAATTTCCTGGGCTCGCCGGGTGCGTTTGGCGGTTCGATTCGCCAATCCCAAATCCGGTTGCAAACCTTTGGGCCTGATGTCCGTGGTGCGCGCACTAGCGCCGATGTGCAATTCGATTTCGCTGGCGGGTTTCCCAATATCCCGAATGGCGTGGCAACTGGCTTCATGAGACTTCGCACCGGAACGATCCGTTTGGATTGGGCCAAGACCTCAATTGTGGCCGGTCAGGACCGTCTCTTCTTCGCGCCCCTTTCACCTACATCTCTCGCTACGGTAGCTATGCCTGCACTTTCCTACGCAGGAAATTTGTGGGGTTGGACTCCGCAGGTGCGAATCGAACATCGAATGACGTTGTCCGAAAATTCGAGCGTCTCGTTCGAGGCGGGAATCCTCGATTCGCTCACGGGGGACCTGCCCGACAGCAATGGCTACAGGAGCGTTTCGTGGGGCGAACAATCAGGTCAACCCGCCTACGCGACACGAACTTCGTTCACCCAGCGCATATTCGGACAGAATCTTACGGTCGGAGTCGGTGGATACTATGGGCGTCAGAACTGGGGGCTCGGCCATACATTTGATGGTTGGGCGGGCGCAACGGATGTCACACTTCCATTCGGTAAGCGATTTGATCTTACCGGGGCATTCTATCGTGGCCGTGGCGCAGGGGGATTCGGCGGAGCGATTGGCCAAACCGTTCTCTTCAATGGCTCCTTTGTTTCCCGCGCGACTCGGTTTAGAGGGCTCGATTCAGAAGGGGGCTGGGCGCAGCTGAAATTCCGACCCAGGCCCAATCTTGAATTTAATGGCGTATTCGGCCTTGACAATCCGTTCGCGGGAGAAATGCGAGCGTATAATTCGAACGCTATCTACCCTGATTCCTATACGAAAAATTTGAGCTACTTTATGAATGTGATCTATCAGGTTCGGTCGGATTTTCTGATCTCGACCGAGTATCGCCGATTGCGCACGTCCATCCTCGACAAGGGTTCCAACTCGGCTGATCAAGCCACTCTCAGCCTGGGGTACATCTTCTGATGCCGTCTCCCAAACATCTGCGACTTATTGGAATCAGTTCCTTCTTGGCGGTTTTATACGTATCCCTGATTGCACGGTCCCTGCATGCAGAGCACCCTCCTGTGACACTACAGGTCGAGATTACGAATGCGCGAATTGAAAATAAAGGCGCAACGAAGGGTCGCGAGGGAGATTCATCTAACGTTGTCGTTTGGCTGACGCCGATTGGCTCCAACGCGCCGGTTGCCGGCGCGAGTTCAGCAACTCGTCCGCCGGCGCAGATTGTGCAGCGGAATAAGAGTTTCGAACCTCATCTCGTGGTCGTCCAGGTGGGTGCGGCCATCGATTTTCCAAACAAAGATCCGTTTCTACACAACGTATTCTCCCTTTTCGATGGCAAGCGATTCGACCTCGGGTTTTATGAAGCAGGGTCGACTAAGGCCATTCATTTTGATAAGCCAGGGGTAAGCTTCCTGTTCTGTAATATCCATCCGGAAATGAGCGCGGTTGTCATCTCCGTGGACACCCCATATTTTGGCCTTTCGGATCGTTCCGGGCACATATCCGTCGCCAACGTACCGGACGGGCACTACCAGTTGAATGTATGGTACGAGCGCAGCTTGCCCGAGGACCTGAAGAGTTTGACCAGATCCATTTCGATCTCCGACTCGAGCAGGGCGCTCGACCCCATCCGCATCGCGGAAAGCCCCAGTTTCAGCCTCCAGCATAAGAATAAGTATGGGCAGGATTACATTCCACCCGCAGCGTCTGCTCCCGGCTACGGCCAGCCTTGATGGAAAATGGACGATTCGCTTCCCAGGACAGTTTGTGAGTTTCCTTGCCGCGCACCCGCACATGCAAAATCGCCCCCGTCCGATTCCCGCGCAAAAAGCTGCAGATTGGTGTGACCTGGGCTAGCGCGCGTGGTTGCATCACGTCGGTATCGCGGCGCCCAATCTGGTCAAGTTTTTGATGCGGCGTCAGGTCTGCCGTGGCGTATACCCGCCGAATAGAAAGCGCGCACAATCGGCATCCCCAAAAAATGAGAAGGGGACTTGAAATGCTCTGCGCTTCAGAACAAAGTTGAGTAGGCAGCTAACCCTCGCTGGCGCATACCACACTGACAGACTCGGGTGTACATTATCTGCGAGGAAGTCAGAAAGGAAATCTCGGGTGAACCGATCCGCGATGGCCAAACCCCTTGCTTAGGAGGCGCTCCTGATGACCCGCATTCTTCTGACCACAGTCGATCGAGATTTCGGCCTCTACGATTACTATCGGGAAAACGCTCCAGATCGATTCCGCTGGCGCTTTCAAATGCCTCGGCGAATTTCCTTTGGCTTGCGATTCCTTCGCCAAAATATCCCGGAGATAAATATCCTGGAATACCCAACGCGAGCCGAATATTTGACCGCCCTTAAGCAAGGTTGGGACGTTGTGGGCTTTTCCTTTTATCTTGAGGAAAGTAATCACATTCTTGGGATGGCCGAGGAAGCGCATAAGGCCGGGGTCCAGCGATTGTGGGCCGGCAACTACGGCGCCTTGACTCCTTCCCTGCAGTCCAATTTCGACGACATATTCAACGGGTATAGTGAAGATGCCGTGGCGCAGACGCTTGGCAAGTCAATCGAGACGGTCAGACATCCGCCATTGGTGTCTGAGTTTCGGCTTCCGGGCGGCTGGCCGATGCCGATAGGAATCCTGTTCACAACGAGGGGCTGCAGCTTTCCGTGCACGTTCTGCCAGACCACTGCGTTTGCGCCTCGACCGAAGGCGATTCCTCTCGAGTCTATCGAGGAAGCAATCCGCTTTTACGTGTCGCACGGCATACGCTTCGTGCTTATTCTCGACGAGAACTTCGGGAATATTCCGCAGCAAGCGGAGGCTGTGATTGAGCTATTGGCGCGGTATCGAGTTAACTGGCTGGTGCAATCCCGTGTTGATCTATTTTTGCGTAATTTCGATACGTGGGTCGCGAAAGGGTTGGAGGGGGCGCTGTTTGGAATCGAGAGTTTTCACCAGGAGGTGCTGAAGCAGATTCACAAGGGTGAAAAGGTGGAAGCGGTGATGGAACTAGCCCAGCGATTGAATCGGGCGGGAAAATATTCGCATGGTTACTACATCATTGGATTTCCGTCGGAGTCACCCGAATCGATTCGCGAGGATCTGACGACACTCGCCTCCATGGAATTGGACGTCACACAAATTACTATTGTAACGCCGCACCCGCGCACACAACTGTGGAATGAACTCGACTCGCAGTTTGGAATTTGTGAGAAGGACTGGTCGAAATTTGACACCAAACATCTCGTCTGGAACCATCCGAAGTGTCCGCCAGGAACCCTGGAATCTTTGCTGAAGCAAGGGTTCAATGAGTGCTATGGAAAGGATTGGCTGCGCCGCACTGGAAGAAAATTTCTCGCAAGCAGAGTGCGGCGTCACGACTTAGGCGATTTGCTATTAAGCCCACTTCGGACGCGCTGGGCTAAGCCACGCCAACTCCCCTACCTAGAAATGTCGTAGCCTTCTAAGAGTAATTCAGTGTTAATAGATCTTGTTCCATTGCTCTTTGACTGGATCTGAGGGGGGTCCTAGGTCTGTCGGTCAAGATGCGGCCTGTCGACTCCTGCGAAATGGGCAGGATTCGTCCCGGGCAAATCTTTTCGGATTCTGATCCACGCTCCAGGCGGCATTGCCTTGGGAATCAATCGGTATATCATGCTTCGCGTGCGCCTCAATTAAAGTCCGCGCGCATCACACCCGTACGCATAACGATGGACCCACAAACACAAAATCAGGGCATTACGGCCAACGCGGGGGATGACCAACTCCTTTGGGGATTCTGGTATCCCGTGCTGCGCAGCGATGACATTCGCGGCCGGTCCCTTGTGACCACCATGAGGCTCGAAGTCCCGCTGGTGGTGGGTCGCGACTCGGCCGGGAATTCGTTCGCCATGCGCGATGTGTGCCCCCACCGCGCGTACCCTCTTTCGCTTGGCCGGTGCGATGGCGAAACTCTCGAATGCACATATCACGGCTGGCGATTTGACGCTCACACAGGCCAGTGTAAGCTGATCCCGTCGATCACGGCGGATTCGAAGTTGCAATGCGATCGCATCGCCGCGGGCAGCTTTCCTTGCTCGGAGAGTGACGGCCTTGTCTGGGCGTATTTCGCGAATGCGGAGGGGCGCGCCGTGGATCGCAGTGCGATTCCGCTCGTACCCGAGATGCCGAAGTTCAGCGCGAGATATCGGGTGGCGCATCTCTCCGCCGATCTCACCTGCAACATGGATACTGGAATCATCGGTTTGATGGACCCGGCCCACGGGCCCTTCGTCCACCAATCCTGGTATTGGCGGAGCCGCCGCAGTATCCGCGAAAAGCAAAAACAGTTTGAGCCGATTCCCAACGGCTTCCGCATGAGCGCCCACGCGCCCTCGGCCAATAGCGGCCCTTACAAATTGCTGAAGATTTATGGAAAAGAGGTCACCACACAGATCGATTTCGTTTTGCCGAACATGCGCACGGAGACGATTCGCTGCGGCTCGTACTGGTTTTCAAACCGCACGACGGTCACTCCGATCCGGCGCGACCTGTGCCGCCTGGATTTTGTCGCCGCCTGGAACCTGTTCCGCTGGTTTCCGGTGACGCCCTTTCTGCGATTCTTCGGGAAGCGCTTCATCGGGCAGGATCAGCGCGTCATCGAATTGCAGCAGCCGGGGCTGAAAGTGCAGCCCCGGATGATGCTGATTGACGATGCTGACCGCCAGGCGCGCTGGTATTTCCAGTTGAAGGCAGCCTACCTCGCATCACGGCAGACCGGTGGCCCGTTTGTGCATCCGATGGACGGGCCCGTGACGCTTCGTTGGCGGAGCTAAGCGTGGGGCGGATAATCCTTGGTAAATGCACGATCAATCAAGAAGAGAATCCATGCCGAGGCCGCACCCGATATCAAAGTGATCCATGCGGCTCCCTTCCATAATGCGACCGGGGCTAGAAAGACCGCCTGGAACACGAATTCACCAAGCGATCCTCGATACAGAATCGGAGATTCGGTAAATAGCAGGCCTGCCGTCGATAGCAAACGCGTTAGCAAGTAAGCGACGATTGCACCTGCCGCAATCCATTCCACCAACACTCTCGTTTTCCGAAAATGCATCAAGTGACGCAGCGCGAATGCAAACAGGATTGCATCTGCCGCTCCGACAACCAATGAAATAAAGTAGGAGCCGAGGAATTCTTTTGCTCCAAAAGAATGCCCGTGCAGGAAATCCGCGAGGGAGCCAACTCCCGTGAGGACGAAACAACCAATCACCCACGCGGCCGCATAGTAGGCGAGGCTTCCCGTTCGCGTCATCGAGTTATCAAGCGCGGGCCCTTCAAATGCGCCGCTCAATGTTGGGGAATTCCTGCCAGACCTTCACACCGCAGAAATGCGACCCTTCCGTGCAGATCGGACTGGCGATTCCGGCGCGAAGATAACATGGAGGTCCGAGATATCTCCCGAGCGCAGGCAATGCGGCGCGCACCTGATCCACCTCTTCCATCGAGGCCTGATAAATCTCTTCCTGGGCATTGAAGCAGGTACGCATGGTCCATTTGTGAATCAGGTGCAGAAGCGAGCCCGACTCGACCAGGCGAATCGCTTTGGCATTGGGCAATAGATAGAGCGCGATTTCGCGCGGCACGCCCCTGTCCAGCAATTCATTTTTCGCACTCCAGGCGTCGGCCATCGCGCGTTCGTACACTTCGCGAGCCTGCGGGTTGGCTGCGATGAGCATTGGCGTGAGGTAATCGGGCTCGCGAGTGTCGGTGAGATTCAACAGGGGCCGCGAACCGGGCACCATGCGGTGGCGCTGGTCCTGACTGTCTGCGGTGTGGCTGATCTTTTTTGCGAACGTGAAATTGGCATGCTGCAGCGCCCGCATGATCGGCGCGTGTACGCCGACGTTCAGAGTTTCCAAACGGTAAGGGTTGCGCGCGGGATTCAGCAGACGGTCGAGCGCCTCCGCATCGGAGCACTGGCTCTCGGGGATGCCGAGCACGGCGCGGTAGGCCTCCGTCGTAACTCGCGGCGCGTTCGGAGAAAAATCGGTGAGCAGGGAGACTCGGCCGCCAAGGCGAGCGTCAAATTCGCGCGCGAACACATCCCCTGGCGCCTCCGCCAACGCTGCACGATCCGCAACATCGGTCGCTGCAGCGGCGGCGGCGAAATTCCGCCACTCCGGCATCTCGTCCCGCTCCATCGACACGTTTTCAAAGCGATCGAAAAATTGCGGATCGACTTCGCGCACGCGCGCAACCATTTCACCAATCACGGCGCGCGCCTCTGCGGGAGTGTCCGACACCGCAGCCATTCGCCACAAGCGATGGAGGACGATCCCCGAAATTGTGTGAACCATCGTCGTCGCCGCGGCAACCGGCAGCACGTAGCGCGCGACTTCGATGGCGCGTTTCCCTGCCTGCCGTTCCACTTTCTCGGTGCGCTTCGGATGTGACATGGAACCGACGTGCCAGATATCGCTCAGGATCTCGCGCGCATCGCCCTCCAGCGCCACTCCGAGCTCGCGGTAATAGTCCCAGGCGCGCGCGACAGCTTGCTCGTAGATTGCGCGCTCGGCCGCTCCAAATCCGGGGCGCTCCGGCGGCACGTAGGCAAGCGCGCGATTCATACGCACGTAACGCTGGCTTTGCTGTTCGGAGTTATAAAAAGGATGGGCGTGCAGAAACGACCAGACGAATTGGCGACTTACATTTTCCAGACCAAATTCAAAATGCGCGTGCTGAAACACTGTGTGGTGACCGGAGTAAAACGTTGCCGCGCCGATTTGCAGGCGCTGCTTCTCGGTGATCTCCTCAGGATCGATAATTCGAGACGCATAGCAGGTGCGCGCGGCCGCGATAGCCGAATCGTAAGCATGCGCAAAGTGATTGCGCAGCGTAACTCGTAGTGTCGCGGCTTCGAACTGCACACTTTCCGGATGCGGTGAGGTCATCGGTCGGGAAGCCATGTCTCGCGCGGCATTTTACACTGCCGCACGAGACATGAGTAGCGGACATCTCTCCGCCAGAATCGCCGAGGTCCCGGCTCAATGAGGGAAGTGGATTCTTGAAATTACAGAAGAACTACTTCTTCTTGTTCGCTTCGCGCATCGCCTTCTGCGCCTCGGCGGCCTTCTCGTATTTCTTGGTAAAGCGCTCGACGCGGCCGGCTGTGTCCACCAGCTTCTGCTTGCCGGTAAAAAATGGGTGGCAATTCGAGCAAATTTCGACACGCAAGAACTGACCTTTGATCGTCGATCGCGTAGGGAAGGTGTGCCCGCAAGCGCAGTGCACGGTTACAGGGTGGTAGTCCGGGTGAATACCGGTTTTCATGAGGATCTCCCGCCGTCTGGCCGGTCTGCACGGCCCCCGATCATGACCGGGGAGTTCTGCCGCGTCGCTTGGCCAGCGGACAATTGGTAATCATACGCCAATTTTGAACTGATTGCGACCGCGCTTGGAAGGGTGATGCCCCAATCTGGTGCTAATTGTAGCAGGAACGGCGTGGATGAATGATTTTGAGCGGGATATCGCATTCTCGATGGAGCCCTCTGATTCGAACTTGATGCCAGTGTTTCGCATGGTCGCGGGGTTGTCGGCACTTGTGCTCACGGCGTATGCGCTGTTGCTAGTGGGCTCAAGCATGAGCGGCAGTGCCCTTGCACGCCTCCTTAGTCACGGCAGTTGGTGTCGCGGCAATCCCGCGCGGGCGCTTCGCACTTTGGGTGCTGGCGCTGTGAGGCTGTCCTCGTTATGACATGATTATACTGCGTTACCAATCTGTTCCTCCGGAACTCTTGGAGCGCAGAATTAGCCCGCCTCCATACCTTACGCCAGAGTAACTGCGGCTCGGTGTCCACAGAGCGTGTGCCGCGAGCCGCGCTGGCATGCAGCCGAATCGACGCAAGCCCAACGTTTTCAATCACGCCGCATTGGCGAGTCGCATGCACCCCCGTGAATGCCGCACGGAGGAAAACGCCATGGAAAACTGGATGGGAGCAGCGACACTTGCGGAGGCTTCGGCACTTTCGTTTCTGCTGGCATTGGGGATCACGGGCTTGGCCCTTCACGGGCTGTTCAGTTTGATTCCGGCCACAAGGAAAAGCTTGATTCCCATTCGGCCCGTCGCTCACCGTGCGGGGGGGAAGGGCAACCGCGCTGCAAGGGCCATTCGTTAGGGAGAGAAATTCTAAGGGAAAGGGGGCAAAGTCCATGTTGGCATTGAAGTGGTTACTCATGTCGCTCGGCATCGTGATGTTTGGGTCCGCAGCGGGAGTAGTCGGGTACGACATCTACCTGGCAATGCAATTCCAGAGGCTACTGTCCTCGGGAGAATCCGGGGCGGCGCGGCAAATTGGAACGCGCCGCCCGATGCGCTGGTCGCTCGCCGCAAGATTATTCGGCTTAGCGCTGGGCGTGACGTTATTGGCCGTGAGCTTGGTCATTGTGCCGGAGGGAGCTGGAGGAATTCGAATCAGCCAGATTTCCGGCGTCCGGCCCGGCACACTGTATCCCGGGATTCATTTCGTCGTGCCGCTGGTGCAGGGCGTCGCCGTATATGACTTGCGCGAGCATCTTTTTTCGACGGCCGCTGCCCCTGAGGCCGGGAGCAAAGCTGAAGTATTAAACGTCCAGGCGCGCGAAGGGTTGACGATGGGGCTTGCCGTAGCGGTGCGATATCGCCTCGACCCACAACGCCTGAATACGATCCATACGAATCTTGCCCAGCCTGTTGAATCGGAGATCGTTGCTCCAGTTGTCGCTACGGCGTTCCGCGATCTGGCTCCCAACTACGTGGTGCGAGAAGTATTCTCGACCTCGCGCGATCAATTTCGCCAGCGCGCCGCACAGACCATAACGCAGCGCCTCGCGCCGGACGGCATCATCGTGAAAGAGGTCCTGTTGCGCGACGTTCACCTACCCGCTGAATACGCGAAGGGCCTCGAAGGGTTGCTGCTGAAGGAGCAGGAAAGCGACCGAATGGCCATAGAAACCACAATTCAGGAGAAGCAAGTGCGCCTTGCGGAACTCGCCGCCGAAGCCGAGAAGGCCCGACAGATCAAGCGTTCCGAAGCGGACGCGGCCACTCGGGTCATCGGTGCCAAAGCCGAATCCGATGCAATGCAGTACACGTTGCCGCTGAAGCAAAAGCAAATCGAGCAGTCGCGTCTTGAGGCGGAGGCGCGCAAGGAAGCGACCGTGCAGAACGCCGAGGCTGCCGCCGAATCGAAAGTGATCGACAGCAAGGCTGAGGCCGAGCGGCGCAAACTGCTGACCGCGGCGGACGCCGACGGCATTCGGCTGACGGCAGCCGCCGACGCCGAGCGCATGCAGCAGGAAGCCACTGTGTTGAAACAAAATCCGATGCTGATCCAGAAGATCATTGCCGAGCGGCTCTCTGACAAACTGCAAATCATCATGGTGCCCACAGACGGGCAGAACTTCTTTGCTTCGGACGTGTTGCGGTCGACGTTTGCGGGAACGCCAAACTCGATTAGGCCGGACGAGAACGATTCAGGTACGGCAGCAGTTGCGCGTAGGCAGACCCAGGGCGCCAGGATCAAGTGAAATTGAGTTCCGCCGGCCAAGACCCTTGCGGGCCGCTCGCCGGAATCCGGGACAGGGACCGCCGCCCCTGCGAAGGAATTCCGAAAGTGAGCGACGCCCGGCCGGCGGTCAGTGTGCGAGCCGCGTCCCCGGATAGCGCGAGGTGTCACCGGGGACGCGGTCGTGCGTTCGGGCCCGTGCTATCATCGAAATTGATGTAGGCGAACTCGTGAATTCCATCTTCAAGCCGCCCATCGCCGCGTACGCCCCGGTTTTTCCGAGGACTCGCGGGGCGAGATTGCTCCGCTGGCCACTCGTGCTTTTCACTTTCCTGTTCCTGGGAATGCCCCTCGCAGCCGTCGCCGCCACTACGTTCGAGGATTCCGCGCGCGATCTGGCGCAAAAAATCGCGGCCAGAATGCCCGTGACCGCAACGGTTTCGGTTGAGGTGCGAAATCTCTCCAATTTGGAGCCGGGCGAGATTGCGCAAGTCGAGCGTGAGGTCGAGGCGGAGTTGCAAACTCGGGGAATCCACACAGGCCCAACCGAGACGGTAGGAATGAAGATTGTCGTAACCCTATCCCAAAACTTAAAGGAGTTCGTCTGGACTGCCGAGATTCGCGAAAAGGATTCGACGAAGGTGGTTCTCCTGTCAGTGCCGCGCGAACTGCAGGGCCGCGCCGCTTCCGGCGATACCCCTGTGCGTCTTAGAACCGAGAAATTCTGGGAGGGGCGGGAGCGCCTTCTCGATGCCGCGATCGTGACGAATGCGGACGGCGGAGATTCGCTAGTTCTGCTCTTTCCAGGCGGCGTGGAGATTCGAAAGGTGGGCGGCAGCGTTTCGAAAGAGGTGAATATTCCGTCGGATCAGACGTCAAAGCGCGACCCGAATGGGATCCTCGATCCGCGCGGCAGCGTGATTGTTGTAAGACTCGATCCAAAGATCTGCATGCTCGATCGGGATACTGGCACCATAAACGAATGCCACTCCACCGACGGTCCACCGGGCGGCCGCGATCCGATAGAAGGACGGCCGCCCTTCAACCCAGTCTTCTTCGGGTTGGGGGACGAAATGAGCGTGATCGGGAAGACCTGCAACATCGATGGCCTATTTCTCGCCGCCGGCAAGGGAGACTACGCGGAACGCGACTCGATACGAATCTTCGAAAAAACGGAAACCCGGCTGATTCCTGTTTCCGGCGACGTGACCGTGCCTGGGCCAGTGATGGCTCTTTCCCCGCTTTCCTTCGTGCCAACGGCAATAATCCGCAATCTCGATACCGGAAACTATGAGGCCTATCATTTATACATTTCGTGCGACAAGTAAATCGGCTCGCGCCATTGCGACGATGTTGCTTTTGGGCGAATCCCTGCTGGCACCCTGCGCCATTGGTTCAACCCGCCCGAGGTATGGGGGAGTTTTGCGTCTACAAATGAGCCAGCGTGTCAATACGCTCGATCCGCGGTCATGGCCGGCGGATTCGGTTCAAGGCGCGGCGAGCGAGAAGCTTGCGTCTCTGGTCTTTGACCGGCTCGTGCGGTATGACGACCAGGGAGAGATCCAGCCTGAGCTGGCGATCTCCTGGGAGCACGATGCGCTCTCGAAGCGGTGGCAATTTCGTCTTCGTACGGGGGTGAAATTCACGGATGGCACGCCGCTGTCACCGGAGACTGTGGCTCTGGCTCTCCAACAGCTCTTGGGGAACTCTTTCGATGTGAGCGCAACGGGCGATTCCGTCGTGATTCAAGCCGATCACTCCATGTTGGATTTGCCTTCAAGACTTGCCATGGGCCGCTATTTCATTTTTCACGCCACGTCTAACGGCATGCTTTCGGGTACGGGGCCGTTTCGAGTGACCGAATGGCCATCGGCTTCGCCCGGAGCGAAAGTCCGTGCCGCGAGATCGGTGTTCGAGGCAAACGAATCCTGCTGGGCTGGCCGACCGTTTATGGACCAGCTAGAAATTACGATGGGGGTCGCCGCGCCGACCCAGGCCAATGCTGTCGCGTTCGGCCAAACCGACGTGGCAGCGTTGGATGCGAACGAGGTTCGCGCAGCCACGCAACGCGGCGTACGCTTGCGATCGAGCGAGCCCATCGATCTGCTTGCTTTGCAATTCGATGCTACGCGGCCATTGGTGCAGGAACCCTCTGTGCGCCGCGCCATGTCCCTGGCGATTGACCGATCTTCCATCGCCGATGTGATCTTGCAAAAAGAGGCCGTGCCCGCGGGTGGCCTGCTTCCGAATTGGATTTCAGGATACGCGCATTTGTTTTCTGTGGCGCCAGATGTTGAAACGGCGAGGCAGTTACTCATCTCTGCACAACGCAAGTTTTCCCGCACCACAACTCTGACGCTGGTCTATGATTCGGAAGATACGGACGAGCGGGCGGTCGCCGAAAGAGTGAGTGTAAATCTGCGCGAACTGGGGATTCTGGTGCAAACCAAGGGATTCGTGGGGGGAAGTGCTGGGGGTTCACCGCCAGCAGAAATGCATCTTGTGCGCGTCCACATCGGCACGCCGGAACCTGCAATTGCCTTGGAGGAAGTGCTGGCGGCGATTGGTGAGCCTCTGATCGGGATGGAGAAGCTTGAAGAGTGCTATGCAGTCGAGCGGGCGCCGATTGATGCGTTCCGTGTGATCCCTCTGGTCCACGTACCGGAAACTTACGGCCTCAGCCCCCAGGTACGCGATTGGATGCCGCCGCGCTGGGGAGGCTGGAGGCTTGAGGAGGTTTGGATCGCGCCCGCAGCAGGTGGCACAGCGCCATGAGTTTTCGAGCCAAATTGCTAGCGTTCTTTACGCTCACGATCGTCGGAGCCGTGACGCTGGTCGCGTGGGGTGTCACAATTTACACGCGCCGCGCATTCGAGCAATTTGACGCCGAGCGCACAGCGGCCCTCGTTGCGCAATTCCATCGCGAATTCACGCAGCAGGGCGACGAAATCGCCAACCGTGTGCAGGGCATCGCCGATGCCGAAGCGACGCTGCGCATGGCGATGGACTTGAACCGTCCGCAGTCGGATGCTTCTCAGTACTACAACGACGCGCGCGGGCTGGCGCAAACGCAGCAGCTCGATTTTCTCGATATCGTCGGCAACGATGGCGCGCTGATTTCCTCCTCGGAATGGCCCGCGCGATTTGGCTACAAGAATGATTGGGTCGCAGCCACAGAAGATTGGAATTCAAAAAGCGCCTTTTTGCAGCGCGTGGAATTGCCGGAAAACGTCGATCTCGGGCTGCTGGCCGTTCGAGTTGTGCGAGTTGGTGAAAAACGGCTCTACCTGATCGGTGGACGTCGCCTCAATCAGGATTTTCTCGCTACTCTGGTTCTCCCGACCGGTATGCGAGCGATGCTTTATCGCAATCTCGAAGTGGAGTTCGTGCCGGCGGAACTGACGGATTCTTCCGGCGCGGTTGCCCAAGCGGACCGTCTCGCCTCCCTCATTGCGGAAGTGCGATCGAAACCGAAGGATACCGAAGAGATCATCGAGTGGGGGCCTGACGCAGCAGACGCAGAGACCTTCGACGCGATTCCTTTGACTGGGCGGCAGAATGATCTGCTCGGTGTGCTGCTCGTTGGGAGCTCTCGCCGTAACCTCGTTGGCCTGATCAACTTCATCCGATCGCTGACACTGCTGGTTGGCGGCGGCGCCATCCTGCTCGCGCTTGCGCTCGGCTGGTGGGTCTCGGCTCGCGTCACTCAACCGATTGAGGCTCTCGCGCAAGGAGCGCGCGAGGTGGCAGCGGGGCGCTGGAATGCGCGTGTGGATGTACGCTCGGAAGACGAGTTCGGGCAACTGGCGACCGCCTTTAATGACATGACGCGGCAACTCGCCGAGCAGCGCGAACACCTCGTACAGACCGAGCGGGTTGCGGCGTGGCGCGAGCTTGCGCGACGGCTCGCCCACGAGTTGAAGAATCCCCTCTTTCCGCTCCAGTTGACGCTTGAAAATTTGCAGCGCGCCCGCGAGCAGACGGCCGAACAATTTGACGAGATTTTTTTCGAGTCCATGGCCACCTTGCGCGCTGAGCTTGACAATTTGAAGAAGATTGTCGGCCGCTTCAGCGATTTCGCGAAGATGCCCACCCCGGAATTTGAGCCGGTAAACTTGAACGACACCGTTCGCAGCGCCGTGAAATTATTCGAGCCGCAATTTGGCGCGGTGGGCCGCCCACCGATCCTTCCGGAACTCTATTTGGCCGATGGGATCGCCAATCCAAAGGCTGACCCGGTGTTGCTGCGCCGCGCGCTGGAAAATTTAATCGTGAACTCGCTCGATGCGATGCCCGCGGGCGGCACGCTCACCGTGCGTACCTCGCAATTCAATGGTTCCGTGCGCCTCGAAGTTGCGGATACGGGTGCGGGGCTTACACCTGAAGAATGTCAGCGCCTGTTCACCCCGTACTACACGAGCAAACGGCATGGGACGGGCTTGGGTCTGGCGATCGTCCAATCCGTAGTGAGCGACCATGGTGGCAAAATCTCGGTGGAATCTGCACCAGGCGCGGGCACGACATTTAAAATCGAATTGCCTCTCGACCCTCCGCAATCTGCCAGGCCGCCAGTGCGGCCCGCCAATTCCAGGGCCGACGCGGCTTGACCCCACCTACGATATGACCGGCGCGAAATCCCGTCTCCTCTTGATTGACGATGATTCCAACACGCTTGCACCCCTCGCACGTGCGTTCCGTCTGGCGGGTCATGAAGCCACGGTTTGCGACAACGTTGCGCGCGCACTAGAACAGATCCGCACGACGCAATTCGATCTCATCTTCTCGGATGTCGTGATGCCGGGTAAGGACGGAATCTCACTGCTCGAAGATTTGAAAACGGCGGGGATTACCACACCTGTGGTCATGATTTCCGGCCAGGCAAATGTCGAAATCGCCGTGCGCGCCACAAAGCTGGGCGCCGTGGATTTTCTCGAGAAGCCGCTCTCGACGGACAAGCTCTTGCTTACGGTCGAAAATGTTCTGCGATTGCGACAGCTCGAGAATGAAAATCTCGATTTGCGCCGCCGCCTTGGCAGGCACGAATTCATCTGGAGCGGTACCCCGATGGAGCAGTTGATGGCGCAGATTGACCGTGTGGCCGCGAGTGAGTCGCGCGTTGCAATTCAGGGGGAAACCGGCACAGGCAAGGAGTTGGTCGCGCGCATGATTCACCACCGGAGCGCTCGCCGTGACGGGCCATTTGTGAGCCTCAATTGCGCCGCGGTGCCGGCGGAGCTAATCGAATCGGAGCTATTTGGTCATGAGAAAGGTGCGTTCACTGGCGCGATGGGGCGTCATATCGGTAAATTCGAACAGGCCGCGCGCGGCACGATGTTTCTCGATGAAATCGGCGATATGCCCCTCGCGATGCAGGCGAAGTTGCTGCGAGTTCTCGAGGAAGGCGAGATCGAGCGCGTGGGCGGAGAACGAGCGTTTCCGGTCGATGCCCGCGTGGTTGTGGCCACGCATCGAAATCTTGAAGAACTTGTACGGCAAGGAACATTCCGCGCGGACCTGTTCCACCGCATCTACGTTGTGCCGATTCTGCTTCCATCGCTACGCGAGCGCGCCGAGGAGATTTCCACTTTGGCGAATTATTTCGCCGCGCAAGTCGCATCGCAAAATGGATGGAAGGAAAGAAAGTTCTCCCCCGAGGCCATCGACACTCTGACGCGCTATCCCTGGCCGGGTAACGTGCGCGAATTGCGCAATGTCGTCGAGCGCGTGCTGCTGCTGAGCGGCAACGACGCGATCACCGCGGACGATGTGCACAAGGCGTTGCCTGCTTTGGGCGTCGGAGGCGATGCGGCCGGATCGAGTATGGGCACCCTTACAGAGCGCCTCGAGGCGTTCGAAAAGGGGCTGCTGCTGGCCGAATTGCGCCACCATCATCACCACATGACAAATGTTGCGCGCGCCCTGGGTCTCGAACGCAGCCACCTGTACAAGAAATGCCAACAACTCGGCATCGATGTACGCTCCGAACGCAAATCCGAGTGAAATTCGCTCCTCAGTCAATTTCCGATAAAGCCCATTTCTCGGGAGTCGGAACAAGCCGCCCCTTGATCCGGCTGTGCAGAGTTTGCAATTCGTCTAGTCGCCCCTACAATAGCGTCCAATGACATCTCTGAACGCAAATCCGTGGCCGGTGGTATCCACCACGAGCCATTGCTAATCGAAAGGAGAAGAATCATGGCAGGAAATACGATTCGGCTTCACCGGGTGCTTCGTGCAACGCCTGAGAAAGTTTATCGCGCTTTCATTGATCCGGACGCGAAGGCCAAATGGCTTCCCCCGAATGGTTTTACCGGAAAGGTGCACCACCTGGATGCGAAGGTCGGCGGTACTTATAGGATGTCTTTCACAAATTTCACCACGGGGCGCAGCCACTCCTTCGGTGGCGAGTACCTCGAACTGGCGCCGTACGAGCGGATTCGCTACACGGACAGATTCGACGACCCGAACCTCCCGGGGGAAATGCAGGTAACGGTAACCTTAAAGAAGGTCTCGTGCGGGACTGAGTTGAATATCGTTCAAGAAGGGGTACCTGCTGTAATTCCGTCCGAAGCGTGCTATCTCGGCTGGCAAGAATCGCTCGTTCTCTTGGCAAAGCTCGTCGAGGCAGATATTCCAGACTGAGAAGAGATGGCGAAGCTTTGCGTGAGAAAGTCGGGCTATTCGATTGCAGGGCGATTCCGCCGGGCTTGGCCGAGTCCCAGTTTCCGGGAACGCCCTCACTGGACTTATCCAGGGCTTTGAACAGCCTTGGGTGCGAGTTGATCTGGTCGGTGCCTTCTCGCTTTTCTCGAATACCCAATAGTCAACATTTCGTTTTCCCCAATTGGAATCGCTCCGCGGAAGCAGGATCTGGCCGTTTCGCAGAAACGTGAGGGGAAATCTGAGGTTCCTGTCCGTTACCCCGTAATGAAAAGGTCTGGTGCGATCCGCGTCGATCACTAACTAATGAACAGAACGGCGTTTTTACCTTTGTGACCCCCTGGTTCCATGGTTAGCGATGTATACGATCACTTACCCCTAAAAAGCCACATCCTGACAAGCTGCCTTCTCGTCATTTGTGAGGCAGTATCCGGTAAGACGTTTCACAGATAAAAGTGAGGCTGTGAACTCTTCTATTCAAGCTTCATAAGCATTCGACTAATGTTCTTTTCCCATGCTCCGATAGATGCTATATGCACTAATTCTTCTATGTTCTCGGAGATTTGGATCGAACTGTGGCGCGCGGCGGCGTTCGATGAAACTCAAGGTGTTGTTCATTTGACGCTCCGCCGCGCACAGTGCGTGCGATGGCAGAAACGGGCCCTGACCCCATGCGAGGACCGCTCAAGTTCATTTGCTGCTTGTCGACTCTTCCTTTCTTGTGTGTCCCATTGCGGGGGCAGAAGTCTGACCACGGGACAGGCTCGGGCGTGGACCTAGCCACGCTGAGTATTGAAGACTTGATGAACATCAAGGTGACTTCGGTTTCAAAGAAGGAGCAGAAACTTTCTAGGACCGCGGCGGCGATTTTCGTGATCACACCCGAGGATATTCGTCGCTCCGGCGCCAGTAGTATTCCCGACACGCTACGGATGGTGCCGGGAATGAACGTCGCACAAATTAACGGAAGCACATGGGCCATCAGCGCCCGCGGATTCAATCAACAATTTAGCAATAAGCTGCTGGTGATGATCGACGGACGGGTCGTATATACCTCCACTTTCGCGGGAGTTTTCTGGGACGCCGTTCTTGATATGCCACTCGAGGACATTGCAAGAATAGAAGTGATTCGAG
>Ga0207098_10032_pt1 | contig 38139 bp, 42 predicted proteins | sample Alteio_BWMinHeat_84_FD_153548 | JGI IMG/M metagenome (GOLD analysis project Ga0207098, IMG submission 153548) | Enriched cells from forest soil in Barre Woods Harvard Forest LTER site, Petersham, Massachusetts, United States -... | ecosystem: Environmental > Terrestrial > Soil > Temperate forest >...
ATTCACATCGGCGCCATATTCGAGCAGGGCACTGATGGTGTCCGTATCGCCCGAACTCGCGGCCATCATCAAAGGCGTCACGCCACCAATTGCCGGAGTCTTCGCGTCAGCGCCGGCTTTCAATAACACTTCCAGAACCTTGGAGTGACCGTTCTGCGCTGCCAGGTAAAGCGGGGTATATGACCCCACGCGTGTCGTTGCCTTCACCGTCGCGCCTGCATAGAGCAGCAATTGAGCCATGTCGGCATTGCCGTTCATAGCGGCCCAATGCAATGCGGTCATACCATCGCCTTGAGATGAATTGGCGTCTGCTGCCTGCTTCAGCAGCGAACGTACGCCTTCGAGATCATTTCTCATTGCAGCGTCGGCGACACGAGTGTCCCCGCTGACAGCGAGCGTTCGAAGGGATGGAACCATTGCGCCCAGGGCAATGATGGCAATTCCAATCAGGACTCTATGTCGCAACATAGTTTCTCCGTAAGTACGTCACAATTCCAATTCCGCGGTGCTGTTGCCAAAGCTATCGACGTTAATGCCGAGCTTGTGCAGCAAAGCCAGGTACATGTTGGCTGTCGGCGTTCCGTCCTCGGCCATGACGTGACGGTGGCCCTTCAATGGACCTCCCGCGTGGCCCAGCACAAACATCGGAACCCGCTTGTGATTATGAAGATTCGAATCTCCCATCGGAGATCCATAAACGATGACGCTGTGATCCAGCAATGATCCGTCACCGTCGTTCGTATTCTTCAGCTTCTCGGCCAGATAACCGATCATGCTCACGTGATACTTGTTGATCTGGGCATATTGAGTGAGCCGCTGCGGGTTCTCTCCATGGTGCGACATAGTGTGGAACCCCGACGTAACGCCGCTCTCCGGGAACGTGCGTCCTGAAACGTCCCGGCTCATCTTGATCGCCGCAACTCTCGTGATGTTGCCGGTGAACGCCACGGTCTGCAGATCGAACATCAGCTTCACATGCTCGGTCCAATTGTCGGGTACTCCAATCGGCGCCAATGGCAGGTCGCGAAGTTCTCCGCCGGAATTCTGCTGTTCGATCCGGCTGATACGGCGCTCGATCTCGCGGATGCTTTCCGTGTAGTCGTCGAATCGCGCGCGATCGGAAGCTCCAAGCGTCGCTTTCATGCTGGTCATTTGGCTGGAAACCCAGTCGAGGATGCTGCGATCCGCTTTACGCCGCAGGGCGCGCTGCTCAACCGAGATGCCGACACCGAACATCTGGTCGAAAACCATCCGGGGATCGCGCACCATCGTCAACGGCTTTGTCGGCGATTCCCAACTGATCGTATCGAGGTAGACGCAGGAATAGTTGTAATCGCATCCTCCGGAACCTTCAGCACTCTCGATACAAAGTTGAAGCGATGGAATCGGTGTCTCCTGACCGAACTTTTGCGCATACATCTGGTCGAACGAAGTTCCGGCGCGGACATCCGAACTCTGAGTCTGTTTCGGATGGGCCTGGGTCAGAAATACGGAACTCGAACGGAAGTGGTCGCCGCCGATCTCAGGCGGCTCGTAAGCCTCTGCCGGATGCATGTCGGTATTGCTAACGACCGTCAGGTAGTCCTTATAAGGATCGAGTGGAAGCAGACTTGTTGGCGCCAGATCAAACTCGCTTCCGACTTGCGCTGGGGACCACAGGTTCTTTTCGATTCCGTACTTCGTTGAACCGGCCGCGCCGTGAACCATTTCGGCACACACAACTCTCACCGGAGGCTTCCCTGCCGGAGTCTTGTTCGCCTGCGTCATTGCCGGCAACATCGACTCCATGAACGGCAACGCGAGGGTTACGCCCATTCCCCGGAGAACCGATCGGCGGGAAATGTGTTTTTTCGTGATGAACATGTTTCTCCTTAACGTGCGACTGAATCGGCGGCCGCTTTGCCCATTTGGAACGCCGGGCTTTTGACTATTCCTACAACCAGCGTTGCAAACCGATTGTTGTCCGTTGCGGCTTCGCGAGTGATTTCCCGAATCGTGGGCATATCGAAATACTCCGCTCGCCGGCCGATTGCGAATGCCATCAGTTTCTCGGTGAGATTTTGAATGAAAACGTCGGAGTGAGCCACCATCGCCTGCCTCAGGCTCGCCGGACCATCCAATGGAGTGCCGTCATACATCTGCGTCTTGGCGTCGATCGGCACGCCTCCGGTGTGTACACGTTCCCCGGCAGCGTTGGTCGCGTAGGTTTTGTCCCAGGTGCGCCATTGGCCGGTTACGTCGAAGTTTTCCAGAGCAAGACCTATCGGGTCGATCATTTTGTGACACGAATTGCATGCCGGATTCGCACGGTGAATCTCCATGCGCTCACGAACGGTGAGAACTTTCGAAGAACTTACGGCCGGAGTTTCCGCCAGCGTCGGCACAACCGGAGGAGGCGGCGGTGGCGGTGTGCCGAGCAACACACTCATCACCCACTTTCCGCGATACACGGGCGAGGTGCGGTCCGCCACAGAAGTAAGCGCGAGAATGGCGCCTTTGCCCAGCAATCCCCGCCGGTAGTCTTCCGGAAACACGACATGACGGAACTGCGCGCCGCGGATATTCGGCAACCCATAGTGCAGTGCCAGCCGCTCGTCTGCGAAAGAGTCGTCGGCTGTAAGGAGATCGAGAACGCTTCGGTTTTCGCTAACGACGCTGTTGAAGAAGAGCTCAGCTTCACGGAGCAATGACATCGTCAGCGTGTGATCGTACATCGGGTAGTAACCCGGATCCGGCTCGAGCTTCAGGAGATCGCCCAGATGCAGCCATTCATAAGCGAATTTCTCGGAAAGCCAGATAGACCGGCTGTCTGCAAGCATCCGCTTGACTTGTTTCTCGAGCTCCCCGGGATCGTTCAACTTCCCCTGAGTAGCTGTTGCCATCAATTCTTCGTCGGGGTACGTGCCCCACAGGAAGTAAGACAGTCGAGAAGCCAAAGCTACATCGCCAATGCGATATGTTTGACCGGGCGCGATGGTGGGGGGCGGCGGTTCGATCTTGAAGAGGAAGTTTGGACTGACGAGGATGGCTTCCATCGCCCGGCGGACTCCCGTTTCGAAGTCACGGCCGTCGGTCCGTCCCTGCTGGTAGAAGCTCATCAGGCCTTTCATATCGACATCGTTCAGTGGACGCCGGTAAGCCTGACGGGCCACGTTCTGAATGATTCTAGTCGCGCAGGGAACTTCTTCATCGGGGCTCAGAGGGCGGCAGATAAATACGCGTCGACGCGGCAAGCTGTCGGATACGCCGGCTGTATTGCACGGGCCGGTAACTTCGATTTCTCGAACATGCGGCATTGTCGTCAATTCGCCGTCGGTTCCCATGTCCGTGTCGATCAGCGTGTTCTCGATTGGGGCAACGTCATCTTCGAATATCTCGCTGCGGCTCTGAACAAACGCGGCCGCAATCTGGCGAGGTCCGGTTTTGACGAAAATCCGGCCCGTGTTCGCACTTAAGCCGGCGAAGATGCCGCTGGGTGCATTACCTTCATTTAATGTCCGTGGAATCTTGATCAGGGCGACTCGTTCGCCGTCGATCGAAACATCAAGATCCTGCTCCGGACTCATTGCGCCATAAAGCCGGCCCTCATCCTCAGCCCACATGAGCGTGCGGATGTTGTAGTCGCCGTCGGCAGGAAAGTTGAATACGAACGAAATCCCGCCGCGAGTGCCCATGGGAGTACCGGGAACATGCCTTAGTTGTGAAGCAAGAACATTCGCTTTATAGACTGTCGATGCGGGCTCGGCATTGGGATCGCCGAGAATCCCGGTCGTGACGTGGGCAGCCGCCCGCAGGTATCCCTGCATCATCGAAGCCGACAGGGTTTGGGTATCGGCGATGTTGTCGAACCCGTCGCTCACCGTATCGGCCGCGAGATACTTGGCGGCGTCGATCTCGACGCCAAACATGTCGCGAATCGAATTCGTGTACTCCGTTCGCGTCAGCCGCTGCGAGGGCCGTGTCCCGGGATTCAGATTTGCTGCTGCGGTTCTATCGATTTCCGACTCGAGCGTTGTCACGAACGCTCTTATGGTTTGAACATCGGGCCGCTTCATGCCGGCGGGCGGCATCAGTCCGGCGCGTAGCTTCTTAATGATCTTTTCGGCTTGTGCGGCACTCTGGTCGATGTGCGCGAGATCGAGCGTAGACAACGTCATGTTCCCGGATCGGGTCGTGTCGTTGTGGCAGCCCTGACAGTACTGTTTCAAAAGGGCGTTTTGCCCGTCGAGCGGCATCGGCATCGTTGGTTGTTGAGCCATTTGCCTGCCGGCACTCACGAGGCAAAGTACCACGATGCACAGAAGAACCCACCTCTTTCGAGCCATGGATGGGCATTTTATCGCGAATGCGCCGTAATTTAAATCCTTAGCTGATTAGGAGTTACCTGAAGAGGACGGACAGTTCACTGACCGGGAATGCGAAAGCGGATGCCCCGCTCCTGGTTCTCCTTGCGGGTCGCGTCAAGATCGAGTTCCGAGAGTGAGTACCGCGTGAGAAGGTGCTCGTCAAGAACCCAGAGCGTTTGGCCTGCGATCGCGTAGTTTTCAACTTCCAGCCTGTGGCCATCTTTGAACACAAGAACTGTCGGGGTTGCGGAATGGGCAGCCTGCGGCGCTGAGTTCGGCACGGGAGGCGCGGGAGACGGCTGACGCGACGCTTGCTGCATTCGGAGTTGTTCGACTTCCGCGCTCAGGCGTCCCACCTCATACGCAAGTTCCGTCTCGTTTTGGCTTGCAGGAGCCTGCTCCGGCATGACGGCCGCGGGTGCGCTGTAAGCCGGCTGCTCATAATAAGGCGTTGCAGAAAACGATGTCCCATAGAACGGTGTCCCATAAAACGGCGTCCCGTAGTAAGGAAGTACGGGAAGAATAGGCGCGTAATAGCCAAAGGTACGGATGCGCTGATGCTCAGCGCTGCGGTACGGGTGAGCGAAATGCGGACTGCCCGCAACCGGGACTGCGGGCGAGAACCTGAAGGACGGAGTTGTAATAACCGGAGCAGAAACATGCGGACGAACGGAAGGTGCGGCAGTCGGTCGAGCGAACCCGCCATGCATGCCACGAGACTGCGCCTGAGCCGTAATTGAGAAGACACTGAGGAGCGACAATAGGACAACGGCAATGAGGCGTTTCATATGGGCACTTCCTTGTGCTCATCATATCGCTTTGCCGGGCGAATGTCAGCGTTTGGGAGTTGTCGGTAATGTCTCAATTTGAAATTCAGCCGCGCAGCGGCGATATTCCCATAGCCACCGGCTTCAGCCGGTGGGTGCGATATCACGAAACGTACGAGTGCCGTAGGCACGACAGACGTCTGCCGTGCCTACGGCACTGATTCGCACGCACGGAAAACTCCACCGGCTAAAGCCGGTGGCTATCGGACTTTCGCCGCTAACGCGGCTGTGAATTCAAACTGAGACGCTACCGAGTTGTGGGGTTACAATTGGCGTCCAATGGATTCAGACGAGCCGAAACCGGAAGCGATCCTGGAGAAGATTCGTCCGATCTGCTTGTCTTTACCAGACACCCGCGAACGTCTGAGTTGGGGACATCCCACCTTTACGGTGCATGATCGTCCGTTTGCTGTCTTCGAAAAATATCACTTGGAATGGTGCTTGTGCTTTCGCACGGAATTAGAGCACCAGGGCCTCTTTGTGAAGGATCCACGCTTCTTCATTACGCCGTATATCGGCAAACAAGGCTGGCTGTCGCTTCGGGTTCACGCCGCGAAACTGAACTGGACGGAGATCCGGCAACTCCTCCGTGATAGCCACAAGCTGGTGAGCGCCCTTCCCGCAGTGAAACGCAGGCGTCCGGCGTCAAGCTAAGTCACTTCTTCGGCTTTACAGTGGTAAACGGAAATGACTTGGACCAGAGGTCTCCGAGACTGATGTTGAGCGTAAATTTCTTTTTTTCCGGAGCCTCGAAGAATATCAATCCTTCTTTCAGTCCCTGCGCCGGAACTTCTCCGGACTCGAGAACAAATCGCATGGTTTCATCTCTGGCCTGATCTTCGCCGGCTTTTCCCGCCTTCCCCAAAGTCAATCCGCGAAGGTTTCTTGCAGCCATCGCTTTGGCGCCGCCGGGAGCATTAATGATGCGGTCAAACGCTTCATTGGCCGAGAGCTGCGCGTACGTATGGCCTTGATCATCGGTCGCCGTGAACTTGCTTGGATCGAATGACATTGGACTACGCGACAGGTTCTCAACCGTCAACCAAAGCACAATTATCGGAGCGCCGTTATTCGGTAGAAAACCCGCCTCATCTTCGGTGGGGTAACCGAGTCTCAATTTGTATTGGGAGTCTTTGCCGGCGACGAACGCGTAATGGTCGGCGTACTTCCTATCTTTCTCGACGTGCACGGCGCTCAGGCTGCTGGTGGGGGAGTTGCTTCCAACAGGGTAGATAATATCCTGCGCAAGAACACAAGCGGTTGGAGACATCAGGTATATGAGAGCTAAAACAATTTGACGAACCATAGTCCGCTTATACCGTAATCTTGTGCGATTTCGCAAAGGGTCCAAGGTCTTGGTAGTGGATCAGTTTGAAATTGTCAGCCGCGTCGCGGCGTAATTCCTGTAACCACCGGCTTCAGCCGGTGGTTGACGTCGGCGGCCATGTCGAGCCGCGTAGCGGCGACAGACGTCTGTCGTGCCTACGGCACTTGAATCTGCCGTTTCAGTCAACCACCGCTGAAGCCGGTGGCTACAGGAATTACGCCCGCTACGCGGCTGACAATTTCAAACTGATCCACTAAGAGGGTCTTTCTTGAAGAGATCGAAAAGAAGTTCGTGTGAAAGGATAGCCGTTGCCCGAATTACCTGAAGTTGAAACAGTGAGGCTGGGCCTTCAGCCCGTGCTGGAGGGCCGCCGCTTCACGCATGTGACAACAAATCGTCGCGATCTCCGGGTTCCCTTCCCTGAGGAATTTGCCCGGCGCTTAACCGGACGGCGTGTCGCCCGCCTGCGGCGAAGGGCAAAATACATTTTGGCCGACCTCGATGGCGGCGAAACGTTGGTGATCCATCTCGGGATGAGCGGGCGGATGTCCGTTTATGCGCACGGCAAGAACCGGAAACTCGGACAATTCACCTATGAGATCGCGCCGGCCGACGCCGGATGCGGCAAACATGATCACGTCATCTTTGAAACCGATGCGCCCGCGCGCATCGTTTTTACCGATCACCGCCGCTTCGGCTTGATGACGCTGGTAGAGACGGCGAAGCTCGAAGAGCATCCCTTATTCAAAGGACTTGGGGGAGAACCGCTTTCGGAAGACTTCGATGCGTCTTATTTGAAACGGGTCCTGAAGGGAAAGAAAACGTCCATCAAAGCCGCCATGCTGGACCAGCGCATGATTGCCGGGCTTGGCAATATCTACGTATGCGAGTCGCTGTGGCGCGCGCACATTTCACCGAAAAGGCTCGCCGCAAAAGTGAAACCGGCGCAGATCGACCTGCTGGCGCCGGCAATCAAAGCCGTGTTGCGCGAAGCGGTGAAGGCCGGAGGCTCATCCTTGCGCGATCACAAGCGCGTTGACGGAGAGCTCGGCTATTTCCAGAAGAGTTTCGCGGTCTATGACCGCGAAACTATCCCCTGCCCAACAGCCCATTGCTCCGGCATCGTTAAACGCATTGTGCAAAGTGGCCGCTCGACGTTCTATTGTCCGGTTTGTCAGAAGTAAAAAGCAGAAACTTTGGCGGTGTCCGCCTTTTTGGTCACGCCGGGACCGCCATATTTTTCAGGCTTACGGTTCGTACATAGTGCCCATCGGCAACATGAGCCCCGACTTTTAAGAGCGCTTCTCTTCCCTGGACCTCTTCATCTCCATAGTTTCGGCTTACACGAGATCAACGCGGCCGCCGTCCACTTGCAGTTCGGTTCCAGTCGTGAAGCTTGAGTCATCGCTAGCTAGGAACAGTACGGCCTTAGCGACTTCCTCGGCCTCTCCCATGCGTTTCATTGGAATCCACGAAGTCAGATGGTCCCAAGTCTGTCGAACAGCCTTTTCATCGGCATGGCGCCCGATGATTGGAGTCTTGATTGGTCCTGGGCTGACAGCATTCACGCGAATATTTGTTTCTAGCATCTCAGACGCGATCACTTTAGTGAATGAACGAACGGCAGCTTTACTTGCTGAGTAAACGCCCGCATTGGCCAGCGCAAGCCTGTCCACAATCGAAGTACAGAAGACGATGGTCGATCCTTTGGGCATATAAGGGAGCGCTTTTTGAACGGTGAAAAATGCGCCCTTCGTATTAATGGCAAAAACTCGATCAAACTCATCTTCAGATGCCGTAGCTACTGGAGTGGGTCCATTGGCAGTAACTCCCGCATTGACAAACAAAGTATCGATCCTGCCAAACCTCTCATTCACTTTAGCCATGAAGGTTTCGAGATCTTTCAAGGAGCTGACATCTCCAGCGAATCCCAGCGAGTCAGTACTTAAGGTTTTAAGGGCAGCATCAATTGACTTTTGGTCGCGCCCCATGATTGCAACCTTTGCTCCTTCCGCATGGAAGAGCTGTGCAGTCGCAAGACCAATCCCGCTGTTACCACCAGTAATGACCGCTACTTTTCCTGCTAATTTCTTTGATGACATAATTTTTCTCCCATTTTTTATTCCTCCTTTTAATAATAGACAATATTGTCCACAATAAAACATGACAGTAAAAACCTCTGCTGCCTTTAGTTTTATTGCTTTCTCAGTCCGTCAATCGCTATGACCGCGATTGCATTAAGCTCTTCGGGAGACGCGCCCGCTCTAGCGCTTACCCTCATGCCCGAAAAAACAGACAAAAGGTAGAGGGCGGTCTTCTTTGGGTCTAGCGAAGAGCGAATTTCTTTTTTATTTTTTGCCTCTAGAATCAGCTTTTCAAGAACAGATTTTATGGACGAGGCGCTTGCGTTGTTGATCGAAGATACTTCTGCATCAGAAGATCCAAACTCGCAAATAGACGATACACCGAGGCAAGCAAGTGCCCTGTCCTTTGAACTTTCTATGCTGATCGAAATCAACATGCCTTCTAGTGCCTTCAGAGGAGAACCAGACTTCCTGAAGATCTGGATATATCCAAGCATTCGATCAGAGTTGTATTTCCGCAAGGATTCTAAATATATTTCTTTCTTTCCCTTGAATGTGTCGTAGAAGCTCTGGCGTCCGATACCCATTGCAAGACGCAAATCGTCAGTAGTCGTGGCCCCGAAACCATTCTTTCGAAAGGTCGCTAAGGCGGATCCCAATGCCTGATCTCTATCGAATTCTTTTTGGCGAGCCATTTCTAAAACATAACCGATTATGGACATATGTGTCCATAATAAATATAGTTAACATTACCCTGAGCAGCGCCGATCCGGGAGGAGAACTCGGTTCCGGTAACCTGGATACGGACCTGGGAGCTTTTGAAAGATTCGGAATGAACTGACGCGCTCGTCTACCGCCTCGCCAAAAGTGCAGGAATGCAGAAAACAAAAACACTCATTGGCCTGCTATATAAGGATGCGGCATGCTTGCAGGAGATCACTCCGCGGTAGAATGCCGTCATGAAGCTGCCGATCTTCTATGTTCAGGCTGATTTACCGGAAGGCGTAAAGCACCTTGTGACTTGTAACGCCGGGGAGCGGCTGTCGAGAGGCGGGAAACTTCCGTCCGAGCTGATTATGGGTGTCCTGCTTAAGCCCAGCGAGGATTTCACTTCCGGCGTCAGGCCCGACAATTTCGGAACGAATACGACGTTCGTCCATTTCCTGCAACAGATCATCGGCAAATACGGGCCGGATACCGTGCGAACGCATCGAAAATGGCACGCTCTACGATGGCGTAGCGCAGTGATATCTTCAAGAGAAAGGCAAGCAAATGAAAAAGAAATTCTCTTACGTTGTGGGGAGCTGCCTGTTGATCGTGTTCCTGCTGGCCGTTGCGTCAGATTCGTCGTCTTCGCCACATGCATCCTCTCCCTCTACGACTCCGGGGGCCGCGGCCACGGTCACCTGCGGTTTCAGCAATCCTGGCTACTCCGGCTGGTGCCGGGTCACAAAGCAACTTCAGCCGCGCATGCGCTCCAGCAGATTCTGTTCGCAGGTCCTGGCGTGCTTAAACAACGTGCGCTGCACCCAGACCTACTGCAATGCAACGACGATCCGCACCGGATGGAAGCTCGAGAAGGTCGAAACGGCGGCAAAAACGCAGTAAAGGGTCGAGGCCGTCGGCACATAGTCTAATCAAGGGGTATGGGCGATATAGGAATCTCGAATTGGAGTTCCCAATCCGAATTCGGAGCTAAGGTTTGGCAGAAATCAGGGACTGTGGCATTTAGCAGTCCCCGATTTCAGATGAAGGAAGTCGCCAAAGTCGCGACAAAGACGACCGCATTGTCGCGGACCATCCGGACTTTCGGGCTGTCGTATTCAGAGAAGGTGTGGATGCCACGAGGTGGCGCAGATGGCCGGCAACTTGCATCCATGGCACAGCGATGAAACTACCCAGGGCCGAACTCGCCACTGTGCTGGAGGAGAAGGTCACGCGCTATCTGCTTAACGCCGCGCACTCGGCGGGTGGGGGCAAGGCGTCGTTCTTCTTGAGGTTCGGATTCAGTGTGGCGGATTGGCGGCGCATGGCTGAAGCGTTGCGCCAGCACGCGCGAGAGAATGAAGTGGCTGAGGTGGAAGAAACGCGGTATGGCAAGCGATACGTCGTGGAGGGCCCGCTGGCGGCCCCAGACGGCACAAGCTTGAATGTCCGTAGCGCATGGTATATAGATGCAGTTGGTGATGCCCCGCGTTTTGTAACGGCGCATCCGCTTCAAAAAGTATGAATACGATCAAAGAACTGGATGCCGTGGCTCTGACCTGCGATCTCCCGGAACAGGGGTTGAAACGCGGCGATGTGGGCACCGTCGTGCTGGTCCATGGCAACGGAGTGGCCTTTGAGCTGGAATTCGTCGGCTATGACGGCCACACCGTAGCGTTAATTACCCTGGAGCGCCACCAGGTGCGTACGCTTCAGGCAAGCGACATTCCACACGCCCGCGAATTGGCCTCCACCTGATTCCAGTCCGATTTCCCAATTTCGGCCGTTTGTCAGGCGCCTGGACGAATAAGCGAACGCTTTCGAAATTGCTCACTCTCCCTCTTTTTCAGAAAGCGCATCGGGTCCAAGGCGATCAATCATCCCGATTCCGCTTTTCTTCCTTCACACGGGCAGCCAGTTCCTCGTAGACGTTCTTGCGATGGCCGACCGCCATCAAACGGACCGTTCTCGTCTTGCGGTCGATGGCATGGACGATCCGAAAGCGGCGGACGCGATATTTCCATAATCCCTGCAATTCGCGTCGCAGCGGCTCACCACACTCGGGGTTCGCGATCGCGCAAACGGCGGATTTGACCGGCTTTTTCAGATCGGGATGAAGGGATCGAATGAGGCCGGCGACATGGGGAGGGATGTCTGGCCGAAACGGTTTAGTCACGCCGCCGTTTTCGGGTCGAAGTGAGCGGCTCGTCGAACACTTCCTCGAAGGTGAGCCAGTATCCAGGACAATCAACGAGGAGCCTTCCGCGGCTTTGGCTTGAGAGACTGGCGGTATTTCCGTCCGAGGCGAACCATTTGGTCATATCCGGAATCGTCAGCGAATGTTCCGGCGTGATCCACCCACCATTTTGCGTTTCGTTCCGGCGCCGGCAATGCCTGGTCGGATACGAGCCTTTCAAGCTGTTCTACACGCTTTTCCAGTTGTGCCAATGTCATCAACTCACCTCCCATTGCCACTACCAATTCTATCAAATAGCTATGTCCGCAAAGCCTGGATCAGTAGTACTCCCTGATGTAACCATAGGCCCGTTCGAATAGCTCCGTGTCCTGGTGCAGCTTGTATTTAAACAGCGTCCTTCTCAGCGCGATTTTCACTTCGCGCTCACCCGCATGAGTGTTCTGCCAGCCGTCGAAACGCACGGCGCGGACAATCTCGTCGATGTCATCGACCACCCGCTTGACCATAATCGGCGTGTCGACGCTTTTCGCTTGTTCGAAAAGTTCCGTGAGCGCGGCCTTGCCGCGATCAATCTCTTCTTCGATGGGAATCTCGCGTTCGAGTTTCACGACATCCTTTGCAAGTTCGAGGAGTTCCTTCAGAAAATCGATGCTGACGAGCAGACCCTGCTGATGCCGGTTTTTCAGGTCCTCCAATCACTCAGCCAGCGCTTTGTAAATTGGATTCCCGGCATGTTTACGCAAACGCGCGGTCAACTTGATTGTAATTTCTTTCGCCTTCTTCGTTGGGTCCGCGGTGCCGAGCACGGCTGCGAGGAGGTCGGCATCCAGCACGAGTGTATCGAGGTCGTCCCGCACCGCATCGACGTGGACATTCTCATGGATAAGCTCGATGGTTTTCGCGCCCAGCCGGTGCCAGAGCAGACGTCCCGTCCCCGTTGACGGCTTGAGCGACTCGTACACCTGCACCAGCCATCGATAGTCTTTCTCATGCTGCGACAGCATAGGATCGGGCGAGACGGCCTCCCAGATTCGAGCGAGCACAGTGAAATCGGCCGCGAATGCGTCGCGAGTTTTGTTTGTCGGCAGGCATTCCTGAGCGGCGATCAGTCCTTCGTATCCCTGCAGGGTGCGATCGCAGCCGCCGAAGTAAGCGAGACACTTCTGCATCGCCTCCGGCAGCCTGTCGACCAGTTCAGCGATATTCGAGACGGCCTTGCGCACGCCTTTCTCGTCGAACTGCAACGCCAGGGCGACATCGTCAAAGATGCCGAGGTAGTCGACGATGAGGCAGTGACTCTTCTCCTCGCCGTAAGGCCGATTCGTGCGGCAGTTTCGCGGATGTCTTGCCAGTGACATCCTTCCGGGACTTGAAAGCGATGCACTTCGGGAAAGGTCGCCGGATCGACATCACCGAAGGTTTCGGCCGCTTCAGTGGTCTCCTCGTCCCAGACGTCGCAGATTCTTTTGAAGAAGAGCAGCGGCAGGATGTAACCCTTCCAGTCCGTGCGATCGACGGCGGAACCTCGAAGCGTGTTCGCGGCATCCCACAGCGTGGATTTGAGTTCTTCAGTGGTCAGCGCCATTCGAGCATTTGGTTCCTTACTCTCGTGCATGCGGTCCGAATTATGCCTCTTCAACCCAGTTGTTTGTAGATGGACCTCACCAGATTCGGCGGCACTTCCCAGAAGGACAGTCTGCCGGGACAGCTTATAGGGCGCCTAAGGGGTTGAGGATTGGAGAGAACAAATCCAAATGGTCCCTGGAACCATTTCGATCGCGAATGCTCAACGACCTCGACGATATCGACGAGGCCGATAATCGCGCCTCTGACGATGTCCTCTTCCCCCTGTCGTTTGACGCCTCGCGGCAACACTGCATCCTTTTCATAGTTGAAACCGGCATGAACCGCGATGGTGCCCCGTAATCGGGTATTCCAGGAACGGTTCTCGATGTCCTTTCCAGCGTAGATGATCGCCCAGGCCCAAGGCTGGCGGATTGTCAGAGCTTTCAATAGCCCTCCGGTCGACATTTCGGAAGGGTATTGTACTGATCCAGTGACAAACTTGACAGCCGGTCAGTGTTATGTGAGGTTAACGACCTGTTGAAAGCCCAGCTGCATGGAAAGCTTGACGATTCTCCGCGATGCGCTGAGAAACTCGAAGCTTTCCCGCCTTCCGCACAACCGGCTGAACGCGACTTTATGCAACGCGATCCAGTGCGTCTTCCGGACACACTATGCTGCCTGTCTGCGGTTGTATTTCTTATCGGCATAAGCATGAGACTCTTGGCGACGCTCCGTACCCAGGACGACGTGTTGACTTTCAACGCGTGCAGTATATTCAATTCGACGCAGTCGGCGCCGGTTCGCAGCGAAACTGGAATGCGTCCGAGCACCGGCTTAATTAACTCAGAATTCAGGGTGCGTCCGTAGATCCCCTCGCTCGAGCGGCAGGCTGGTCCATGCGGACGGCGCTCCACCTCCGGCCGGAACCGGCGCGTTGTCGGCGGTATTGCAGCCCTTTCGCTGGAAATCGAGTCGCCAGCCGAAAATTCAAACCGCTCCAATTTTTTCGAAGAAGTAGTCGCAAAAAAATGCCGTTAATTGCGTCAATTTCTTTCGTGCAAATTGACACAATTAACGGCTGAGTTTGAGCTTAGCTAATCCTTAGACAACCATCTTCGTTACCGGCTGGCTCCAGTCGCTGTAGCCCGTCGAGATGACGGCGCGAGCCTGAAACACGTAGATCGTACCCGGCGTCAGATTAGAGATCGTCACCGGCATCTTCGAGTTGGCAACCGGCTGGCTACTCCAAGTGGTGGGATTGGCCGTACCCGGAGCCACACTCGCCCAGCGGATTTCATAGCTGGCTGCGCCCTTAAACTTGACGAGCTTCAGCACTACTGAACCGCTGACTGGTCCGAACGCAATCTTGCGGATCGCTTCCGAAACCGGCGTCGTGGTGGCCCGGGCTTTCGAGGCTGCCTGAAAGCCGCTGGAGAGGAAGACCGTCATGTCGTCCTTACAGTTCGCCTCAGCCCAATGGGCCAGTTGAACCAGGATTTTCACAACCCCTTCCTTGGCTTTCTTCTGTTGCTCCAGCTCCTTCTTGCCGCCGTTGGCCGCCGCCGAGTTCGCAGCTGCCAATGCATTGTTGGCCGCTTGCAGCGTCGGCTGATCGACCGGCGGCGCGGGCGCCCCGGCGAAGCTCGGATTGTTATAAACACCCGCTACCACACCGTTCGCTGCCGTGAAGACAACGTGCGGAGTCATGGTGCGGAAGTTCATAATCGCTTTAATCAAATGGACTTTTGTGGTCATAGGTCACCTCACATGCGGGATGAACCCGCGGGTTAGCGGACGGAAGCAGAAACATTCCGTTAAAGACACTCGCCGCTGGGTTAACGGTTTGGCCGGTGCGTTAAACAACAGGGTTGGTGGTTCGAGAAGGGCAACCGGACCTTCTCCCCTAAAACTTGTCGTGATAAAACTCACACGGAACGATCGACGCGTCGAAGTCGAGATCGAGCGCTCGAAGTGGCACATCGAAGCTTCAATCTCGAGATCGACGCGTCAATGTCGAGATCGAAGCCTCAATGTCCGACATCGAAGCTTGGAAGTGGCACATCGAAGCTTCAATCTCGAGATCGATGCGTCAATGTCGAGATCGAAGCCTCAATGTCCGACATCGAAGCTTGGAAGTGGCACATCGACGCTTCAATCTCGAGATCGACGCGTCAATGTCGAGATCGAAGCCTCAATGTCCGACATCGAAGCTTGGATGTGCCACATCGAAGCTTCAATCTCGAGATCGACGCGTCAATGTCGAGATCGAAGCCTCAATGTCCGACATCGAAGCTTGGATGTGCCACATCGAAGCCTCAATCTCGAGATCGACGCGTCAATGTCGAGATCGAAGCCTCAATGTCCGACATCGAAGCTTGGATGTGCCACATCGAAGCTTCAATCTCGAGATCGACGCGTCAATGTCGAGATTGATGCTTCGATCTCAGAATGGAGCGATTTTAGATATAGACCGGCGGCGCCAAATGGAGCAAAAATCGCCTTAAAAACCCGCTCTTTCTCTCAAAAGTGTAGAAACTTGGTGACGTCGGCCCCTAACTGGCTGATAATGCATCGGATTTACCACAAAATGGCGCTAAAGCGGAAAAACAGGCATCAAACCGTGTCTTCGGAGGTCGCATATGGACAATATGGAGCGTCAACGTCAGATCGAGTCGGATTCCGTCCGCGACGGCTGCGTTCGATGGTGCCAAAACATCGAATACCAGCAGGCCACCGACACCAAGCCGTACCGGAATTTGATCGGGATCGCCTGGAGGTCGCTCGCCGACGCCATCCGCGCCGAAAAGAACATCCTGACGACGTCGAAGAAGACGCTTCCTGCCTGGGGATTGCCGCTTTTGTCCATTGGCCATGAACAAATGGCGCTCATCACACTCGACACCTTATTTAATATGATCGCTCGATCCGAGTTTGAGACTTTGCTTCCAGCGGGTATGACTTCAGTCGCCTACGAGATCGGCCAGCGTTGCCGAATCGAACGGCTCTTCGATCTCGCGAATGATCGGGAGGTAGACGTCGCTGAGATATTGCTCCCCCGCAACCGAAACCGCAACGCGGCCAAACGGGCGGCCGACTTAGCCGCACGGGTCGATGATGAAGACGACTGGGCGACCAACTTTCGCGCCTATCATCTTGGTGGAAAATTGATCTCGTTGGCCCTTCAGCACGCCGTTTTCGAGGGTAAGCCTATCTTCGAAGAGAAAGAGGACCAGGAAAGTTCCGGCAAAGGCTTCAAGACGATGCACCGGATCGGGCTGACGGCGGTTGCCGAAACCTGGATCGGCGAACAGACGCCGGAGGCGTTGGACCTGTTCAATCCGATCTATGTGCCGATGATCGTTGAACCGCGTCCGCGGACGTCGCTTTCGGAGGGCGGCTATCTGGCGACTCCGATGAAGTTTTTCAAGCGTCAGACGGGCAAAAGGGCGCAACAACGTCTCGAAAAAGCAGACCTGTCGGCGGTGTACGCGGCCGTGAACGCGCTGCAAAACACACCTTATAGGATCAATCAGGCTATCTACCGGTTCCAGCGGGACGCGTGGATTGCCAAGCTTCCTTTTTTCGGACTGGAGAATGAGGACCAACGGAAGGGTCTCGAGAAAATGATGGCGTTCCGCTTCGGTCAGGCGGTGCGCCTGTCATCTCTTGATGTTTCGCCCGATCGGGCTCACGCTTCGCGCGAAGAGAGATTCTATTTTCCCTGGCAGGTGGATCATCGCGGACGCGCCTACCCCGTGCCGCCACTGATGAATCCACAGTCCGACCACATCGGACGGGCGCTGATCGAGTTTGCCGACGGCAAGCCGCTGGGCCACAACCGCGGCGTGTACTGGCTGGCGATCCATCTCGCCAACTGTTATTGGAAGAAGAAGAAGGTGTCTTTTAAGAAGCGTCGCGCCTGGGTTCAGGGAAACGAAAAGGAGATTCTGGACTTCGCGGCCAATCCCCTGCGCCTTCATCGTTTTTGGACGGAGGCCGACCAACCGTGGCTGTTCCTGGCCGCCTGTCTCGAGTGGAAACGCTACAAAGAAGAGGGTCCCGGCATGATCTCGCATCTGCCGGTCAGTATGGACGGCTCATGCAACGGCTATCAGCATCTCAGCGCGATGGGGCTGGATCCGATCGGCGGCCGCGCGACGAATCTGATGCCGCGCGAAGCGCGAGCCCGACAGGGCGAAGCCTCAAGTGAAGACGACCCAGAGGACATCTACCAGTGGGTATCGGATCTGGTCTGCCGGCGCATGGAACTCGACGCAGCGAGTAACGGACCGAACTCCGAAATCGCCCGGCAATTACTGGCCATCATGGATCGCGAACTCGCAAAGAATCCAACAATGACGACGCCTTACGGCGTCACCCTCCGCAGGATTTATAAGACATTGTGCGAAAAGGACACCATTAAAGCTTTAAAAGATCCGGAGAAATGCGCGATGTATCTGGCGAAGTTATTGGTGGAGTGCATTCCCGAAGTCGCGGTGGAGGCCGGACGCATCATGGAGTGGCTTCGTGAAGTGGCCGAAATCATCGCGAAAGAGAATCGAGGCATGATGTGGGTCACGCCCGTCGGTTTTGTTGTACTTCATGAAAATCGCAAACCGAAAGAGGTACGTGTCGCGACGGCGGATCACACGATTCTGATCCACGACCCGGATGACAAACAGAAGATCGACGTGAGGAAGCAGGTGGACGGCATCGTCGCACACCTGGTTCACTCGATGGATGCCGCTCACATGATGCGGACGATCAATCGTCTGTATGCCGAAGGCATCCGTCACTTCGCCATGGTGCACGACAGCTACGGCGTCCACGCCTGCGACGTTGAACTGTTGAATCGCGTCCTGCGGGAAGAATTCGCCCGGATCTACTCCGAACCCGTCCTGCAGAATTTTATAGACCAACAACGAAAAGCCCACCCCGGGATCTCTCTGCCGGATCCGCCCCTGACCGGAGACCTCGATATTCAGCAGGTCCTCTCGTCTCCCTACTTTTTTGCTTGATCGGCGGCTAAAAGCCAGCGGTGAGGCCGAAGCCTTCGTCTTTCCAACCTTCAATTCCGCCGATCATCTTCTTCACTCTCCGGCCCAGCCGCGCGAGACGAACGGCGGCACGGTCGGCGCCGTTGCAGTGAGGACCGTCGCAATACACGACAAACAGAGTATCTGCCGGATACTCCGCGAGGTTCCGTTCGTTGATTCGGCCGTGTGGCAAATTCACCGCCCCGTCCACGTGGCCCGCGGCGAAAGATTCCAGGCTCCGAACATCCAACAGCACGAAGTCCGGATGCGGCCGGCTCAGAGCCGCATGAACATCCCAGCAATCGGTTTCAAAGGAGAGCAATCGTTCGAAGTGAGCCAGAGCGTCCTGAGGGGCGGCCGCTGGGATCGCACTAACTGGGCAAGTATCTGTCGGTAACACAGGCATGTTCTTCCTCCAACTCCCACTTTGCCTGGGGAGCGGCCCGCCCGCAATCGGCAGAAAGGACAATATGCGTTAAAATCCTGCCATGGGGCGATCGGCACAGCTCTCGCACCGCGACATCGCGGTGCTCGCGTACAGCGGTCTCGGAACGTTCGAGCTTGGTATCGTTGTGGAAGTTTTCGGACTGCCGCGACCCGAGTTCAGCGAGTGGTACAGCTTTAAGGTGTGCGGCCTGGAGCGCGGCGCCCTGAAAGCGACGGGCGGCCTGAAGATCGTGCCTCAGGAGGGGATCGAGGGCTTAGCGAAGGCTGGGACCATCATCATTCCGGGATGGCGTATCGATGAGCAGCCTCCGCAACACCTGGTGAAGACGCTGATCCGCGCGCACGCCCGCGGGGCTCGCCTGGTCTCGATCTGTTCGGGAGTGTTTGTAGTTGCCGCGACCGGACTGCTGAATGGGCGCCGCGCCACCACTCATTGGCTGTATGCCGGCAAGCTTGCCCAGAAATACCCGGCGATCCGAGTCGAGCCGGACGTTCTGTATGTGGATGAAGCCGATATCCTGACGTCGGCCGGAAGCGCTGCGGGTATCGATCTATGTCTGCACATCGTTCGCCGGGACTTCGGATCTCGCATCGCCAACCGTGTGGCACGACGGTTGGTTGTTTATCCGCATCGCGAAGGCGGACAGGCGCAGTTTATCGAAAGGGCAGTTGAAAACGAGGATAGCCCCTGGTTTTCGAAATTGCTCGAATGGGCGCAACGTCACATCGAAGAAGAGCTGCCTGTCGAACGACTGGCCGCGCAGGCCGGAATGAGCAAACGAACGCTCGCCCGGCATTTCACGGAAGCAACGGGAACTTCACCGGCGGATTGGATCATCAGCCAGCGTGTATCACGAGCGAAGGAATTGCTCGAGACAACGTCCCGAACGATTGAGGAGATCGCGGCGCACTGCGGATTCGGATCAGCCCCGACGCTTCGGCATCATTTTCGCGAACGCGTGAGAATCAGTCCTCTGGCTTATCGTTCTCACTTCCGCCAGTCACGCTTGCGACTTCCAGACCGATGAGTCGCTGTCGATCTCGGCGAAAGTCGCGACATTCGATACCTTAACGGCGTAACCCTACTTCTTCTTTCTTTCGACCCCGGGTTTGAAGTAGTGAATCCGCGCGTGGCGATAGCCCTTGAGCCGTCTGTCGGTCGTCAACAGCGTCAGATTGTGAACTCGCGCAGTGGCAGTAATGAGTTCGTCGGCAGGGTCGTGGTTGGGGAAACCGGGCAGGTTCATTGCGTCGACGATGATTTCGGTGGTCAATGGCAGGATCTCGACGTTGTTTCCCAAGGCAAGCCTGAACCAAGCCGCGAGTCCGCTCGGAAGCAGGAGTTTGCCCTGCTGGTGCTTCTTCCCGACTTCCCAGAGACTGATGCCGCTCAGGCCGAAGACTTCGCGGGGCGAGGTCATCATGGCCTGTTCCGCGCGCGGAACCGTGCCTGGTTCCAGGTAGCCTCGCAGCCAGGCGCTGGTGTCGAGCAGGTATTTCACTTCATCGCTTCCCATTCGGCGGGCACAGGATCGTCGATATCGGGAGGCAATTTGACTGTTCCCGCTCCTGCCCCGAAAAAGCTTCCCGGCTTGGGTTCGGGCATGACACGGGCAAAAGGCTTGCCACGCCGGTAGATCTGAACGGTCTCACCCTTCTCCAGCCATTTGGAAACCATGGCGAATTTGTTTCGCAAGTCACGAATTGTCGCTGTTTTCACAGTGATACAATTGTATCACGTGGCTTGAGAACCAAAGACGACTCGGCCGGGAGTCCTTCTTTAGCTCATTCAGTTGAGCCCTGTTTTTTCCACCCCGGGTAATCCGTTACCCCAGGATGCCTCGCTGTCCGTTTTCCGGAAATCTGTTCGGAGACGGACGGCTGCAGTATGTTTTGTCCATGCTAAACCACTGTTTCTATTAGGGCGACCCATGGCATGATTGGTGCAATTTCCGCCGCGGAATCGAGGAGGTCTTCTATGTTACGCGACATCCGATTTGCCCTGCGCTCCCTGCTACACGCAAAGGGTCTTGCTATAACGGTGGTGCTGACGCTGGCGCTGGGAATCGGGGCAAACGCTGCGATATTCAGCGTCGTCAGAGGTGTATTGCTCCGACCATTAGCAAATCGCGACGAAAGCCACCTCATTTATATCCGTCAAAGCGCGCCAGGAATCGGCACGGAAAACGCATGGTTCTCTGTTCCTGAGATCGACGATCTTCGGGAGCGTGTGAAATCGTTCACCATGATTGGCGGGTTCTCGCAAATCGGCTTCACGATGATCGGGCTTGGAGAACCGCGACAGGTCCGCGCGGGTGTCGTCGACGGGAACTATTTCGAAGTGATCGGACTTCGGCCTGTTCTCGGACGTCTGTTGAACTCCGCTGACGACGGTCCATCGGCGGCGGGAGCCGCTGTGCTGACCTATCGTTTCTGGACGGCCGGCTTTAACAGCGATCCGACCGTATTGGGAAAGGTAGTGCGTTTCGAAACCGGCTTTGGCCGGGCGACAACGGCAACGATCGTCGGCGTGCTGCAGCCTTCCGACCCATTTCCTGCGGAGACCGAATTAATCGCCAATGTGGTGACCAGTCCCCATCATCTCTCTGCCACGATGGTCACGGGCCGTACCCATCGCATGACGGAGCTCTTCGGACGCCTCGCGCCAACCGCGACTCTCGAATCGGCGCGAACGGAACTGCGTGAGGTCCACAGCGCCATCGTCCAGGAACATCCTGAAGCCTACGCGAAGAAAGCGAATTTCACTATCAACGCCGTTCCTCTTCGCGATGAAATCACCTCACGCGCGCGAACGATACTGTGGGTTCTCCTTGCAGCGTCGGGATTGGTTTTTGTGATTGCCTGCTCGAATGTCGCCAATCTCATTCTTGCCCGAACGGTACGGCGCGAATCGGAGATCGCGATACGCGCGGCGCTGGGCGCCAGTAAAGCGACGCTCAGGCGCACGCTGCTCGCCGAGAGTCTTTTGCTGTGTGGCACAGGAGCGGTGGTCGGCGTCGCAATCGCACCCCTGATGTTCGAGGTACTTGCCCGGTATGCATCGCGTTTTTCAGTCCGCGCAGTAGACCTCACTTTCGATGCCAACGCTTTGTGGATAGGCGTGGTGTTGGCTTTAGCCGCCGCTGTGCTTCTGGGATTTGTCCCGCGACTGCCCTCTTCCGACGCGTCGCAGGGACTTGGGCTGACAAGTTCCGGTCTGCGGATCACGGGAGCCACAAAACGCCGGCTGCGAAGTTTTGCGACCATACAAATCGCCGCTTCGTTTGTGCTCCTGGCGGGTGCGGGAATGCTCATCAAAACACTCATCGCTCTTCAAAGCACGCAACCCGGATTTCAGACGGCGAGTATTTTGGCCATCAACCTACCCACGCTTACGGAGGGCCGGACTCGCGAGCAAATCCGAGGCTTCTATCGACAGCTTCAGGAACGCGTCTCGACCCTGCCCGCTGTCGAGCGGGTCGCGCTTGGAAGCACTGTACCGTGGCGCGATGATTCGGGAAATTTTGCTTTAGCGTTTTCTGCTGAGGGCAAAAAGAATGCGAATCCGCAGGACGATCCACGCGCTAAACCACGATCTGTGTCGCCTGGCTTCTTTGCAACGCTTGGAATACCTCTCCTTGCGGGGCGGGACTTCAATGACGCGGACCGCAATGGGGCCGAACGGGTTGTCATCATCAACTCCCACCTGGCCAACCAATTGTTTCCCGGCCAGGACCCTGTCAACCGGCATGTCATGTGGACGGACCCAGTCTCGAAATTCATCGATCTCAATATGGAACAACGACGAATTGTTGGAGTTGTCGCGGATGTTGATGATTCCCATATCGATCCTGTGCCGACGATGACCATCTATTCGCCGGTTGAGCAAGAAGGGGGCAACCGGTTGTTTATTCGTGTCACGGGCAATCCCTACACCCTGGTACCGGCTATCCGGCGTATGGCGCATGAACTCTCTCCCGAGCAGCCTGTGGAACGCGCAGCAACCCTTGAAGACATTAAAGCCGAACGGCTCGCACCCGATCGTTTGAACGCCATTGTTTTCGGGGGCTTCGCCGGCGTGGCTCTGGCGATCTCGATCGTAGGCGTTGCAGGCGTGCTTGCATTCTCGGTCAGCGCGCGGACGCGGGAGTTCGGGGTCCGGCTCGCAATCGGTTCTCAGCCGCAGCGTTTATTGAGAGAAGTCTTGAGCGAAGGAATCGTGATGGCCGGAATCGGGGTGATCGCGGGCGGATTGGGAGGATACGTTTTGGCCCGTCTGATCGGCAGCTACGTTATGGCGGTTCAGCTTCCTACTATGACGCCAATCATTGGAGCCGCCGCCGTCTTGATTGGCGCCGCTACCATTGCCTCCCTGCTCCCCGCGATGCGGGCATCGCGAATCGACGTCATTCAAGCCTTGCGCTCGGAATAGAGAACCGGTGGTAACCACGTTTTGTGTGGTTACCACCCTAAGCGTTGCTCGTGCGACCACGGCTTGGGGTGGTAACCACACAAAACGTGGTTACCTCCGGTTGCCGAGTATCTCCCTCAAGGTCGATTCAAGAGTTCTGTATTTAAATTCAAATCCTGATCCGAGAAGTTTGGCCGGCTCGACCTTCTGGCCGGAAAGCAAAAGCTCGTCGGCCATTTCGCCGAACGCTAGGCGGGCCGCAAAAGCGGGTAGCGGAAAAATCGTGGGACGCGAAAGGACCTGTCCCAACGTTTTCGTGAATTCCAAATTAGTGACCGGCTCAGGCGCGACCGCGTTGACTGGACCACGCAACGTATCGGTTTGAATCGCGCATAGAATCGCCGAGCACAAATCCTCCAGCGATATCCAACTCATGTATTGATCGCCGGAACCGACTTTTCCGCCCAGACCAAGTCTGAACGGGAGGAGCATCTTCCCAAGCGCTCCTCCATGACGCGCGAGCACCACACCGATTCGGAGATTGACGACGCGGATTCTTTTTTGAACCGCAGCCTCTGTCGCGGCTTCCCATTGTCGGCAGCAATCGGCGAGAAATCCCCGGCCCGGCGCACTATCCTCCCGAAGCGGTTCGGCGCCTCGATCACCGTAATAGCCAATTGCAGAAGCGCTCACCAATACTTGCGGCGGCGGTAACAGTTTCGCGATCGATTCGGAAAGCAGGCTCGTTCCTTTTACACGGCTGCTGAGTAGCCGTGCTTTTCTGGCCGGCGTCCATCGGCCGGATGCAATATTTTCACCGGCAAGATGAACAACGGCGTCGAAGCCATTCAGCTTGTCGAGTTCAATTTCACCCGATTCGGGATTCCAGTAGATCCCCGCCTTGGACCTGGACCGCACCAGGGGAACAACTTCATGTTTCCGTGCTGTGAGGTATCGAACGAGTGCGGAACCCACGAAACCGGTCGATCCTGAAACGAGGATTCGCATTTATAAAAGGATGGGACGGAGTCAGGGTCTCTTCTTGTTTTCTTCGAAGCCCCTGAGCGAATGGTCGTGGTCTTTGTAATACTTGCCGGCCTCGTTCAGGTCGGGTTTCCCCATAGCTGTATGGCAGAAGGTGCACTGCCTTTGTTCTTTTTTCGAGTACTCCGGCGTGCTGACGGCAAACGGTGCAAAAAGCAACGTTACGCCGGTAAGAATCGCCAGAGCACGCAGGACTTTAGTCACGGGTTCTCCTGTGGGCCTGTGTGGTAGGATACCACACCCATGCCACGCACCTTGTTTAGACTCATGGTCTGGACCTTAGTCACCGCCGCTGGCGTGCAAGCCCAGCAACCCGTTTATACGTTGGAAGTTAACGTTCCATGGGTGAGCGTCGACGTCACTGCAACGGACCCGTCCGGCAGGACCATAACCGATCTCGAGGCCGGCGATTTCGAGGTGTTCGAAAATGGAACCCGGCAACAGATCCATTCGTTCGCTTCGGTCGCCACCCCCTACAACATCCTTTTATTGTTCGACCGCAGTGGAAGTACAGAGCACAAATGGCAATTCATGCTTCGCGCCGCGGCAGGATTCATTTCAAATCTTCGAACACAGGATCGCGTCGCGATTGACTCCTTCGATTTTGGATTCGAGTCCGTTATTCACTGGACATACAAACGGGATGTTTCGGTGGCCGCGCTTTCGGACGTGGTGCGCCGAGGCGATATTGGGGGGACAGCCTTTTATCAGGCCCTTGAGACTGCGGCTCACAACGAGTTCAAAAATATCAGCGGCCGACGTGCCATTGTGGTGTTGACGGATGGTCGCGACACGTCTCTTTACAACGAAATCATTTCTCGCGACCGGATGCCCAAGGCGTCCGACGACCGTAGATTCCAGAAGGTATTGAAGACCGTACGCAGCCAACATATTCCGGTGTACTTTATTGCGATCAATACCGATATCAATCTGGAGCCAAACACAACCGGTGGCGATGAGTACCGGAACCTGCAGAAGATCTTTCCCAATAGCCCGATTCCCGATGAGTTTCTCAAGCAAGTGCGGGAACGTATGGAACAGTTGGCGGGACAGTCCGGGGGGCGAATTCTCTATCCTAAATCAACGGACGATATCGTTCCGATGTATACGCAGATCGGCCGCGAACTCGGAACCGCATACAGCCTGGCGTATGTTTCGGACAATTCAAAATCGGATGGATCAGTGCGCCGGATAGAGGTCCGTGCAAACGATGCGACCCTGCATCTTTCTCAATCGCGGACGGCCTACGTGGCAAAGTAGCACCGAAGGAGGTTTCGGTTGCTTAGTTGGTTGTTCGAGGAACCTGAGCTTTCAGAATCCGAACTTCGACCCGCCGATTCTGTTCGCGTCCCTTCTCGCTCTTGTTGTCTGCGGCAGGGTTTTCCTTGCCAAGACCGACAATTGAAACGCGGTGAGCTGAACATTCTTACTGATCTTGAGCTTAATTGGCCTGCCAGACGCATGGCCGCAGTGCAGCGGGCCGAGGGATTGTCATAGCGCAGCGCGACCATTCTGAATTTCTTCTCCGTTCCGAAATCACCTCACTGTTTGACAAACTTCTGAATACGGCGGCCGCCACCGCCCTCGCCGATATAGATGTTGCCTTTGGAATCCACGGAAAGCGTGTGGGGGCCGACGAACCCGCCAGCATGGTGTCCTATAGTGCCGAGACCGCCAACAATTACGCCAGTCATGCGGTTTACGATCCAGACATTCCCACTACCGACGTCGGTGGAATAAAAGAAGGTCTGCAAGGGATCGGTCGAGAAGCCGATGTCATTCACTCGAATCGGGGCATCCGTAAATCCCGGTGGATCGACTGGAATGAAACGCTTAAAAGCCCCCGTCTTGTCGAAAACCTGTACCCGGTTATGCGCGCGATCGCATACATAGATCAGGTTGTCGGTACCGATCATGACACAATGCGGATGGCCTCCTCCTTCTGCTGCAAACTGTCCGGGACCGTCTCCGGCCGAGCCCCACTGGCGTAGGTACTTTCCCTTGTTGTCGAATACGACGATGCGATGGTTGCCGTACCCATCGGCGATGTAGACGCTGCCGCGTTGATTAGTTACCGGGTCCGGATTGGAGTCAACTGCAATATCAGCGGGGTCATTAAGAAGAGTCTTACTCATGTTATCGCCGGGACTACCACAAGTCGGAAAGAAGGCCTTTGGACTAAGAGTGGGAGGACCGTCGCACACTCCTTTGGTTCCAATCTGCATCAGCAGTTTGCCGTCATGTGAATATTTTTGAACAACCCCATCCGAGTTTCCAGCGATCCAGACGTTATCCTCGTAATCCACGAAGCAGCCGTGCAAGCTTTCCGGCATCACTTTGGTTCCACCACCTGGCGCCAGAAGCGAGGCATCGCCCCAACTGTTGACGAGATTTCCATCGGCATCGATTTCGAGTACCGGCGGCGCCGCTATTCCCGTCATACCTTCAAAGGGTTGCAATTTTCCCAAACCGCTCTGCTGCCAGCCGCGATTCAAAACGAAAACGTGATCGCGTGAGTCGACGCAGTTGCCGCCGATTTCGCCGGTGATCCACTGGTGCATTTGGCCCTTCGCATCTTTGACCTGGGGCAGCGGCTTTGGCCAAAAAGGATCGACTTTGAATTGGGGAGGTTGAGTAGTCTGAGCTTGCTGACTCAAAGGTACTAAGACAGAGCGATTCAGCCAGAGAATGTTGTCCCAGCTCAAAACTTTTTGCGTGCCGTCGAAGAGTTTTGAGAAGCTTCCGCCCCCTGCTTTGAAGGAGAACTCTTTCACACGATCCGGAGGATTGGTGGTGACGTTTCGCAGGATGTCGAGAACCTGTTCCTGCCTCGAGATCTGAACGAAGCTCGGATTCTTTGCCGAATAGAACTTCGTATCGGCGGCGTTACCTTTGTTTCCGCTGCCGCGCTCAAATTTGATATGCATCTCCAGGTGCTCACCCGTTGCGGCGGCAAGGCTCCAGTCCTGTGATTCCAGAGTTGCGGCGGATTCGCTGGAAGTGGAACGCTGCACTTTATGGGTCGTCGCGAGCAGATAATTACCAAACGGTCCCGGAGCATCTGAGGGGTCTTCGGTAAGGCCGCCGATGACAAGCTGAACGCCGGCACCCGTCGAATCCTTCACCGGAGCGACAAGATAGGCCAGCCGGTTCGATCCTTTTCCAACCGGTTTCCCGTCCGGACCATTGATCGTGATGCGGTCGATGAAGACGGCACGCAGATTCGCGTCCTTCGCAGGCCCCTGAGTCGCGACATTGGGAGTCCAGCCGGATGGCAAGAAACTCATGAGTACCGCGTCCGGAACATGGAGATCCAGTTGGAAACGAGTCTCCGCGCTGTACTCCACCATGGTTTGAGCACTCGCGTGTTGCTCAAATCCAGTCAGCGCCGCGATAAGAATCATTCCAAAGCTTGCGATTCGTGTCATGTCCCCTCCGAATTTTCGATGATCTTATCGAAAAGAGCCGCCAATCGCGAAGATTTACCAGTATCCGATCATCCGGCCGGCAGTAATAGCAGTCAGCCAGCAAACGAGGGATACGCCACCAGCCACAGCCAACTGCACTCGCTCGTGTAGAGAAAGAATCGCGAACGCATGGCTTACTCCTTGATGAAGCGGCATAGTCGGCACATTATAGAACGGTACCTTGATCCTAATGGTAGATCTGCCATGTTTGCTATGCTTCACTTCATGGACGACCAAAAATTCGACCGCCAGAAACTGGAAGCTCAACTCAACGAGTTGCGCGCACAGATCAGTGAACTGGTCAGCAAGCTGGAAACCGCCGTCGGCCGTGAGGCAGAGACCTTGCGTCCGAAGTTGAAAGCGGCACAAGAAAAATTACAGGAATTGAAACAGATAAGCGCCGAAGCCTGGCGAGACCTCAAGCCGGGACTAAAAAGATCCTGGGAAGAGCTGCACAAGTCTTTGAATCAGGCGGCATCCCGATTCAAGACGCGCCCTAAGGAACCCCCATCCTCGTGATGTGAACCTTAGGGCAATCGTTGCCTCGAGTTTTTTCGCGGCATTCGCTGATTCATCCCTCCTTCATAACTTGCGAAAATGAATACCCCCTTCGATAGGGTTCCCGCTCTCGACAATTTCGTCCGGTTTTGGAGGGAATTCTGAACCTTCCTCTCAGACTTCGTTGGAATTTACGGACACCCGGCGGGAGTCTTTCGACGTCGCCTTAGCCGGAGCCGGAGCTTGGCTGCCACCGCATTGAGAATACAGATGCCAAACCGCGAAGGCGGCCACGTTATGAGGGGAATGGCGAAAATGTTTGGCCGCGAATTTGCAGCGACTTCTTGAGCCTATGTCTGGTCACATACCCTCGAATCGGTTACACGATCGAGCTAAAAACAGGGACGCGTGTTTGACTGAGCCGGAGTTGAAGCACCTGAATTGCTGCACGGAGTGCTTTGAGATTTTCACCGCGCTGTTACGGGAATTCGACGTCTGTCCGTCAGGCGATGAAACGGCGAGAATCGATCTCTGACTCGGCGGACTGTCCGATCATCTTCGTAACAAACGTTTGAAGAATGTCCTTACATAAGTCGCACAGGTGCAAATGTTTGCGGTGTGCGCTTGTAAGATTTCGCAATCCTTCGGCCGCGTCGTATAAACGGGCTGGTGGAATATGTTTAGGGCGAATGGCTGTCAGCGCAGGCTGCATTCCTGAATGCCTCATTTCAAACCAGGCGACGCAGTCCTGCTGCTCGGGAAATACATAAAGCTCTATCCCGGAATCAGGGGCGTCGTGCTGGATGTAAAGCAAGATCCGAGCCGCCCCATCTTTAACGAGTACACCATTGAATTTGCAGGGGGTTCCAAGGGTTCGGTCCTCCAGTTTCAGTTGGTCGAGGACGCCTCACTATGGCCGACGGTTGCCGCCCGGGTGGTAACGGATAGTGTCCGCGGACCGGTAGTGAACAATGTTCGCGGTACCATTCATACCCGAGAAATCGTGATGCAAGCAGGGCAGCTTGACCTGCACATCGAATTGATTGAGGCCGGCCAGCGAAGAGCTCTTCTTGGTCAGGTGCTCGAAAAGAACACCAATCGATTTGCAGACGCAGAAATCCGCCTGATCGAGAATTTCATACCCATCCAAGTCGCCACCGCCAACTTACTTGGTGAATTCGAATTTCCGTCAGTACTGGAAGGCTCAATGACGCTCGAAGTGTTACTGCGGGCAAGTCACACCAGAATTCTCGCAGAGATCCAGATTGACAAATTTTGAATTGTCGGATGGATCAGTGCGCCGGATAGAGGTCCGTGCAAACGATGCGACCCTGCATCTTTCTCAATCGCGGACGGCCTACGTGGCGAAGTAGCACCACACGCCGCCGCTTCGCAGCTGCGTGTGGTGCTCCGAAGGAGGTTTCGGTTGCTTAGTTCGTTGTTCGAGGAACCTGAGCTTTCAGAATCCGAACTTCGACCCGCCGATTCTGTTCGCGTCCCTTCTCGGTCTTGTTATCCGCGACGGGGTTTTCCTTGCCAAGACCGACAATTGAAACGCGGTGAAGCTGAACATTCTTACTGACCAGATAGCGTTTCACTGCCTCGGCGCGCCGATCGCTCAAACCGTAGTTATAGTTTTCAGAGCCTCGACCGTCAGTAAAGCCCTGAACCTCGACAGCGTAGCCGGACTTCATATTCGCCACCTGGCCGGCGACATCATCCAGAGTTTTCTTGGCATCGGCCGAGAGAGCGGACGAATTGAATTTAAACGTCACTGACGTAGGCGGACCTGCAGTGTACGTATCCATGCCGGCAATCTCGTTCTCAACAGTTGTGATGCGGGTGTTTGCCGTCTGGACTGCCTGATTGGCGGAATCGGCGGTCCGCTGGGCGTTCGTCGCCTTTTGATCGGCGGCGGACGCGGCCTGCTGCGCCTGAGTTGCCTTCTGATCGGCGGCCTGGATACCTTGCTGCGCACGGCGATCGACGGCATCGATGCGTTCGCCGGTTTCCGTTACCTTCGTATTGGTTTCATTGATTCTCGTGTCTAGCTTCGCGGTTGCTGTCCCAAGTTCCTGGCGGACCCACTTTCGAGTCGCGCATCCGGAAAGGGTCATCATACCCACCATGATGAGAACCCCGAGCATTGAGAACCTTCGATTTAACGTTTGCATGAACCTCCCCCTTGTTCTTGTACTGTGAGCTTAAATGGATGATTTAACGTTCGAGACTAAGACATTCACCTTATATTCTATTCAACTCCAGCGCATGCGTATACAGATGTTTGCCTGAAGAGTCGCGGACGTTAGGTTTCTCCAGAAATTCTGGACACAATTAGGCCCGGAGGGGGCTGCATATCGAATTCCAAACGCAAAGCGTTAAGTTTGAGGTGAAAACAGCGCAGTTGATGGGAGGACAAGGCAATGCTGTGCCACCGCAGTGGTAGGCGCGTCTCAGCGCGCGGAATGAGAAAGGCAGCACGAGGCTGCCCTCCATTAGTGACGAAGACTTGTGACGAACGACTTTCCCTGCAGCGATCGAACTACCGGCCGCGATTGACGGCTTTCTTCAATTCGGCTCCGGCAACGAACTTGGTAACTTTCTTGGCAGGAATCTTCAGCGGGGCGCCCGTCTGGGGGTTGCGTCCGGTTCGCGCCTTTCGCGAGCTGACCGAAAAGGTGCCGAACCCAACCAGCGTTACCTTGCCGCCCTTCTTCAACGAAACGACGACACCGTCTATCGCTGAATTGAGAGCGTTGCTGGCCTGGACCTTGGAAATCTTGGCATCCTTCGCGATCTTGTCGATTAACTCGCCCTTATTCATTTGCTCCTCCTCATAAATCTTTGAGAACGCCTACAACATCGCTGCGCTTTATAACCCTTGGCCGCAGAGCATGTCAAGCTAGTGTTTTTTTTCAGAGCCGCGGAAACGCACGGCTGGCGCGGGATTCCCGCAAATGGTTGTATCAAGATGCTTGACAAATCGACCGTCTCTTCATCTGTGCTATAACGAAACCAGCCATGACACATCGAATTACATTGATTCCAGGCGATGGTATCGGGCCCGAAGTCTCCGCTGCAGTCCTGCGTATCATCGATGCCGCAGGAGTTGCAATCGAATGGGAACGATTCGTTGCGGGCGCCGAAGCAGTCGACCGATTCGGCACTGCGCTTCCGGATGAGGTTGTCGAATCGGTTCGTCGCAATGGGATTGCCTTGAAAGGTCCGATTGCTACACCGATCGGTGGCGGGTTCGAAAGCGTTAATGTGCGTCTGCGTAAAGCGCTCGACCTCTACGCAAACCTCAGACCGGTTCGCAACCTGCCGGGTGTTCCGTCGCGTTTCGGAGATATCGACCTCATCATCGTCCGAGAAAACACCGAAGGTCTCTACTCAGGTCTCGAGCACGAGGTAGTACCCGGGGTTGTCGAATCACTGAAGATCGTTACGGAGAAGGCCTCGACACGGATCGCGGTATTTGCGTTCGAACACTCCCGCAAACACAAGCGCCGCAAAGTCACGGCCGTTCACAAAGCGAACATCATGAAGAAATCGGACGGGCTGTTCCTGCAATGCTTTCGCCGTGTGGCACTGGATTATCCCGACATCGAACGCGACGAAAAGATTGTCGACAACACGTGCATGCAGCTTGTGATGAACCCCTATCAGTTCGATGTTCTGCTGATGGAGAATCTTTACGGCGACATCGTCTCCGATCTGGCCGCGGGATTAGTCGGCGGCCTGGGTGTGGTTCCGAGTGGAAATATCGGCCTGAAAGCCGCCCTGTTCGAGGCCGTACACGGGACCGCCCCGGACATCGCGGGTAAGAATCTCGCAAATCCAACCGCGCTTCTGCTCTCATCGATCATGATGCTTCACCATATCCATGAAAGCGCTGCGGCCAACCGGATTGAGGGGGCTTTGAATAACGTGATTCAGGCCCGGAAAACGGTTACCCGGGACTTAGGTGGAACAGCTTCGACTTCAGAATTTACGGACGCGGTCATTGCCTCACTCGACAATAAATGAGGCGAAGAGTGATTGCCTGCTACATCACGTGGCGGCCACCATCGACGTGGATCAATTCTCCGGTGATATAGTCATTCTCGATCAGAAAGATCACCGCGTTCACGATGTCCTCCGCACTCCCGGCCCGTTTCAGGAGTGTCCGCTCAACCGCCGACATCCTCTGTTCATCAGAATAGTGCTCCGGAAACAGAACGGGACCAGGAGCAATGGCATTGACCTGGATACGGGGAGCATAAGCTTTCGCCAAACCGCGGTTCACCGCGAGAAGCGCGGCTTTTGAGACGCTGTAGGCGAAATACCCGGGCCACACGACATGCCCGGCGACGTCGGCAAGATTGATGATCTTCCCCTCCCGCATCAGACGAGCGGCGCGCTGCGCGACAAAGAAAGGCGCTTTCGCATTGGAGTCCAACTGCTCATCCCAATGTTCCTCGGTTGTTTCGTCTGCTTTCGCCGGAGAAAACACCGACGCATTGTTGACAAGAATATGCAGTCCTCCAAACGCGGCTTTGATATCTTCGAACATCTCATCGATCTCTTTCAGATCTCTCAGCTCCGCACGGAACACTCCGCCATCGCCGCCCGCTCGCTTGACGTGCCAGAGCGTTTCGATAGCGTCGGCCTCGCTCTCTGCCGACCGGTGATGGACGGCCACGCGAGCGCCGCGGCGCGCCAGGTCGATCGCGATTTCACGGCCAATACGTTTCGACGAACCTGTTACGAGTGCCAGCTTGCCGTTGATATCCATTTTTTCACTCAGAATATTCGTAAACGCCCTTGCCGGCCTTCTTGCCAAGACGGCCGGCTTTAACGTATTTGACCATTAGAGGACACGGCCGATACTTCTCACCAAGGGTCTCATGCAGAAACTCGAGAATGCTGAGCCGGGTGTCAAGGCCGACAAGATCGACCATTTCGAACGGACCCATGGGGTGATTCAATCCAAGTTTGAGTGCTTTGTCGATGTCGCGGGCGGAGGCAACGCCCTCCTGAAGCATGTAGAACGCCTCGTTGCCGATCAAGGCATTGATCCGGGAGGTCACAAAACCAGGCGACTCCTTTACCTCAACGGTTTCTTTACCCATTTTGTGCGAAACGGCCTCGGCAACTTTGAGTGTTTCTTCATTCGTTTCGAGCCCGCGAACGATTTCCACAAGCTTCATCTTATGAACCGGATTGAAGAAGTGCATTCCGATAAACTTCTGCGGACGCCTGGTCGCGCCCGCCATTTCAGTGATGCTGAGAGCTGAGGTGTTGGAAGCAAGAACCGTGTGTGAAGGACATGCGCCATCGAGACGCCGGAAGGTTTCAAGTTTGAGATCGATTCGCTCGGGAATGGCCTCAATAACAACGTCTGCGTTCTGCGCAGCTCGATCCAAATCGGTCTCCAAAACGAGCCGCCCCAGCGTTCCCTCCATCGTGTCGAGAGTAACCTTTCCGATCTCGACACCCTTCTTCAGATCCTGCCGGATGCGTTCTTTTGCCTTATCGAGAAATTCAGGCGAAACGTCATTTAGAATTGTCTGGAATCCGCCCATCGCCGAAACGTGCGCGATACCTCGTCCCATGATACCCGCGCCGATGACGACGATCGTCTTCACTTCCATGAAAACATAGCCTCCGTTGAAAAACCTGAATGTACCACATAGACTGATTCGCTTATGAAGGCAGTTCTTTTTCACGCGCATGGCAATCCGGACGTTTTGAAGTTCGAAGATGTCCCCGATCCCCAACCTGGCCGCGGTGAGGTTCTCATCGAAGTGAAGGCGACGTCGATCAATCACATCGACATCTTCCTCCGGCGCGGCATGCCCGGTGTGAAGGTACCGCTTCCGAAGATTGTGGGTTGCGACGCGGCGGGAATCATTCGCGAGCTTGGACCCGGCGTGACCGGCCTGAAAGCCGGCGACCGGGTCACGATCAATCCAGGGATCAGTTGCGGTCATTGCGAGTTTTGCGCTGCCGGTTTCGGCAGCCAGTGCACCACCTTTGCAATGGTCGGTGAACATATTGATGGCGCCTATGCTCAACTGGTAAGAGTGCCCGCACACATCGTGCTGCCTATTCCGGATTCCCTGTCCTTTGAAGCCGCGGCAGCGGCGCCGCTCGTCTTTCTCACCGCATGGAGCATGATGGTCGGCAAAGGAAACATCCGTCCAGGTGAGGACGTGCTGATTCTGGGTGCCGGCGCGGGAGTCGGAACGGCTGCAATTCAGATTGCGAAAATGACGGGATGCCGCGTCATTGCAACTGCAAGTTCGGATGAAAAGCTGGAGAAGGCGAAAGCACTCGGAGCGGATCTTCTGATCAACTACAAGAAAGAAGAATTCGACAAGCGGATACGCGACATCACCGGCCGGCGTGGCGTGGACGTCGTGGTTGACTACATCGGCAACGATACCTGGGTGCAATCTCTGCGCTCGGCCCGGAAAGGTGGACGAGTGCTGACCTGCGGCGCGACAACGGGATTCGCGCCACAAACCGACCTACGCCATATCTTCTACCGGCAGGTCCAGGTGATCGGCTCGACAATGGGATCCCATCGCGAGTTTCTGGACGTGATGAAGTGCATATTCCGGGGGCAGCTCAAACCGGTAATCGATCGAGTCCTGCCGCTCTCCGAAGCCGCGCGGGGCCATGAACTGATCGAAGAACGGAGCGTGTTCGGCAAGATCGTCCTGAAACCATAGTTATTGCCTCACCGGCACCACCAGTTTTCAAATGACATGAACAATTCTCTCTGGGTGGCTGTAAATATTCATCGACCGATCGCGGAGAAAGCCAACGGTCGTTACTCCGAATTCATTGGCCAGTTCGACGGCAAGACTCGAAGGCGCCGAAACTGAGGCGACGACAGGGACACGCGCCATCGCAGCCTTCTGCGCGATTTCAAACCCCAATCGGCCACTAACCATCAGAATCGTATCGCCAACACGCAGCCCAGCACGCAAAGCAGCGCCAAGCGTTTTATCAACGGCATTGTGTCTGCCAATATCTTCCCGAATCAAAAGCAAATTTCCGGACGGATCAAATAATGCTGCGCCGTGGATACCACCGGTGCGGCTGAAATTTTTCTGATTGGAGCGCAATCGATGCGGCAATTCCGCAAGAACGTTGCGGGAAACTGTCATTGAATTTTGAACCGGCTTGGTATGACTGCGAATGCTAGCGATCGTAGACTTGCCGCAAATACCGCAACTTGAATTCGCCCATGTCTTTCGCGTCGATTCGAAGCGCCGGGCCGATTCAACGAGACCAACATTGACGACATTCCTTAAGGCCGGCTCCGCTTCATCGGGACAGTATGCAATTGTGCCGATTTCGTCGACGCTTGTTATAAACCCTTCCGTCCACAACAAACCGATCGCAAGGTCGAAATCATCTCCAGGCGTTCTCATGGTTATTCCAAGGCTGTCACCATTAGCCCGGATCTCCAACGGCTCCTCAACGACGATATCATCGGCCACATTATGAGAACCGCGATCCGTTACTTTAAGAACCTGGATTTGACGACTATCTTGCACTCTCACAAATACAATACGCCAAGTATGCTAGCGTCTGTTGTAGCGGCGGTCTATGACCGCCGCTACAACGGACAGGAGACAAAGAATGGCTGAACTGAAAGTTGGGCAAAAGGCGCCGGACTTCACACTGCTGAACGATGCGGGACAAAAGGTAAAGTTATCAGACTACAAAGGCAAAAAAGTGGTCCTGTACTTCTACCCTAAAGATGACACGCCGGGCTGCACTACTGAAGCATGCAACTTCCGCGACGGTCTTGATGAGATTAAAGATCGTGGAGCTGTTGTGCTCGGCGTCAGCGCCGATTCGGTCGAATCGCATAAGAAGTTCAAGAACAAGTTTGAGTTGAACTTCCAACTGCTGTCGGATCCGGAAAAGAAGATGATTGAGAACTACGGCGTCTGGAAAGAAAAGTCGATGTACGGCAAGAAGTACATGGGAATCGAAAGGACGACATTCGTCATCAACGAGCAAGGAAAGATTTCACATATCTTCGCAAAGGTTAAAGTGACCGACCATTACGACGAAGTACTTGCTGCGCTAGAATAGAATGGATTATCTGTTCTTCCAACTCGGGGATCGCTTCTCCAGGAAAGCCTGAGTACCTTCCCGCATATCCGCGGTATGGGCGAGCTCTTCGAGGTAAATCCTCTCGGTGTTCTCGAGTGCCCTCTCGAACCTATGGTCAAGACCTTCGCGGAGGGCTTTCTTTGTCAGTGCTACAGCGCAAGAGCTGTTGGTGAGAAGTCGATCGACGTAGTCATCCACGCAGGTAGTTAAGTCCGTCTTTGGAACGACTTTACTGACAATTCCAATCCGCTCTGCTTCGCCGGCAGATATGGATTCGCCGAGTAACACCAACTGCGACGCCCGATGAAAACCGATCGCCCGAGGCAGGTAGGCGGCGGCCACTGGAGGAAAACAGGCCAGCGAAATCTCGGGCTGGCCGATATTTGTATTGTCCGCTGCGATAACGAAATCACATACCATCGCAAGCTCCGCGCCGCCGCCCAGCGTATGCCCGTGAATCGCAGCAATCGTGACACGATCGGACTCGAAGATCCGTCTGATGATACGGTGAAATTTGGAAAGCATGTCCGCGAGCCTCTCCGGCACATGATCGGCAACGTCTACACCAGCGGAAAATGCCTGGTCTCCGGTCCCTGAAATGACGACTACCTGGGATTCCATTTCATCGATCTCGTCCCATGCGGCGTTCAACTCATCCATCATTTCGATGTTGATGACATTCAAGGGCGGACGGTTCAAAAGGATGGTTGAAATCCGAGGACCCGGATGGAACTGAATCGTCTTGGGCATAACTAATTCGGACGTGGCATTGGCTGCTGCGGCTGTTGTGGCTGGGGAGATCCGAATCCGAAGGGTTGCTGTGGCTGGTTGGAGCCCGGCTGCGGCAAGTTCGGCTGGTTGAAACCTGGTGCGCCAGTCCCGCGCTGCGGGTTATTCAAGTTTTGAGCCGGATTTTGCTGGTTCGGGTTTTGCTGATTCGGATTCTGCTGGTTCGGCTGCAGGACGGCTATGAATTCCCATTCGTTGTACTTTTGCCGCTTGTTGTACACCTTGATCGAGCTGTCCTCGCTGTTCGACGCGACGCCAATAATCCCTGCAGTGCCCGTGGCTCCCGGCTGATTAGGTAGTCCGGGCTGGCCAGTCTGTCCGAGTTGCCCGGGTTGCGCTGGTTGTCCGAACTGACCGGATTGGCCGGGTTGTCCAGGTTGGCCGGGTTGGCCGGGCTGTCCCTGCGCATTCTGAGACGCGCTGAACGCCGGCAGTTGTTGAAACTGCGGCTGTGATTGGGATTGCCCAGGCTGTTGGGACTGTGTTGGCTGCCCCTGCTGTGATTGCTGCTGCCCCGGGGTAAATCCGCCGCCCATATTCGGTTGGCTTTGGCCAAATCCGGCTGCCCGTTGGGTTTGCGGATTGCCGGAATTTTGCTGCGACTGCGGTTGAGCTCCCCTCCCAAATAACTGCTGCTGATCGTTAATTCTCTGATTGAACAGTGTGGAGCCTGTAACTGTCCCGTTGGGATTCATATAAATCAAACGGAACGGTTTGCCTGTGATGGGATCGGTGTAGCGCTTGCGCAGAAATCGAATTCCGTTTGTTTCCATCATCGCGTCGACGCTCGGCGGATAGACCCCAAACTTCCGCTGAAACTTCTGAATTGCGCGCATATATTCCTCGCCCCGGAAGATCAATTCTTCCTCCTGGATCCGCTTTGCCTGCATCTGATAAACAGGAACAGCAGCAGCGATCAGAATTGAAGCGGCAGTAAGAAAGAAGATCAGGGCAGCGAGTGCAAATCCTGCCTGCGCATTTGGCTTTGGAGTCATTGCTTGATCAAGGGAAGCGTCTGGCGGCGGTTGAATTCGAGATCCTCAACATCGACCGCGGTGTCGGTAACCCGGACAACCCGATATCGCCCCATGAAGATATCGCCCTGTACGGCATTGAAATGATGTTGAGAATCGTCGATCAGCGTTGCGATCAGTGCCTTCGAATTGGGTTCGAGATATGCAAATCCAATGTACTTCAAAGGAATCGGCGGCGGTGGTGGTGTTGGACGAGGAGCCGTTATCGCCCCTGGACCTGCCGGCAGCGGATTCCCCGGA
>Ga0207098_10033_pt1 | contig 37950 bp, 34 predicted proteins | sample Alteio_BWMinHeat_84_FD_153548 | JGI IMG/M metagenome (GOLD analysis project Ga0207098, IMG submission 153548) | Enriched cells from forest soil in Barre Woods Harvard Forest LTER site, Petersham, Massachusetts, United States -... | ecosystem: Environmental > Terrestrial > Soil > Temperate forest >...
AAGAACGGCTATTAGGATGACGAGGACTCGAATTTTCTGCCGATTCGGTTTCATCATTGATAAAAGAACGTCTCCAGCATCAAATCCAACGAAATGTTGCCGGCCGCAGGCTGAAATGAGTTTTCACCGCCGCTGCGGACATCGATCGACCTGATGATGTAAAACGTTTCCGAATTCTCGAGCATCTTGATGAACTTGACGATGGTCGAATAAGATCCTGAAACTGGAATCTTTATTTTAACCGAGTACAAACCAAACTGCGGAGCTGTGTCTTTCGTGTCGTCCACACGGCTCTTTTTAACATCCGCCTCTTGCGCCAGTTTGTCCAGTTCAGGCTGTACCTGCACGAACCCGACATCCAGCGGAATAAAGTGAGTTTTCACCAGTGAGACTCGGTCCTGATTCGATGTCTCCAACTGTGCGGCAATCTTTTCCTTTTGCTGGACAAGTGCCATGCGGCTCGACGTTTCTGCGCGCAGCCGATGTATCGAATCTTGAAGACGGAAATACTCCGAACGTGTCGGGCGGTACAGAATCGCGAAAAACAGCGCGTTGATCACGGCAATCGCCATTACCAACGTTCCAAAGAAATAGAGCTGACGTTGCCGGCGATGAATCCGGGTCATTGTCCCTCCCTCTCCGGATGGTATTTCACAGAGAAAGAGATATTGACGTCGCTGGAAGTCGCGGCAGTTGAACCCGGCCTCTTTTCTTCGGTTGAAACGATGACATCATCGAAGGCCGGCACCGACTGGAGTGATTCCGCAAATTTAGCCCAGTCCTGGACTGTGTGCGCCTGAACCTCAATATGAAGCACTGCCGGACCGTTGTCGGAGATGTCCGGACGCAGACTCACCAGATGAACGCTTTCGGGCATCAACTCTTCCAAATCGGAAAAAACCCGCGTCCAGGAGAATGCCTTTCTCGCGATGATGTTGTTGAGAAACTGGATCTCGCTCATCTTCAGAGTGGCTTCCGGACGATTCAATCTCTCGTCCAGTTCAGCCAGACGGCGCCCCAGCGCCTCCGACTCGACCTGCGCGTTCCGTTCATCGGCCCGAATACTCGCGGCAAGCGAGGAGTACCGCATGAACCCATATGCTTGCCATATCGAGAGGGCAATCAGCGCCACGAGCGCCACGCTCAGCAGCAGCATCTTGAGTTGATACGCGGGAAATGGCCGCGTTGAAAGATTTAGATCAAATTGGCCCATGACAAATGCACTGCCCCCAGCGCCGGCTTGTAAATATCGTCGACCCGCTTCGGCTGGAGAGCCAACGCAGGCATTCCCATCTTCTCTTGAAGCTCAGCAATGGCGCTCCGCATTACCTCGTTATAACCGCAGACGATCATCTGCTTGAACGCTGTTCCTCCCAATTTGTCCTGATAGTACAGAACCGTCGGATAGACGGATTCGTAAACTCCAAGCTCCGCTACGCGCCGATAGAAAGTCATGTGTTTGTCTTGAAAGACCGTCGTCGTGATGCAGTCGGGAGCGATCTTCACAAACAATGTGTCCTCGTTGGGAACATCGAGGAGGTTCAAAGCCGCAAGGGTCGATGGAATAACGAAACCCGCATGGATATCGAGTTTTTCCATCAGCGCTTCGTACTGCTGAATAACATTGCGCGGAGATAACGCAACAAGAATGTCATATCCGGAGGGCTTAAGCGCGCGAAGGACTCGGAACGCAATCTGGGCCGTGTCTACATCAAATGGTAAGGTCTTCTTCAATTTCCAACGGAGAAAAGTGTTTTGCTCTTCGACCGTTCTTGGCAGCGCTTCCGCCGTAACAAACGCAATTCGGGCGGCCTCATCAGGAACGACGAGCACGATCTCCGACCCTCTGAAGGATGCGGTGCGCAGGGACTCTTCGAGGATGGGCTTGAACCGATCGCCGTCTTGAATGGTGACGTCATCGGGAATACCTGTCGCGGTTCTTCCCTGGATCCGGCTTCGTTTCCCGTCGACTCCCGTAACAATAACGTGCCGCACTGTGAACTCACAGGCCCAGAGAGGCTGTTGAGGCCGAAACAGTTCCTTGAATGAATCCGTGAGCGTGCTACTCAATGAATGTAACCTTATTGATTTCCTTCAGTGTCGTGATTCCACTGAACACTTTGTCCAATGCCGATTCCCGGAGAAATGTCATTCCTTCCTCATGCGCTGCCTTCTTGATCTCCGAAGTCGATTTCCTGTCGATAATCATTTCGCGAATGCGGTCAGACAGATCCAACAGTTCATGAATCGCGGTCCGGCCACGGTATCCCGTGCCGTTGCACTCGAGACAACCGTCGCCTTCATAGAAAACAGTATCGCGATGTTGAGCCGGGTCGATTGCCGACTCGGTCAGCAGTTGCTCGGGATATTTGACAGGCTTCTTGCAATTCGCGCAGATCATGCGAACCAGGCGCTGAGCAAGAATGCAATTCATTGCCGATACAAAGTTGTAGGGATCGACGCCCATGTTCAGGAAGCGGCCCATAACGTCGACGACGTTATTTGCGTGGACGGTCGTGAAGACCAGGTGCCCGGTGAGGGCCGATTGAATTGCGATCTGTGCGGTTTCGACGTCGCGGATTTCTCCGACCATGATCTTGTCGGGATCGTGGCGCAGGATCGATCGCAAGCCGCGGGCGAATGTCAGTCCCTTTTTCTCATTCACAGGAATCTGTGTAATACCGCGGATCTGATACTCGACTGGATCTTCGATAGTGATGATCTTGTCCTCTTCGTTCTTTATCTCCATCAAGGCGGCGTACAGCGTCGTGGTTTTGCCGCTCCCTGTCGGTCCGGTAACCAGGACCATTCCATAAGGCTCCGCGATATAGCGGCGGAATTTCCTGACGTCGGATTCCGAAAAACCGACGACCTCGAGACTCAGGTTCCTGAATTTCTCACTGATGCTTTCCTTGTCCAGAATACGGATAACCGCATCTTCACCGTTAACGGACGGCATGATCGATACGCGGAAATCGATCGAGCGGCCTTTGTACCGCGTCTTGAAACGTCCGTCCTGCGGAATACGCCGCTCGGAAATATCCAGTTCGGACATAACTTTGATACGCGAGATGATCGTGGAGTGGTGCTCCTTTGCGATGGGAGCCATGGCCTCGCCCAGGGCGCCGTCGATTCGATATTTCACACCGACCTCGACATCTCTGGTTTCGATGTGGATATCACTCGCACGGCGCTCGAGCGCCGTGAAAATGATCGTGTCGACGAGCCGGATAATGGGACTCGATTCCTCTTCGGTGATCTTCTCGATCGAGATCGTTTCGTCGCCGGACTCATCTTCGCGGATGAGAGCGAGCTTGAATCCTTCGGTCGCTTCTTCGAGCATGCGCTGCGACGACTCGGATTTCTTCAACAAGTCCTGAATCTCCGTCAGCGGTGCGACCTTGATGATGAGCGGGCGGCCAAGTAAGGCTGAGACCTCGTCGATCATCACAAGATCACTGGGATCCGCCATCGCGACCACAAGCGCATGGCCTTCCATCCGTAATGGCACGAAGTTGTAACGGAACATCAGGTCAACCTGGATCGAATGGAATAAATCAAGGTCCAGGTGGATTCCCTTGAGATCCACTAATTCGTAATGGTACCGGGCGGCGAGTTCCTCAGCCGTGTGCCGGCCATTGCTTGTTGGTTCCGTAACGTTTTTCATGTATGCACCGCGTTGCCGATGCTGAAGATCGGCAAATACAGCGAGATCAGAATCGAGGCAACGAATATGGCCACAAAAATCAAAATAACGGGTTCGACCGCGCTGAGCAAAGCAGTGGAGCGGATATCCACATCCTCGTCATAAAAATCGGCCACATGGTTCAGCATGTCCGGAAGCGACCCCGTCTGCTCCCCAACTCGCATCATTTCGACGGCAAGGTCCGGAAAATGACCTGTTCGTTCGAGACTGTCGGATAACGATTGGCCCTCCTTCACCTGAGTGATGGCTTGCGCGATCGAGCTGGAAATTACCCGGTTGCCTGTTGCATCGCGCGCGACTTCCAAGGCAGCGACAAGTGGAATACCGCCCTGAAGCAGTGTTGACAGGGTGCGCGAAAGCTGCGCCATCGAGAACATTGTCCAAAGGTTGCCAAGAATAGGTGCCCTGAGTTTCATTTCGTCAATACGGTTCCGCCCCCCCGGAGTACCGGCCCAGATGAGCGCAGCGACAACGATGAGAACCGCAGTTGGAGCAATGATAATAAGGTTGCTCTGAACGGTTGTTGCGACCGTTATAAGAACCTTCGTTGCCACTGGCAGCGGTGTATTCAGTCCCTCATAGAGTTCGCCGAATCTTGGAATTACATACGTGACGATCACAACGACCATCACGATAGCCACCACAATCAAGAAGGACGGATAGATCAACGCACCGATGAAACGCTTTCGCACCGACAGGATCGTCTTTTCATACAGGATATACCTGTTTATAACCTCGACGAGGTTTCCGCTTCGTTCACCGGCAAAAACCGAAGCGGTGTAAACGGTCGGAAAAACACCCTGGGCCCGAAGAGCATCAGATAGGAGCGCGCCGGAATGGACACGATCGCGGACATCCTCGATGTGCCGCCGTAACAGGGGGTTCTTGATCTGTGTCTTGAGCAAGTCCAGCGATCGCAGTATCGGCAGACCGGCTTTGATCAGCGCGACAAATTGCTGATTGAAGATAATGAAATCCTGAGCGTTGACCTTCGGAGTGCGTCTCCGGCCGATCGAAAGATTCCAGCCGCGAGGCTGAACCGATATCGGAAGAAACCCCTGCTCCTGAAGCCGGTGCCGCACTTCGTCAGCATTCTGACCGACTTGCACAACCCGGATCACCTCGCCGATAGGCTTGGCATATTTGCACGCAAATTCCATCGCAGACCGTTATTGACCGACTCCTTCCAAGACCCGCACTCCGTCCGGAATCTTGAAATCGAACAGCGATGACTTAAGTCCCGAATTCACCCGGATATTCGAAAAACGTAAATCCGAACGCGATCCGTCGTCGTGTGAAATGACCAGACGCCGGACCAGATAGCTCTGCGGCTCGACTTCCATGAAGAGTTCCGCCAGATCCGTCTTACGCCTGGGGTGCATTCGGATAACCATGGTTCCTTCAATTTCGGGCTTCAACGACAACAGTTCAAAGCTGGTAAATTCGTCCCGAAGATCCGACCGGCCGACCAGGAACATCAATGGGATACGATCATCGAAGGTGTCACGAACGGCGCCTTTCCGCACCTGCTTGTCGGCCGGCACATAAAAGAAAACCGTCTTTCCATTGGAGACAAACAGTTGCTCTTCGGGCTTTGTGTATTCGTATCTCGCCATTCGCGGCCGCATCAGATATAGATGACCCATCCCCTGCTGCTTTTGGTTCAAACTATTTTGCTCAAGTTGAACAAAATCAGCGGAAAAGTCGCGCATATGGGCAAATGTCCGGCTCACGCCGTCGATGAGGGAATTCAGATCGGGTGCGGCGGGAGTGGCAAACTGAACGGAAAGGAGAAAAAACGCGAGAAAAAAAGACATGTATTGAGATTAAGCGATAGGCACCTGCAGATCAATGCCGTCAGGGCGAGGACCATTGGTGATTGGTGATTAGCCGATTATGCATTTTTGTATATCCATTTGTGATGGCCGATTGGTGACATGTGATTGCCGATGTGCCGGAAAAATCCGCAATCACATGTCACCAATCGGCCATCACAAATGGATATACAAAAATGCATAATCGGCTAATCACCAATCACCAATGGTCCTCAACAAAAGTCCTGTGTAATGAGCACTTTCTGATCGGAAGAAATCGCGACCCCAATTCCTGCCCTGGTGTAGTGCGTCCCCAGAATGTTGGCCCGATGCCCCGGACTCTTCATCCAACCGCTAACGCTACTCGCCGCTATCGCGTCCTCGGTATTCCACTCGTACACGATCTGTGCGCCGGTCGTAACGGCGCGCCGATAAAGATTGTTCTGATAGATATTCTCGGCAATTCCGGAATAGATGTATTTGCCGGCCATTTCATGACACTCAAAACCGGCGGATCGAGCACGGTCACTCGGCGTCAGACCCTCGGGATTAACGTGCGCGATATAGTGCCGTTTCGCCATATCGGTACTATGAGTCCGCGCGATCTCTGAAAGCTTTGGAGCCGGAATAAGTGGTTTGAGCTTTGCCTTTTGTCGCTCTTGGTTTACGCGCTCGAAAATGCGTTGCTCGAGACTGGTGATGTTAAAGTCGGGCTTGGACGAACCAGAAAGAAGAAGTAGTAGTAGACCCAGCAGCCAACCCCCCATTGGGCAGCCTCCAAGTCCAGATTATCAGCGGACGGCTTGTCCTGCCAGAGTCGCGGGAGAGCGAGTCGAGTCGGTTGAATAGCGAATAACGAAATCCGTGGCTGTGTAGTAATCGTACCGGCCCATCGTCCCGCTCGCAGCGACGGCGAACGCGGTGTAGGAATAGCGGTCCGGGGAGAGCGTGATGGTGTAGGTATAGCCGGACTTAGTTCCGTTCATGGTCGCATCCATCATCCCTGCCGTGACGAGATCGTTCATGTTTCCGTAAGCATTTTGGGCGGCTGCCGAATAAGTGATTTCAGCGGTGTTGATCATCTTTATAGTCGAGACCGCCGCAGTCTCATTGGCTGACTGCCTGGACCGCAAAAGACTGGGAATGGCGATGGTCGCAATGATTAAGATGATTGCAACCACAATCAACAATTCGAGCAGGGAAAACCCATTGTTATTTTTGTTTGTCACAAGATTCGCCAAGAGTTTTGAAACAGGGGGCCATATTACGTGGCCCCCTTTGAGTTTAGCCAGGGAGTATCTAGTTGACGGCGTTCCCTGTCTGGCCCGACGGAGCCAAAGTCGACTGTGTTGAGTAGCGGACAACACCGTCCGGAATGCTGTAGTAGCCATAACGGCCGTTGTTTGTCGACGCCGGCTGGGTAAATATGGTGTAGTCCGTGCCGGTCGTTTGCACTGTATACGTGTATCCACTCTTTGTGCCATTGAAGGTGTTATCCAACAAACCTGCACTGACGAGCTGAGAGATCGTTCCATAGCTGCCACCAGACGATGACAGATAGGTGACCTCAGCGGTTGTGATGGTTCGAACTTGCGCAACGGCGGCAGACTCGTTTGCAGCCTGACGCGAGCGGAGCAAGCTCGGGATCGCGATTGTCGCGATGATCAAGATGATCGCAACCACGATCAAAAGTTCCAAAAGCGAAAAACCTTTGTTATCTCTCTTCATTAAACGTCCTCCATGATTCGATTCCAGAATTTAAACCTCGCCTGGCTGCGAACAACCAAGCATCACACCACGATGCGTTCTTACTTTCTTGCCGCCCCCTCCCAGATTCCGCTCGGAAACTTCGTGCGTTGAAGAAACGCGCCGATGTTATGGATGCGTCTCCAAGCTGTCAATAAGAAACCTGTCCTTCGTCAGAGAACTCAGAGCTTTTCCTAGGCTCAAATCCGATGACATTTTGACCTCGGGAGGCGGTCTAACGATCTCCTCCGTCGGACGTAAGAGCGGGCCTAGTTGACGGCGTTCCCTGACTGGCCAGACGGAGCTATCGTGCTATCCGTCGAGTACCGCACCACGCCATCCGGGATGCTGTAGTAACCATAGCGGCCGTTGGTTGTCGACGCCGGCGTGGTGAATATGGTGTAGTCTGTGCCGGACGTTTGCACTGTATACGTGTATCCACTCTTTGTGCCATTGAAGGTAGCGTCCAACAGACCACCGCTGACCAGTTGAGCAATCGTTCCATAGCTTCCTCCCGACGAGGACAGGTACGTGACCTCAGCAGTGGTGATTGTTCGGACTGACGCGACGGCTGCGGACTCGTTTGCCGCCTGCCGCGAGCGAAGCAAGCTAGGGATTGCGATGGTCGCAATGATCAGGATGATCGCAACCACGATCAAGAGTTCCAGCAGTGAAAATCCACTATTTCCCGGTCTGGTGTCTCGTTCCATTGATCCTCCGTTGATTCGTCTGCATGATTCATTACTCCCCGCGCGATCCCTAATCTGCGAGTCAATGCTGCTGAACGATTAAGCAATTGCCCGCCCAAACCTTAACTATTGAAATAATTGGGCTTATAGTTACAGCAACCTCCAGGATCTAACAAAATCTGTCAGATTGGATGTCGAAAAAGGTCAAAGAATCCGAACCCATCAGGGGGCCCCCTGTTGCGGATGCGCCTGTGCTAGAGTGTCGCCCGATGCTTAAATGTCTGGGCATAGAGGGCCGTGCCGAACTGCTGCTGTTTTTGGCCGTTCTCGCTCTGGTGGCGATTACACCGTTGGGTCGGGAGGGCACCTCCGGCATCGTGCTGATCAGCCATCGGTTGCTTCTTCTAGCGATCATGTTGGGTTCGATTTATACGCTCAAATCGAAGCTCGAACCGGAGATATGCCCGATTTTTGTTGGATGGTGCGTCGTCGTCGCTCTCTTAATGCTCGTGTCCGTGGTTTGGAATCCGGGTTCGACCTTCGACGGCATGTACCGCTGGTACCAATACGTTCTTTTCGGTGGAGCATTCCTCACGATGGCTCTCGCTAATCGGGAGCGCAATACTCAATGGAAACGAGCACTGCTCTGGGCAATTATCGGCGTCGATATTATGTACGTTGTTGTCGCGCTGCTTGCCAGACATAGACCGTTGATCGGCCCCTTTGTAAACCCCAACTACTTTGCGTCATTCCTGCTGGTTGGTTACTGCGCCGCTTTGGCTTTCGCCTTTTTTGAAACGGATCGGTCTCACCGCCTCATGGCGGGAGGATTCTCAATTTTTCTTTATTATGGAATGACGCAAACCTGGTCGCGTGGCGCAACCGTAGCCGCGATCGCAGCCGCGATGCTGGGCCTATATCGGTTCAGCCGGCAAAGGAAGTTTTCGAAGAAAGCAATCGGGATAGTTTTGTTGCTGGCCGTGATTGCCGGAGCAGTTGTCAGCCCCAGCCTGTTGCAAAAGTTTCTGGATCGAGGTCAGACAGATCCGTACAACTATCAGCGTCCCAGCCTTTGGCTGGCGGCACTTCATGTCATCGCCGAACACCCCATGTTCGGTGTGGGCCCGGGTGAGTTCTATTACGTCTCGAAACGTTTTAGTCCTGCCGTGGAAGGAACACTCGCGCGATACATGAAACGGCCGGGCATCGCTCATTCGGAGTATCTTCAACTGGCCGCCGAATCAGGAATCCCAGCGGCTCTGCTGATGTTCGCGCTTGCAGGCTATCTTGTTTATATCGCTTTGAACCGCGCTCGAAAGTGCCCTGCCGATCGAATTGTTTTCCAGGAAGCGGCAATCCTTACGGCAACCGCACTTGGACTTCACGCCCTGGTCGACAACAATTGGAGTGTTCCAATCATGGCAGCCGGTCTCGTCGTCTTCTCATTAGGAGACGTGCTGCCGATTGGTGAGTGGCGCTTCCCTTTCGAGTGGACAACTCGAACCCGGCTGATTTTCGCGATTACTATGGTGTTTGTTGTTTTCCAAGCCGTGCTCATTCCTGGGATAGCCGTTTACTGCAATGATGCCGGTCAAGCCGCCTACAACCATCACGACCTCACCCGAGCCGAATCGATGCTTCGCCTGGCTTCAGCAATCGCTCCGAACAGCGCTGTCTTCCTTGATAATGCCGGTGTCGTTTATTCCGACAAGTTCATGGAATCCCACGATTCAAGATGGCTGGATGTGGCGGAGATGTTCTTCAGTCAAGCAATGACCGCGAACCCCAACGCCGATCAACCGGGGCATCACCTGGAAAATGTTCTGGTCCAGCGGCTAACCGGCAATCCTGGCATCGATCGGCCCATACATACCGGCATTGTGGAGGTCGAACGAAGGATTCTGGTCATCGACCCGGTCAATCCATTTGTGCGAAGGAATCTGGCTGAAGCCCTCTACAACACGGGAGACCGGGATGGCGCCGAACGGGAACTGAATCGCGCCATTGAATACGAACCGAACTATGTTGCCGGTTACTTGCGCATGTCCGACTGGTATCGCGAAGCCGGCAACCTCGCGACGAGCGCGGAATATAGAGACCGCGGGCTCGCGATCGCGATGAAGCACCGGAACGACAGGACAGTAGAGCCTTACGAGTCGCTCCTGCTGGGCCGGCCCATCAATCCCCAAACAGGTGCGAGCGTCGCAAACCATGAAAACTAAACCGCTCGTGCTGCTGCTCGCCTTTTCATCGTTGTTCTTTGCGATCCTGTTGCCGCCCGAAGCTTATCCAAACGGAAAGCTGGCGGTCGTGCTATGCGCAACATTTGCCTTCTTGAGCGCATTGTCCGAAAACCGTATTCCCCGGATGTTCCTGATGGCGGGCATCGGGATATTCGGAGTACTCCTTCTACATACACTCACGATCTCGATAGACCAGTACCGGTCTCTCGACACGATCAGTTCACTCTGGGCCTATTACTGCCTGATCGGCTTCTTCATGTATTGCAGCGCCGGGTATGAAAAATATCTCGCTGGAGTAATGGTGGGATTGTCGCTGATCGTTTCCCTGTATGGCCTTTACCAATACTTCTGGGGTTTCGACGCGATTGCCAAATTCGTTTTTTACTCCGGGTCGGATCAGGTGATCAAAGCTCCAGCCCTTGGAATAATTGCCGAGCGGCGCGTTTCCTCGACGCTTGCTTTGCCGGGAACGTTGTGGGGCTTTCTCGTCTGTGCCCTTCCATTTCACGCGATGCTGTGGAGACGCCGTTTGTCGCTGGACGTCATGCTGGCAATCAGCGCCGCTTTGCTGCTGGCCACCGGCTTTCTCACACGATCATTCGGATTCCTGCTCGGCTTGCTTGTTCTGATCATCGGGGTAGTGTGGACCCGTAACCGCCGGATAGTATGGAACCGGGTGACGCCGGTCATTTTGTTGCTTGCGATCATCGGCGGCTCCTTTTATTCCACACGCCACAACATCATCGCAGGCTCGAATCCGGCGGGCCTTCGATTCCTCAATTGGGTTTCGGCATGGAATATTTTTGCCGTGCATCCGCTGGGGACCGGCCTGAACACATTTGGAGTTATCTATCCGGAGTACATGCAACCGGCGGCTAACGAGACCCAATACGTTCACAACACATTCCTCCAGTTGTTGTCCGAATTGGGATATCCCTTGCTTGCCGCGATTGTCATCTTATTGATCGTGTATGCGAATGCCCTGAAAGGCAATATTCGGTGGGGACGACCGGAGAGCTTCTGGTTGCTGATGGCGCTGATCGTCTGGATCACACACAACATGATCGATATCGATGTTTACTTTCCGAGCGTGGGTGTTGTGGGCGCCGTAATTATCGGGGCTTTGTTTGCCCGCGAGGAAAGCGGCGCCTTCAGCGTGCCCAAACCGGTCCTCGCAACGGTTGGCATATTTTCGTTCGTCATCATGGCTTTCGCCGGCAGCGTCTGCATCGCCACCGAACTTCAGCATCGCGCCCAGATCGAATTGGAAAACAAGAAACTGACCACCGCTCTCGACACATTGAGTGTTGCGCGCCGTATTTGCCCAATCAATTCCAGCCTCGATCATGACGCCGGTGAAATCGCACTTCAGCTTTATCAGATGACGCGCAAGCCGGAATACGTTACCACCGCGATAGAAGCATTTCGACATGCAGTGGCGCTCAGTCCAGAAAAGGCAGGCTCGCATATCGGGTATGCCCTTTCACTTTCAAGTGCGAATCGGATGAATGAAGCCATTCATGAGATTAAGATCGCCCAAATGCTGTATCCCGGCAGTTCATACACCCAATCGATTGCTCGTCTGATGGCGCAACGCATACAATGAAGCGCGATGAAAAAAGCGTTGATCACCGGCATTACCGGACAGGACGGCTCTTATCTGACAGAACTGCTGCTCTCCAAAGGCTATCGTGTATTTGGAATGATCCGGCGTTCCAGCAGTTTCAACACAGGACGAATTGACCACATCTACCAGGATCCCCATGATCCGGATCCGAAACTCAAACTGATCTACGGCGACCTCAACGACGCCAGTTCGCTGAACAAAATCATTCGGACCGTACAACCGGAGGAGATCTACCATCTCGGCGCTCAAAGCCATGTGCGCGTGAGCTTCGATGTTCCCGAATACACCGGCGAGGTTACCGGAATGGGAACGGTTCGCTTACTGGAAGCAATTCGCGAGACCGGCGTTTCGACAAAGTTTTACCACGCCTCGAGCAGCGAGATGTTCGGCAATGCCCCTCCTCCGCAGAACGAGCAAACACCGTTTCTGCCTCGCAGTCCCTATGCGGCGGCGAAGCTCTATGCGCATTGGATGACAGTCAACTATCGCGACGGTTACAAACTGTTCGCATGTAATGGGATTCTTTTCAACCATGAATCCCCGCGTCGTGGTGAGACATTCGTCAGCAAAAAAATTACCAAGGCGGCGGCACGCATCAAACTCGGGTTACAGAAGAAGCTGTTTCTGGGCAACCTCGATGCGCGGCGTGATTGGGGATATGCGGGCGATTACGTCGAAGCGATCTGGACCATCCTTCAGCAGGACAAGCCTGACGATTACGTCATCGCGACGGGAGAGACTCATTCGGTCCGGGAATTCCTCGACGAAGCATTCGGTTATCTCGATCTCGACTGGAAGAAATTCGTTGAAATTGACGCCCGCTACTATCGCCCTAATGAAGTCGACTTGTTGCTGGGCGACCCCTCGAAGGCACGAAAACAAATGGGGTGGCAACCTAAAGTGCTTTTCAACGAACTCGTGCGGATGATGATCGATGCCGATCTTGAAGCAGAATCCAATCGCGGCGATAGCAGCATAAAAAACCATGAGTTTCTGGAAAGATAGACGCGTCCTCGTGACTGGCGGCTCGGGATTCCTCGGGTCGCGAGTTGTTGACAAGATCCAGTCGAAGTCTCCTGGACCAGCGGAGGTTTTCATCCCCCGAAGGAAAGACTACGATCTTGTCGGCTATGACAATGTCCTGCGCGTCTATCGTGACGCGAAGCCGGACATTGTCATCCATCTTGCTGCGCAGGTTGGAGGCATCGGCGCGAACCGGGCGAATCCGGGCAAATTCTTTTACGACAATCTGATGATGGGCACTCAGCTCATCGAAGTCGGACGCCAGCTCGGCATTGAGAAATTTACTGCCATTGGTACGATTTGCGCTTATCCCAAATACACGCCAATTCCTTTTAAAGAAGAAGACCTGTGGAACGGGTATCCGGAGGAAACGAACGCTCCATACGGCCTGGCAAAGAAGATGCTTCTCGTGCAGTCACAGGCTTATCGAGAGCAATACGGATTTAACTCGATATTCCTTCTGCCCGTGAACCTGTACGGTCCGCGCGATAACTTCGATCCGGCATCATCTCACGCAATTCCTGCCATCATCAAGAAGTGCGTCGATACCATGCGGGAAGGACGTAATGAAATCGTTCTATGGGGAACCGGGAAACCGACACGGGAATTCCTTCACGTCGATGACGCTGCGGAAGGCATCGTACTGGCGACTGAACGGTACAACGAAAGCAATCCGGTGAATCTTGGCTCAAGTATGGAGATCAGCATCCGCGATCTTGCGGAAATGATCACACGCATTACCGGATTCAAAGGACGGATCGTCTGGGATACTAGCCAACCGGATGGTCAGCCTCGCCGCTGTCTGGACACCACTAAGGCGGAACAGTTGTTTGGGTTTCGGGCAAAAGTTCCGTTCGAGGAAGGCCTGCGTGAAACAATCGACTGGTACGTAAAAGAGCATGGATTCACCACATCGCTTCGCCGGTAAGAAGGTTCTCGTCACCGGGGGGCTGGGCTTCATCGGATCCGCTCTAGCTCATCGTCTGGTCGACCTCGGCGCCAACGTCGTCCTCGTTGATAGCCTCGTTCCCGAATACGGCGGCAATCTTTTCAATATCGACGGTCTTGAGGGCAAAGCAAGACTGAACATCTCCGACGTCCGTGACGAACACAGCATGCACTACCTCGTGCAAGGTCAGGACTACCTCTTCAATCTCGCCGGTCAGACCAGCCACATGGATTCCATGCTCGATCCATATACCGATCTCGAGATCAACTGCCGTGCCCAGCTTTCGATTCTCGAGGCCTGCCGCAAATGCAATCCGAATATCAAGATTGTATTTGCGAGCACACGCCAACTGTACGGCCGGCCGGAATATCTGCCGGTCGACGAAAAACATCCGACACGTCCTGCCGATGTAAATGGCGTCAACAAGATGGCCGATGAGTGGTTTCACATTCTCTATAACAATGTGTACAACATCCGCGCCACCGCTCTTCGCCTTACGAATACGATTGGTCCTCGAATGCGGGTGAAAGATACACGTCAGACATTCCTTGGGATCTGGGTCCGGTTGTTAATTGAAGGGAAATCTTTCGAGGTCTGGGGCGGCGAACAGATCCGCGATTTCACATATGTAGATGATGCCGTCGAAGCATTTCTTCTTGCCGCCGAACATGATGAAGCCAACGGTCAGATATTCAATCTGGGAGGAACCGAATCTGTCACCCTTCGAGAGCTCGCGGAAATGTTGGTTCGTGTAAACGGTGGAGGAGAATACGTGATCCGCGAATATCCCGGTGATCGTAAGCCCATCGACATCGGCGACTACTATGCCGATTTCACTCGAATTCGCTCCTTACTCGGATGGGAACCTCGCGTCTCGTTGGCTGACGCCCTGGCTCGCACCCTTGCCTTCTATCGGACTCATCTGAATCAATATCTGTAAAAACGTTAAGACCTGGAATGCAACATCCACGTATCGCGGCGGCGACGCGGCTGTTCAAATGAAGGAAGATTCATCCCGATGCCAGCTAGGATACGGCTTTGTTACAGGTATCGATAAAACTAGCGGCGATCAGGTCCCAATTTGCGGTCTCGTTGGTCCTTTGAGCGAGGTTGCGTCCCAGTTCGCTAGCAAATCGGGGTTCATCAAGCAGCAATTTCATTGCGTCGAATAACTGGTCGACGGAGCCTGGATCGATCAGGACGCCGGTCTTTTTATCCACGATCTGTTCAGGAATAGCACCGACGCGTGTGGCGATGACGGGCGTTGCGAGGGCTGCGGCGGCGGCAATCACACCGGACTGCGACGCACTGGTATATGGGAGCGCGAGCATCGAGGCGTTCAGCAAATACTTCGCGACCTCGCTCTCATCGATCCAGCGGTTAACCACGGTCACATTTGTCGTGCTTTTAAGCAGGGCTTCGTACGGTCGCAGATTGCCGTCGCCCACGATTTGCAGTCGAACGTCCGAGCGCTCACGAACCAGGCGCTGGAATGCTTTCAACAAGACATCAATGCCCTTGTACTCGGTTATCCGGCCAAAGAACAGGATGGTATTCGTGGCCTCTGGCTTTATGGCCGGGTTCTTGAATCCGGCGTACTGAACGAACACCCCATGTGGAATAACGTCGATTCGATCCTTCGCGATTCCCTGCTTCGTCAGAACTTCGACGAACATTTGTCCAAGTACTACGCATCGGCTAGCCCGCCGGGCTGCTCGAATCTCCCATAGACCACTCATGCGGTGCAGTAATCCCGGATGCGGCAGCGGATCATGGACAACCACAACGTCTGGAATATCACGGAGCCCCCGCTGCAGTCGTGGAGTCCACGGATGAACCATCGGATAAATGATGACGTCCGGTGTGCGTTCGCGAATCCTTCGGGCCAGATCTGTAATTCGCACGCTGGTGAAATAAGAAAGGAACGCGGCGGTCTTTGTTCGGAAAGTCGGTACGATGATTACCGGGAATGGACTCTTTTTCCACTCCTGGACGTGATCGGAATTCTCCGAAACTGCACAGAATATTTCGCCGTGTCTTGAAAGATGTTTCGCCAGAAGAAGGGTGATCGGACCGCCAGGACCTCGACGGCCTAGGTAAACGAGACCGATGCGCATGCGGCCTTCATCTTCGACGCGACCAATTCCGCAGCCCGCTTGCCGCTGAGGATGGAGTCCTCCATGGAGTAATAGTCCCACCGCCCGTACCGCCCGGCCGTGACAATATCATTGGAATCCAGATAAGAAACCAGATCCGGCAAATAACGCTGTCGATGCTCGTTGAACACCACGTAAGCATATTTGATATCGATGACGTTGCGGGTCAATATCCGATCGGAAGGCTGCAGGATGCCGCATCGACGCAGATCCATCAGCGACTTTTCATACAGCTCTTCAACATCAGGCCGGCGGTCCGGATGGTGGGTAATCTCGATGTAGATCGAACTTGTACCGGCCGGAGCCACGGTTTTCGAGAAATTCATCGGGAAGCCGACGCGCGAAAATACGAACTCATCTTCGGGAAAGTAGATCCAATGTTGATCGCTGATGTTCGGCCGATCGACGCCGACGTTGATGTTCAACACCGAAATCGCATCCAGGCCCGACGCAGCCGCCAGTAAACTGTCCGGCTTGTCCTTCAACATTCGATACGTCAGAGGCAGCGGCATCGTGGTGACGAGATATTCGTATGGTTCGTCACGACCGCTGCGCAGGTGAACAACCTTCTTGCTTGCATCGATCGACTCGACGGCTTCATTCAGATAAATATTTTCAATCGGACTCGACAACGCAAGCGGCAAACACTGGATTCCGCCATTAACGGGATAGATGAACTTCGGGTTGTATCCCATGCCCTTGTTGGTCAGACCTAACGCACCATTGACGACTTCTTCGAGCTTCGGCTTCGGGATCGACCAGCTAACCCAGTCGCACGTGACGTCGTGCAGATCCCGTTTCCAGAATTTCTCGTTGTAAGGAAGCATGAAATGTTTCGCGATTCCGGCTCCGAATGTTTGCAGCGTCCAATCGTGGAAATTATCGGGTGAGCCCGGATTCGCCTGCAGAGTCTCAATAAACCCGATCAGGCATTCCTTCACCACCTGCGGCGGCAATCCGAACGTATTGGCCTGGAAGGGATATGGAGTTGTTGTCTGCTTGGAATAAATCGAAGCGAGACGTTCATGTGCATTGAACGCGTTCGGAAGCAGGTTTGCGATGAGTTCCTTGGTGTACGGATTCTTGAGATGGATCAGGTGACCGGTACAATCGAAGGTGAAGCCGTCTTGACTAAACGATCGGCAAAGACCGCCCAGGCTGCTCTCACGCTCGAGAACGGTTGGTTGATATTCGTTGAGGTGATAGCCGGCGCTAAGTCCGGCGAGTCCGCCGCCGATAATGACGACTCGTGGCTGCTGGCTGCGGCTCATGAGGTCATGTCGACTTTCATCAGAAGATACGCCGTCATACATGCAGCCGACAGAGCGCCGCCCAGTGTACCGGCCGCCCATTCCAATCGAACCTGGCTCATCAGCAAAGCAACTCCACCCAAAAGCGCCCCGGCAACATAAGCCGTGACGGCGGTCTCACGAACGCTCAGTTTGCAACGACGCAACCGCAGCGCGAAATGATCCGGGCTGCCTTTCATGACCGGAATGCCGTGACGCCAGCGGATCCACATCACCAGTGCGAGGTCGAATAGCGGAATTCCAAGGATGAGAACCGGACTGATAACCGCCAGCAGATTCACTCGCGTGTAGCCTGCATTCATCGAAAGCGCGGCGAGCATGAAGCCGATGAAAAGACTTCCCGCGTCACCCAGGTAGATCTTCGCCGGATGAAAGTTATGGCGGAGGAATCCAATCGTTGCGCCGGCAAGCACCAGCGCAAGAAAAGCCTGCGACTCCCGGCCGGCCATGAAATTGGCGGCAGCGAGAATCAGGGCGGCTATCGCGGCCACACCGGCCGCAAGTCCATCAAGTATGTCGATGATGTTCAACGCGTTTGTAACGGCGAGTATCCAGAGAACCGTCAGCGGGATGGCAACATACACCGGAACGAACTGCAGTTTGATGAAGGTTCCCGACTTCACGAGAACGAGGGCCGCGAGCGTTTGCCCAAGCAATTTCTGCGTCGGACTCAATACACCGAAGTCGTCGATAAGACCGACCATCAGAGCGATCGACCCCGACAGAAGCAGGCCCAGCGTTTCCTGATTGAACTCGGTCAAAACGCCGACGGTAAGCAGAAACCCAATGAATACAGCGACTCCGCCGAAGTAGGGGACCACGTTGTCATGTTTCTTGAGCTTGCCATCGGGACGGTCGACGATCCCCAACTGCAGCGCCGCTTTTCTCATCAGCGGCGTCCAATAAAGGGCGAAAACGAAACTCAAAATGAACGCGGCTCCATACCTGATCATAGAGTTTTCAAACATTCGCTATAGGCGTTTTCGAGATTCGACACTGACGTCCCAATGTCGAACTCCATCACCCGCGCCTTTCCCTTCCGGCCCATTTCCCGGCTCAAGTCCGGGTTGGCGAGTAGCTTTAGCACGGAAGATGCCATTCCATCAACATCATGCGGTTCATGAAGAAATCCGTTTTCCCCGTCGATGATAGCCTCTCGAGCACCGTCTACGTTAGTTGCAACGATCGGCAGCTCCGCCGCCATGGCTTCTGAAAAGACACAGGGGAGACCCTCCCAAAGCGACGTCAGGACAACAATGTCCAGGTTCCGATAGATCTCCGGCATATCAGCCTCGTTCTGCCAGCCAAGGAGCGTGATATGAGAGCCAATACCCCGCACGCGAATGCGCTCTTCAACCGCTGGTCGCAGATCTCCGTCGCCCGCCATCACGAAATGGACATTCTTTCTCTGTTCAAGCACCCGCGCAGCAAGATCCACAAAATCGACTGGTGCCTTCTGCTGTTTGAAGCACGCGACCATTCCAACGATGGCTCGATCCTGCGGGACACCCCAATCTGCTATGCGCGTTCGTCGCGGTCCTGGACGCATGAACTCATGCACCGAAATGGCGTCGCGGCAAAGTATCCAGTCACCGCGGCGGAACACGCCGCTTTTTTCTCCTTTGTCCGCGTTCGCGTAGGAAACCACGACAAGCTTGGTTGTAATCCGTGAAGTGACGCGCTCCAGCCAGACAAAGAACGCACGAACTACGGGACGTTGGAAATCGTTGAAGCCGAATCCGTGAGCGGTATGAAAGATGACCGGCACCCCGGCGAGTTTCGCGGCCCAGCGGCCGAGAATGCCAGCTTTCGAACTGTGGGTATGAACAACATGTGGACGCTCTCTCCGAAACAATCTCCACAAGTAGAGAAACGCACGGGCATCCTCAATTGGTTTCACTTCCCGGATCAGCTCTGGAATCCACACGCGTGAAATATTTGGAATGCGATTCGCCCATTCGACGAGCAATCCATCGGGACCAGATACAAGCGCGAGCTCGTATTGCTCTCGCGGCAAGCGCTCGAGCGTCATCAGCGTCACCTTCTGCGCGCCGCCCAGCTCAAGTTTAGTGATGACATGAAATATTTTTTTCTTCATCACCTTAAATCCACTTTGACCGCGGACCAGTTGGCTGCGCCTGGGCCGTTCGGGATTTCAAGCGATCCGGAATTCTGCGAATCAGCCATGGCAGATCGCCCTGCGCAAGATACCAAAGCATGCGCTGTATGCGGCCGACATTTCGGAGCAAAGAGCCCGCAACCGATCGCACGGGATAAGTAAGCCGGCTTCGGATCTTATTCAGTTCTTTTCGGCAAGTCTCAGATAAAACATCACTCTTCTGACCGGGCTGGATGCGGGCACAGGCGACAAATTGCCTGACATACGCAAACTTCGCGCGCTGCGAGATGAACCGGGAGAACAGGTCCGTGTCGAAGGCGCAATGAAACGAAGTATCCATACCCCCCGCGTTCCGATAGATATCGGCCGTCCACGTCATCGCGGGCTGTTGCAAATCGGCGCCACCATAAAGGTAAGCGGACGATGAGAATGGCGTCTGCCGTCGTTCCGCCAGCACAGTTGTTTTCTCATCAACCCAATAAGTATTGCCGTAAACGACATCAGGCCGGCCCTTTTCAAAAGCCGCTGCGAGCTGATGAAGTGCGCCGGGCAAATACAAATCATCGGAGTTCAAGTACGCAAAGATTGCTCCGCTGGCCCTGTCGAAGCCCTTCCGAATAGCGCTGGCGGCGCCATCATCCTTTTCACTGATCCAGTAGGTGACAAAGTTCTCATACTTCTTGATGATCTCGACGCTCTGATCCGTCGAGCCGCCATCCATAATGATGTATTCGAGTGACGGATAATCCTGCAGCAGCACGGAGCGGATGGTCTCCTCAAGGAACATCCCCTGGTTATAGGACGGAGTAACAATGGTTATCAGCGGCCGATAGCCTTCCTTGGCCTGACCGGCGCGATGGGTTTCCTCCGTCCATGGCCATCCCGTCTTATCAGGGGGCGGCGCGGGTAATTGGGTTAGTGTCGGGCAACGCACAACTATCCTTCGAGACACTCGCGCAAACAGGCGGCTATATACCGGACATCTTCTCGTGAGAGGCCGGCCCACGTCGGCAGACTGATACTGCGCAGACCCAGACGCGTTGCTGTGGGATAGTCCTGATTTTGGACTGCATAGGGCGGCAGCATGTGCATCGGGTAAAACCCCGGGCGGGTTTCAATTCCCCGCTCGAGCATTCGCGACATGAGCTGATCACGATCCATTGCCGGCTTTTCAACCAAGATCGTAAACATCCAATGCGCGTGAGTGGCCCAGTTCTTTTCCGCCTGGAACGAGATGCCTTCAACAGATTGCAACTCCTCTCGATACCAGCGGGCGATTTCATGCCTCCGTTCCATATGCCACTCGGCTTTTTCCATCTGCGCGACACCAATCGCGGCGGCAACGTTCGTCATACGGTAGTTGTAGCCGATCACTGGAAACCAGTAGCGCCGCTGCAAATCCATGCCCTGTCCCTTTAACTGGCGCATTTTCGCCGCGAGTGCACTGTCATTCGTGACGATCATTCCGCCTTCGCCCGTTGTGACGATCTTATTTCCATAGAAACTGAACGTTCCGACCTGACCGATTCCGCCAACACGTTTTCCTTTGTAAGTGGCGCCATGCGCTTCTGCAGCGTCTTCAATGACAAACAGGTTATGTTTTCGAGCGACGGCGAAAATTGCGTCCATGTCCGCAGGGTGTCCGTACAGATGAACTACGATAATTCCTCTGGTTCGCGGTGTCACTTGCGACGCGATGGCTTTCGGATCGATATTCCACGTTTCCGGTTCGGAATCGATGAAAACAGGTTTTGCCCCGCAATACGTCACAGCATTCGCCGTCGCAACAAACGTAAGTGAAGGAACCAGAATTTCGTCACCGGGTTGTACGTTCAAGCCAAGAAGGGCCACATGAAGTGCGACTGTGCCATTCGTACAGGAAATGGAATGTTCGACTCCGCAGAATTCCCGAAAGCCGGACTCAAAGAGTTCGATATATTTTCCATTCGATGAAATCCAGCCGGAATCCAGACAATCCAGCACGTACTTTCGTTCATTGCCCACGAGCGCAGGAGCGGACACTGGAATGAAATGCTGTGCCATCAGTCAGGACCTCCGCCAAGCATAAACCGGTCTTCCTCATCTAAAACACAGCCGGCAGCGCGCCGATAGACCGCCCGGTATGCCTTAGCCGTCTTCTCCCAATTGAAGTCCTTCAATCGAACGAACCCTCGCTGCGCTAGAGTTTCCCGGATCCCCGCATCGGTTGCCATTTTGTTTAGCGCATCCGCAATGCCGGCTACTGACAGAGGATCGAATAATAATGCCGCGTTAGCCGCCTGTTCGGGAATGGAAGTAATGGCCGAACACGCCACGGGAGTACCTTCAGCCCAGGCCTCCATCAAAGGGCCACCTGCCGCTTCGAAGAGCGACGGAAAGATCACGAATTGTGCCAATCGATAAATGGCCCGCAAGTGCTCTGACGGAATCATTCCCAGGAATCGGACATGATGATCGAGTTGGAGGTTCGTCATGGTTTTCTTGATATTCGAGAAAAACTCTGTCTGGTGGCCGGTGCAAACAAGGTCTACTTCTATTCCCTGTTTATCGCGGAGCACAGCCAACGCCTGAAGCAACCGGACGTGGTTCTTATGCTCCCAGGTCATGGCGGGGTAAAGGGCAAACTTGCCGCTCAGGCTGTATGTCCGTCGAACAGTCTCGAGAATCTCTTCGGTTGGCTCGGAGTAGGCTCGCGTAGGGGGCGCCCAGGCGATCGTTTGAATCTTGCCGGCCGGGATCCCGTAGTGGTTGATGATGTCCTGCTTCACCCAATCCGAACCGACCGCTACTGTATTCGCTGCACGGCAGGCCGCTCCATATGTTACCTCGCGCCATTTCAGATCTGCAGGCGAGAAAAACTGTGGATAGTGCACGTGCTGCAAATCGTGAGGATTGAATACGGATGGAAGCTCCGACAGGATGAAGTGTTGATATGGGAAATGGATCACCTGGCATCCAAGCTCCTCATAGAACCCGTTGGATTTCGCGAGTCGAGGCCAACTTTCACCGCTTCCTGAAATCCAGGCCGATGTTCGGCGAGCCATCCTGACGAGTGGCTTGAGAGGCGACAGTGCTTGCTTTACAGCCTGCATCCTGGGGCCGCGCGCCGTCCGTTGATTTTGTCCCATGTATGGCTTTAGCCAGTCAGGCTCTTGCCACGGTCCGACGACCACATAATCCTCGGGCCCCTCGAGTTGTCCGAGAGCATGAACTAAAGCAATGAGAACGGTCTCGATACCACCGGATCCCGTGCCTGGAATCAACTGTGCATTGATCGCTACGCGGAGGTTACTATCTGGTCGTTGCGGGATCGTGTTTATATTCCTTTCTTTCTCTTGAAAGAGCCGTCTTGGCAAAACGCGCCAGATTTTTAACCCGCAACGGCGAATACGGTGAGTGCATGGCGGCCCAGCGCAGCATCCACTTACGTTGCCACGTTTCACTCCCTAGCTCGGGATCATCCTCAGACTCGATTGCGTCAATGACCCGTGCAGCAAAGCGATCCCAGGAGAAATGAGAATCCAGCAGCGCCCAATTTCCCGCCTGCAGGCGGGTTAAAGAGTCGTTATTTTGAAGTTGGAGATCTTGCAAAATGGCGGCCGCACGAAGAGGATCGTCCAGCGGAACGTTAATTATTCCCGGATATCCGGTGTAGCCGCTTTGCTGCGTGCAGACGGGTATCAGTCCCCAGGCCATCGCTTCTAAAATCGTCGCCGGGTTCGCGTCCGCTTTCCCGACTGTAATTAGAAAATCATATTGTGCGATGAAGTCCTTATCATGCGCGGTGCTGAAATCAAGAACTCCCGCGGGTTTCAAGCCTTTTATTCCGCTGCGTCCGTTTCCCACCCACGCGATATCGGTATCTTTCATTAACTTTGCGATCTCGCTCAGGTACTCAACATTCTTTCCTTTATGACAGTTGCCGATATAAACGAATCGACGCTGGCCGGACGGATTGAAGCGCAGCTTGATTGGCGGGTAGTCCCTTCGATCGACAGCAAGATCGAGATGAATCATTTTGGGCAACCAGTGGGAGAAACCCGATGAAGCAATTGTTGAAAACCAGTAGTTGCCGGTTATCGCCAGGTATAGATCGGAATAACGAATGAATGAGTCGGCGAAGGCCACTTGAACATCGTCATGATTGAATGGAGCCATCATGATGATGCGCCGCCAGCCCGGCCGTTTAAGACTTCGTCGAAAGCAGGTCCAGGGCATTGGATGAGGGTGCCCAATGAGGACGTCATTTGGCCCGGGTTCAATTGCATGCCAGTCGTTCCAATCATATAGGATGACTTCGTACCGCTCGCGAAGCCGCACCGCCAGATTCCGGCCAATCGCGTCCGGACATGAAATACGAGAGCCGTGCGGATACACGAGGTGGATCGTTTTCATTCAGACCAACGTCCTCGCTTCACGCTGGGAATGATCGGAAGGTGCAAACATCAGACGCTGCATGAAGCGAGAGATATAGACGGTACTGGGAACGAACACCAGAAGGACCTGCGCGATAATCGATCCCCATATTACGCCGGACAGCCCGATGCTTTTCGTGAGAATGATCGAAAGCAACAAATTGAGGCACGCCATGAGAACAGCGCAAACAGCCTGAAACCGCATCGCGTTGGCTCCGTTTAAGAGCGCCGCCATGGCACCGCTGAAACTGTTCATCATCGTCCAGATTGCAAACGCGACCAGCACCATAAACGACGCTGTTATTTTGTTACCGACCCAGAGATGAATTGCGACATTCCCATAGAACATCAGCAACAACGCGTACGGCACGTTGACCGACAAGCCGATCGCTATCGAGCGGCGAAAGGTCGTTCGAACCCATTGTGAATCGCCTCGAACAATAGCTTCTCCGTATGCGGGCCACAATGGAATCAGAAACATGCTGAGCAAGACAGGCCCAAGGCTGGACATTTGGTAGACAACTGAGTATTCAGCTACCGCTTGAGGTCCAATGAAATGCGCAACGATAAAGTTATCGGCCGAATAAGCCACGGCGGCGGCTGTCTGGACGATAAAGAAGAGGAAACCGATATCTAAAACGCGCCTGCCATAAGCCCATGTCGCATCCGATAAACGCGGCCGCAGGAACGGTTTTCTGAAGGCAAAGAGCGCAATACCATTGGCACACGCGACCAAAACCGGTGAGCCGGCGAGCGCTAAAACCAGCCAGGGCAAACCACCCTTGAACGAAATAACAAGAAGCAGACCGATGAGTGCCAGCAACTTGCCCGCAGCGAGCCAGGCGCTGTCAATGAAACCTTCCTGATAGCCTTGTTGAACCTTCTGAACGACGCTAAGTGGAATATTTGCGAGAAAACAGGCGAGAAATACGGCTGTCGCAGGACCCGCTTCCGCCACAGCTTTTGGATCTGAGACATTGAAGATCGCCTTCCACGATATCCACGGATAAGCGATACCCAATATCAATGCCAACAGCAGCGCGACTCCAGTGAGAATCAGAAGCCCGCTTGCTACATATTGACGTGCGGCCTCTCGATCATCGCGGCCATGGCATTGCGTTATGGCATTGAGCAGGCCGTTCCCAATCCCCAGATCGGCAAAACTCAAAAGTGCCAGCAATGAACTGATCGTTACCCATAAACCGTAACGCTCAGTGCCCAAATAATTCACGGTGAGCGGCACCGAGACCAACAGGGTCAACAGTGAGATCGCGCGGGCCCCGGCCGCGGCAAACATTGTAAATACTACCCGGCGGTCCCGTTCTTTCATCGGCGGTATTGTATCCGCCGGCCGCCGGAAAAAGCCTGGGTTTTTTGGGCGAATCGGCCCACGCGGTTGATTTGAAGCTGTCATACTCGGACAATGGCCTTCGACGGTTCATGTATGTCAGAATGCGTCGTCGTGAGTTTATCGACGGCTCTCGTACCTCGATTGTATGTTGAACACAGAAAAGCAGACGCACCCCACGACGGCAGAAGCGTCTAATCCTTCTTTACTCCCCCTGATCAGGAAAGCATTACTGATCCGTCGATTTGAAGAAAGACTCTTACATCTGTTCTCAGAAGGGAAGCTCAACGGGACGGTCCACACTTGCGTTGGGCAGGAATGGTCGGGTGTAGCCGTCAACGCCTCTTTGCTCCCGCAGGATATCGTTTTCTCGAATCACCGGGGACACGGCCACTATTTGTCGCGCTATGAGGACCTTGTCGGATTATTCGCCGAGGTTATGGGACGAGCAATCGGCATCGCTGGAGGGATGGGCGGATCGCAACATCTTGTTGGTCCCTCGTTTTATTCAAACGGCATTCAAGGGGGGATGACCCCGGTTGCGACCGGCGCAGCTTTAGCGTTCAAGCTTCAGGGTCTTCCATACCTGTCAGTGGCATTTATCGGCGATGGCACACTGGGTGAAGGCATCCTCTACGAAAGCCTGAATATCGCATCGAAGTGGCAGGTGCCTCTTCTCATCGTCGTCGAGAACAACGATTACGCACAGTCCACCAATCGTTTGCAAACCCAGTCCGGATCGGTCGAGAAACGCGCCGCTGCCTTTGATCTGCATTACGACCATGGTTCCACGTGGGAGTGGGAGGATCTCCTTGTCAAAGCGCAGCACGCAGTGGACTATGTGCGAAGCAAGCAACAGCCGGCGATTCTGGAGATCAAAACCTATCGTCTGAATGCGCACTCTAAAGGGGATGATAACCGGGATGTCGCCGAAGTCGAACGTTACCGGCAGATGGATCCCTTGAATGTATGGGCTAGAGCAAATCCGAATGCATTCGTGGCGATAGACAGAGAAGTCTCGCAGCGGATAAGCGAAGCGGTCGAAGAAGCGGACCGGTCTCCTCTGTGCGAATATCGTCCGGCATTACCTTCGATCCGCCGGTCTCCATCCTGGCGTACGGCTACGGTTGAACGGGAGCGTCACGTCGATTCGATTTATCGGGCGCTTGTGGATGGTTTTGAGTCAAATCCGCGGCTAATCATGCTCGGCGAAGACATCGAAGGGGCCTATGGCGGTGCATTCAAAGCGACGCGGGATTTGAGTCTTCGTTTTCCTGGCCGTGTGCGAAATACCCCTATCAGTGAGGCCGCACTCGTTGGAATTTCTTCCGGCCTGGCTCTCAATGGACAGCTTGCCCTTGTAGAGATCATGTTCGGAGATTTTCTCACTCTGACGTTCGATCAGCTCTACCAGCATGCCGCGAAATTCCAAATTATGTACAACGGCAGGTGCTCGCTTCCCATGATTGTACGGACGCCCATGGGAGGCAGGCGGGGTTATGGCCCTACTCACAGCCAGTCCATTGAAAAATTCTTTCTTGGAATCCCGGGTCTGAAGGTTATTGCACTAAACAACCGTTATTCGCCGTTTCAGGCCTATCAGACGCTGTTCAGAAGCATAGACGGCCCGAGCTTGGTGATTGAGAACAAGATCCTTTACACCCGTTTTCTGGAAACGACTTCTCCCGATGGTTTCAAGGTGGAATGTTCGGATGACCTCTATCCAACCGTCCGCATTTCCCCGACTTTCGCAGATCCTGAGGTCACGCTGGTGTGCTACGGCGGAATGTTAGAGGAAGCAGAGATCGCACTGAATCGTCTGCTCGATGAACACGATATTGTGTGCGAAATCATCTGCCCGATGCAGCTATATCCTCTTAATGCGGATCCCATCGTGGCTTCGGTTGCGAAAACTTCGAGGCTGCTGACCGTCGAAGAGGGCCCCATGACGGCAGGTTTTGGCGCCGAGGTCATCTCCAACACTGCAGAAGCCGGCATTCTTCTACGTCACGCTAAGCGACTCGGGTTCGACGGAGTCATCCCTGCCTGTCATGCGCTGGAAATGTCTCTTCTTCCTACTGCAGCCACAATTGTCGACGCCGTGACCGGGATGTTTTAGTGAGCGTCAGACTGCCCATTTACGTTCCTAAAGAAACCGTCAGCGACGACAAATGTGTTGTTTTCAGCCTCGCTGTTACCAGCGGAACACTGGTGAAGAAAGGACAGGTTCTCGCCGAGCTTGAAACGTCAAAGGCGACGTTGGAAGTCGAAAGCCCGGCGAATGGATATTTTTATTATCAAGTCCGCGAAGGCCAGGAAATTGACGTCCGCAGCTTATTAGGAGTGCTCTCGGATGAAGCCGAAGACCCCCGATCTGCGCTCCAGCGTTTCTTAGCGACCCCCTCTTCGTCTCCCGCTGTTGCGAAAGACCTCAACTCAGGAAAGGGGCTCCGAATAACGAAGGCCGCCCAGGAATTGATGGACCGGTATGCGCTAAACTCCGCCCTTTTTGAAGGCCGGCAAGTCGTTCGGGAGCAGGATGTGGAAGAAATCCTGCGATCCAGGAGTGTTCCGCCTTCGTCGGATACCACGCCGCAAACCGCCGCCAGAAGCTTGAGTGGACGGATTCTGGTTGTGGGCGGGAGCCTTCATGCGAAAACCTGTCTCGAGATCCTCCTGCAGAATAATTCATTCGAGGTCGTCGGAATAGTCGATCAGAAAATGGAGGCTGGTAAGAAGCTTCTGGGCATCCCCGTCATAGGAACCGATGAAGATCTTCGACGCTTTAACGACGAGGGCATTCACCTGGCTGTTAACGCAGTCGGTGCATTCTGGACTCCCCGCCTAAGGACGACCATTTTCAACCGAATCAAAGAAGCGGGCTTCGAAATGCCGGTCCTAGTCCATCCCTCCGCGGTCGTTTCGCCGAGAGCGCGGCTGGGCGAAGGGGTGCAGATTATGGCCAACGCCACTGTCGATACGGACGTTGAAGTGGGAAAGAATTGCATGATCAATACCGGCGCCATAGTTTCGCATGGATGCGTCATCGAGGATCATGTCCATATTGCGCCGGGGGCGATTCTGGCGGGAGCGGTCACAGTCGGCGAAGGCACACTCGTTGGTATGGGGGTCACCGTCTATTACAGGGTGAAGATCGGTAGCAACGTAACAATTCCCAACGGCATGAATATCTTTGCCGACGTAGCGGATGGATCAACCCTTCATCATCACACAAAGCGTGCCTGGCCTGCAGACACTGAAGCTCATTGAGCAGCAAGGAGATTCAATTTGAAGATAAACTCAGAGGGCCAAATCCCAACTCTGCCATCCTTCGCCTCAAATCAGGAAGGCACCGCCTTTGATCACCTGACCGAATTGCTGCAGAAGACGCCCCTGCCGGATAAGGACCTGATCGGAAATCTGGGATTGTTCATCCCTCGGCCATCCTTAAGCCGGATTCTTTTCATGAATGAGTTATACGTCAAGGCCCTGGGAATCCACGGAGCCGTGATGGAGTTCGGCGTGCGATGGGGACAGAACCTGGCTCTCTTGAGCACCCTCCGCAATATCTATGAGCCGCACAACTACAACCGCAAGATCATTGGCTTTGATACGTTCGAGGGTTTTACCGGGGTGTCGTCCCAGGACGGGACCGCGCGATCCGTTCAAACGGGCGGTTATGGTGTAACGGAGGGTTATGAGAGCTACCTCGAGGATGTCCTGGCTACTCATGAACAGCTTGCACCGCGCAGTCATATTCGAAGGTTTGAGTTGGTCAAAGGGGATGTCACTCAAACAGTCCCGCAATACCTGGAGCGCCATCCGGAAACGGTCGTGGCGCTGGCTTACTTTGACATGGATCTGTATAAGCCGACTAAGGACGTCCTGCTATCGATCAAGGATCGGCTGACGAAGGGGAGCATCATCGGATTTGACGAGGTTGGGGTGGCGGAATTTCCAGGGGAGACATTAGCTTTGAAAGAGACCTTCGGATTGTCAAGGTATTCCCTTCACCGAAGCCCCCTTTCGTATCATCAGAGCTATATCGTCTACGAATAGCAGCTACGGGTTGCAGGTTTAGATCGGAGGGTAATGACGAAACTAGAAGAAAGTGTGAATCTGGGTCCCAACGCGCTGAAAGTGCATCACCTCGTACTCTCGCTTGCGTTAACGCTCACGTTTGCGGCTTATTACGGTACTCTGGGCTTCGATTTCGTCTACGACGATCGAGCACAGATTGTCGAAAATCCACTAGCACACTCCTGGCGCTATGTGCCGCGTTATTTCACGGAGCACGTCTGGGCGTCGATCATCCCAGGGTCGGTGGGAAACTACTATCGGCCCATGTTTCTTCTGTGGTTACGTTTAAATCACGCGATATTTGGCCTGCGTCCCTGGGGTTGGCACTTGACAACGGCGTTGTGTCATCTAGGTGTCACGCTGCTGGTTTACTTTCTCGCTGCGAAATTACTGCGTGATCGCGTCGATGCAGCAGTTGTGGCACTCATTTTTGGCGTGCACCCCGTGCATCTGGAGGGCGTGGCATGGGTATCCGGCGTGACGGAACCGCTGATGGCGCTATTTTTTGTGCCGGCATTTATTTGCTACCTGAATGGAAGGGAAACAGGCCGACGACGCACACTCTGGCAAGCCGCCTCCCTGCTGTTGTATGCGGCGGCAATGCTGACGAAGGAAACGGCATTGGTTCTACCGCTCCTGATATTTATTTATGAATGGATCTTCGCAGCCCCGGCAATCAAACCAGACACGGAAGCTCAAGAGAGCGGACGACTCTGGACTTCTATCCTGAGGGTTGTTCCTTTTGGGTTGCTTACAATGGCATATCTTATCCAGCGCTTCCGGGTCCTCGAGGGGTTCGGTCACCGCGTCACGGATCTTTCGCTCGCTACCATCCTCTTTACCTGGCCGTCGCTTCTCTGGTTCTATTTCAAACTACTCGTATGGCCTCCCGCCGTCAGTCCATTCCACTTAGCGCCTTATGTTACGGTTCCTGGGCTGGCCAATTTTCTCATTCCCGTGTCTGCTGTGATAGTTATCGTCGTCCTCCTCGCCAGATTGGCGCGCTATTCGGACTTGCACGCCGTCGGTTTCGCCTCGGCGTGGTTGGTCATGCCCATGATTCCATTGTTGGACCTGAGGGTAATTTCCAGGGGAGAGCTTGTACACGATCGCTACCTGTATCTGCCTTCCATCGGGTTCGCAATGTTAGCAGCGCTCGCCATGAAATTAGCTCTGCGACGCAAAACTATGGAATCTGCGAGTCCCTTGATGAAAGTTATTCTTCCGGCCACAATCGCATTGGTTCTGACAGTCATGACCGTATTCCAGAGTTCCGTATACGCCAACGACCTGGTCTATTATTCGCGAGGCGTGGCCGAGGAGCCCGAGAACGAAAACCTGATGGTCAATTTTGCCAATGTCCTTGCCGATCGGGGAATGTACGGTGAGGCAATCGCCCTCTACAACCATCTGCGGGCTCGGGATCCCGGCTCCTGGCCGGCGAACTACAATCTCGGACATGCTTATTTCCAGATGGGAAAGCTCGATGAAGCAGAAGAGTATTTGAAACGAGCAATCGTCAGCGACCCCCAAAAGCCCGTCGCGTATCTATTCCTGGGCGGAACCTATCTTAAGGAGAACCGGCTGGATGACGCGGCCGCTGCAATTAGACAGGGCATTCGCCTTGACCCGGTCCCCAACCGCTATCATCTTGCGCTTGGTCTAGTCTTGAAGTTGCAGAACAATTTGGCGGGAGCGGTCGAGGAATTCAAAGCGGAGATTGCGATTGAACCGAATCAGGCCGCTGTAGAACAGATCGCCGAAATCTCCGCACAGGTTCGACATCCCTGATCTCCGATGATCCACGGAGCAGTGTCAATGTCAACATTTCCATACTCCCGGCGCGACGCGCATTAACAGCCACCAGGTTCTTAGTTAGCAGTCGCCGGGTAAGGTGAAGCTGAAGATCGAGCCGCGGCCGAGTTCGCTTTCGACAAAAATCTGGCCGCCGTGGGCTTCGACGATTTGTTTCACGATGGGAAGACCGAGCCCCAGTCCACCCTTCCTGGCCGGATCGGTCTCGAATTTTTCGAAGATCTTGGTCAGCCGTTCTGGGGGAATGCCGGAGCCCGTGTCCCGTACCCAACAACGCACCTTGTTGACGTCGGAGCGGCCTGCCCCGACAGTGATTTCTCCCTTCGTTGTGTACTTGATTGCGTTGGACAACAGGTTTTGAAAGACTTGCGTGATGAGAACAGGATCTGCGTGAACAACACACGTTTCGGGAACCTCATTCACCATTTGAACCGGAACATTCTCGAGCAGCGCGCGGAGGTCCCATTGCATGGCCTGCACGACAGGCCACAGATCGAAGTCGCTGCGCGCTATTTTGATTTCCCCCGCTGTGATTGCCGCCAGATTGTATTGTTCCTGAGAAGCTGTCGTGATCAGCGCATTCAGCCGAAGAGCGTTCCGCCGCACAATATCGATCATGGCCCCAACGCGATCGGTCCGAGTGTCCTTTTCCAAGCTCGTATCCAGGATTCTGCCGGCAGCGTGTATTGCCGATAACGGGGTCTTCAGATCGTGGATCAGGAACGAGAGGTGTTCCTCACGGCGCTGTTGGATCTCCAGCGCCTTTTCTTTTGCGTACGTATCCACCGCCAGGGCGACTGCCCTGTCAATAACTCGATTGAGAATCCGATTAGGGGCGCCGGTAATATCGAGGCCTTGTCTTTCGGCGATGCTGGACAGAAGTTCTCGCAGAATGTTGTATTCGGCGACGACTTCCAAAATATCGAAACCTGCACGGAGACGCAGGCCGCCATGGATTTTCGGGCTGTCGTGCAGTTGAAGGTCAAGGACGGACTCCGCCCCGCCGTCCGACAGTCCGAGTGTGAGTTCGTCAAATAAATGAGGAATGTGGTCATTCAGAGTGGGGATGTCCAGATTCTGGGCGGCCGGCAGGAGCCTGACTTTATCCCGCCACTCTTTTAGTAATTCGTCGCGATGCTCCCGGATGATGGCGGCGAATTCCTTCATGTGGTTGATCGGCGGAATCCTTCGAGCCCCTTGTGCCACTTTTTCTGCCCTTCTACGATGATAGGTCGCAATCTCGCATCCGGCGATTCGAGCTATCGACTGCACGCCGGGGTTCGCAGGAGAAAAAGGCGGGAGGGGACCGAAATTGACTCGAACGGTGAGTCCAACGCTGAAAGAAATGGCTCCCCTCTGGCAGAGAGTGGCACAACAGGTGCATTCCAAAAGTGAAGGGAACAGAATGCCGAAGCCTGCCATCGACTACGACATATACCGCCTCTTTGTGCAGGAAGTGAAGGAGTATGCCATCTTCATGCTCGATCCGAAGGGGAGGATTCTCAATTGGAATGCGGGAGCTCAACGATTAAAGGGCTACACCCCGGATGAAGCCATCGGCAAACACTTCTCTATCTTCTATGGGAAAGAGGACATTGCCAGCGGTAAACCTCAGCGTGAACTCGAAACTGCGGCTACCGAAGGGAAAGTTGAAGATGAAGGCTGGCGGCTCCGTAAAGATGGAACACGTTTCTGGGCGAACGTCGTGATTACTGCTTTGCACGACGAGAAGGGGAAGCTCCTAGGTTTTGCCAAAGTCACGCGCGACATGACTGAACGCCGGAAAGGGGAAGAGGCCCTGCAGGAACAGGCAGCATACCTGGAAAAGCGCGTACAGGAGCGGACGGCCGAACTTGAGAAAGCGAATCGCATGAAAGATGAGTTCATCGCGACGCTCTCCCACGAACTTCGAACGCCGATTACCTCGATTGCCGGATGGCGGCAGATGATGCAGGAAGGATCATTAACACCGTCCCAGGAACGTAAAGCGCTTGAAGTGATCGATCGGAACCTCGCCGCGCAGGCCCAACTCATCGACGACCTGCTCAATGTGTCGCGCATCGTTGCGGGTAAGATGCAGATCGACATGCGACCCCTTTTTCCTGCGCCACTCATCGAAGAGATTATCGACTCGATTCGTCCCACTGCGGAGGCAAAGAGTCTGAAGTTAACCAGAGATCTGGACAGCAACATCGGACCCATGCAGATTGACCCGGCCCGATTCCGCCAAATCCTCTGGAACCTCCTGACGAATGCGCTCAAGTTCACCCCGAAGAGGGGACACATCCATATTAGTTTGAAGCGCGTCAGCAGCAGTGCGCTTCTGCAGGTTTCCGATTCAGGCGAGGGCATCGATCCGGCATTTCTGCCCTACATCTTCGACCGTTTCCAGCAGGCCGATGCTTCATACGCGCGAAGGCATGGCGGTCTGGGTGTCGGGCTGACCATCGTCAAGTACCTGGTCGAACTGCATGGGGGCACGATTTCCGCGGAAAGCGGCATCGGCAAGGGCAGCACCTTCAGCATTACGCTTCCCATTCCTGCTTTAACGTTGCAAGCCGGCACCTCGGAGCAACAGACGGGGCCGGAAAAGACCGCGCTTAAGGATTCCCGCATTCTTATCGTCGAAGACGAAACGGATACTCGCGGGATGCTTGCGCAGGCTCTGAAACGGCGGGGAGCCAAACCGATTCAGGCGGACTCCGCAAAACAGGCTTTCCGTCTGCTGGAGAAAGAAAGTTGCGATCTTGTCATCAGCGATATCGGTATGCCGGAAGTCGATGGGCACACGTTCATGCGAAAGGTGCGATCCATGAACTCGCCGGTGAGTAAGCTGCCCGCAGTTGCCCTCACGGCTTACGCAGGAGAGGAGGATCGCAAATTGGCGATCGCTGCAGGCTTCAATGCGCACATAGCGAAGCCGATTACACTGACGGAGTTGGTTCGCGTGATCGCCAAATTGATCGACGAGCGCCGAAAATTAAGCGCCTGATTCTCACTTTCACTGCGGCTCCCGGTTGGCTGAAGCAGGCTTTGTCTTGCCGGCTCGACCAACAGAACCATTGCTGAACACCGTGTTCCATAACCCCAGTCGAAAAGGCGATTCAATTGCACTGCACCGCAGATGGAATTAATTGAGCGAACGGCTCAAAGAAAGAAGGTGGGAAGTGGAGAACATTAATCAAGGCAAGAGGGTCCTGGTGGTTGACGACAACGCGGACGCGTTGAAGATGATTTGCACGGTGCTTACAGACGCCGGCTTTGTGGCGGTCGGCGCATCCAATGCGGATGACGCTGTAGAGTGCGTCCGCGCACAGGTTCCGAATTTGTTGATCATCGATTACTTTATGCCGGGAGCTGACGGGGTTGTAACACTTCGCCGTTGCCGGGCACTTCCGGGAACGTCGAATATGATCGCGGTGATGTTGACCGCCGACGAAAGACTCAGCACATTGGAACACGCCCTTGCTCGTGGCTTTGACGAATTTCTAACCAAGACAAGTTTAGGCGATGGGTTCATCGAACGCCTTCGGGACGTGATCGCGCGTAAAACTTTGCCACTCGGATAAAGCGGAGCGCAGGCTCAATTCACGGCTGTCTACCGTTTGCGATTGTTGAGTCCGTCCACCAACCGATCCATTTGTATCCGCAGAACATCTGCGGCCATTAACTCGATCACTGCCGCCACTTTAAACCTAGTTATCCATCAAACCGTCAGGCGCATTTGCGGTAGTTTTTGCTTCGTCTGTAGAGGTTTCTCATGCGGTCCGCTGCGATGCTACGGAGCAATGCGCAGCAGTCATCACATCCGGCCAGGTGCAGGCTTTCCGATTCGTTCGCTATCATCGGTTGGTCAGACAATTCGAGGAGCCGGGCGACCGCTACATGCTTGTTTGTTTGTTCATTAGAATTTTGCACTGTCCCACCCATCCGGCATCGTTGATCGCAAGTACAGTGCCACAACAATCAACGGTATTTTCCAATGACTTGGGCAACTTCGAGTGGTGTCGCGTACCATTTTGCTCCCGTCGAAAAGGCACATGACGGGAGCACCGGGTTGCCGTCAGACTGCAGGCCGGCGGCGATCCCTGACTTGAGCAGATGCTGCGAGAGTAACCTCGGCCATGTGCAGCAGGTCCACCGGTGTGAGTTTCAGGAGTCTCAGGGACGCACACCGGGCTTGCACCAGAACAGAGTCTGGGTGTACGTCCTCGAAATTTAGTGATGATGTCCGCGTACGGCTGGTAATGGCAACACTGTTTCGCCGCCGTCGGGCGCTATTTTCGCTTCGAGTTCTTCGATAGTAAGCAGTTCCAGTTCGAATCCTTCGTTTCCCTTAGTCGGTTCCATGCTAAGCACCTCGTTGCGAAATTAGATGTTCGTTCGGGATAAACATTTATGGTGGAGCGGGCGGCATCCTGCCGCACCGTTGGAGGTTAATCCTTTACTCGATGACCATCCTTTGTCAGCAGATCGTCTTGATCCACTCGACCGTCCCTGGCGTTCGACCAATCCATTGGTGGGGGAATCATAAGTTAGAGTGACTCCGGCGCGAATAGTACGAACGTACTGGATCCCCAACGGCGCATCGCATCAAAAACCTAAAAAAGCCCCGAATTTCAGGCTGAACCCGTTCTTAAGTTATCCTGACACCTCGTAACGAAGGGAGAATCATCATGAAAAAGCTCATACTACCGGCGATCGTCCTGACCGCTCTACTCGCGTCGTTTACGGCACTTGCCCAGACACCCGCAGCGCCGAGGGGACAGCGAGGCGCCGCCGCGGCGAACCGCGCTCTCCGCATTGACATGAATACAATGGTCAACCCGATCGAAGCCGTCGACACGGTCTGGATTGAAGACATGACTCAACTCGAAATCCGCGATGCGTTGAGAGCCGGCAAGACGACCGCGCTGATCTTTGCGGGCGGCATGGAAAATAACGGCCCGTATATCGTGGTCGACCAGCATGGCTCGCTGGTGCGGGCCCAATGCGACCAGATCGCCCGCAAACTCGGCACCGCACTGTGCGCACCAATCATGCACATTACTCCCGGCGATCCCGAAAAGTCGGCGAACCCCGGATCCATCGTCATGACCCCCGACGTTTTCAAGAGCGTTGTCGCGAACGTTGCTACCAGCCTCAAGACACAGGGCTTTAAATACATCTATACGATGGTGGATCACGGCAGCGCTGCGGGACCGATGGCCGACATCTCCAAGACGCTTGGCGAACAATGGAAAGACTCGGGCGTTCGGTTGGCTTACGTGAAGGAGTACTACAACAATGCCGCTATCGAGCAATTCGTCAAGGATGTCCTCAAGGTCGACGAAAAGAATGAGGGTTTCCACGACGACTACTTCGCAACCGCCCCTCAGTTAGCCATCGATCCGTTGTCCGCTCGCATCCCGCAACGCATCAAGGCCGGCATAACAAAGATGAACGGAACCGAAGTGACAGGACAGAAGGGTATAGAAGACGGCAAGAAGATCATGGCGTTTCGAACGGACATGACCGTAAAGGCGATCCTGGCGCTCGGCAAGTAAGTCCCATTGAAAATGGAGCTCGGCTCTGTGACCGACCAACGTCCCGTGACCACATCAGATCAGGTCGTGAAATTTCGTCCCCGAAATTTTAGAGAGCGGGAAATTGGACGATTCCACAATGGAAGTTCGAGAGTCGAGAATCGAAACCTTAAATCCGAGGAGTCGGATCTCGATTTTCAGGTTTCGACTTTCGAACTTCCACTGTGGAATCGTGCACTTTTACCGATCTTTAGATTTCCCGATACTTCTTGAGCAGGACGATTTGGCCGGCATGGTAGGTGTGATGCTGCGCAATCCCGTGCAGAACTGAGTAGATGGTGGAGCCATCTTTTGTGGCGGGTTGATCCAATCTGTTGATATCCAGACCAAGAACTAAATCGATCAGCTTCCGCTGACTCTCGGCTAATGCATCAAGCGTCCCCTGCCATGCTGTCTCGGATGTTTCTTTCATCGGCGGAAAATTCACATCCATAGTGACCTCGACCGTTTCGCCAAGAATCCGTCGACGAGGAATATCCGCCCAGGCGCCAATGTGATTCACGAGTTCCCAAATCGTGTGACCATTCTCAATCGCGCGCTGCGAGGCGACTTCCGCCGTCACCCCTTCCAATGCTTCCTTCACGGATGGCCCATGCCATGCCGGACCGGCATACGCGCGTTGCAATTGATCCGCAATTCGCTCGAGTTCCGTCATGGTTCAATTCCCAATATTGTACTTCTGCATGTAGTGCCGGAAGGATCGATAGGTCATCCCGAGAAGCTCTGCGGCCTTAACCTGGACGCCGCTCGATCGACGTAACGCTTCTTCGATATATTTCTTCTGCAGCGCCTCGACGTACTCCTCCAGGCTGAATCCATCATCGGGAATGCTTACGGGAGCGCCGGCCCTAACGTTGGTTGCAACATTTTCGGGCAGGTACCTGGCGGACAACTCATCGGCCGTTTCAAGTATGAACGCGCGCTCGATGGCGTTTTCGAGTTCACGAACATTGCCGGGCCAGCCATATCCCTCGATCCTTTTGAGGGCCTCGTCGGAAAGCCGGTCGATTTTCTTACCCATCGTCGCATTCAAGCGTGAAAGAAAGTGATTCGCCAGAAGAGGAATGTCATCGCAACGGTGCCGCAGTGGTGCAATCTGGAGTGGAATGACGCTGATGCGATAGTAAAGGTCCTCCCGGAACTCACCCTCCGCAACCATGGCCGCCAGATCGCGGTTCGTCGCGGCTATAATTCGAACGTCGATCGGAATCTCTTCTGTACCGCCAACGCGGCGAAGCTTGCGCTCCTGCAGCACCCGTAGAAGCTTAACCTGCATCGCAAGACTTGTTTCACCGATCTCATCCAGAAAAATGGTTCCCTTGTCA
>Ga0207098_10034_pt1 | contig 37886 bp, 31 predicted proteins | sample Alteio_BWMinHeat_84_FD_153548 | JGI IMG/M metagenome (GOLD analysis project Ga0207098, IMG submission 153548) | Enriched cells from forest soil in Barre Woods Harvard Forest LTER site, Petersham, Massachusetts, United States -... | ecosystem: Environmental > Terrestrial > Soil > Temperate forest >...
CGGAATCATCCGGATAATGTTCGGAAACTGGATAAGGGAATCTGCTCATTCCATGGAACGGTAGCGGTTCGACGGAATCCGGAAATGGAGTGTAGGTTTCCATCGCTTTTTCGAAACCGTCTGCGTAGACAAGCAGTGTTCGGTGCCAGCCTTTCGCCAAAACCGGCAAGGCCGACAAATCGAAATCGGCCGTCACTTCGTCTCCCGATGCCATGATTACGAATTTGTCGTCGGCAGCCTGCATGAGCGCAGTCACATCCCCATGCCGCGTGTAATTTCCGCGATGGAATTGAAACGCGTCGTGTGGCGTCTTCCGGCTGTAGTCGTAGGTTTCCGGTCTTCGTCTCAACTCGAGGGGATATCCGGCAAACTCCAGTGTGGCTCGCTTCGGAAGCAATGTTGTCACGTGCATCGGCGCTTTGCCTTCGAACGTGTTAACCAGAATTTGATCCCAATAGATCTCCATGTTGGTGGTGATTCGAACCCGATGATCTTGACTGGGAAACATTCCTGTCAGGTCGACGACGATGCTCTTAGGAAGGCCGGCCGGAATCCCGATTGAATCGTTTTTTCGAATCCAGGCACCTTTTCCGTCGGCGACCTCAAGGTAAGGAATGATGGGTTCGATTCCCGAATAGAACGCGGAATGGGCTGTCGTACTGTCGAAGTATTCCGTATAGCCACGAAGAACAAGCTGCACGGCGCCTGATTCGGGTATTTCCCCAACATTAATAATGATGGAATGCAGGCGGGCGAAGCCGGGATAGTTCTCAATCTTCGGTACCGGCGCATAGACGCCATCGATATTTGAAATTTCCCGGACATCGTGCCCTTCGTCATCAACCACTGATACAGGCCGGCGCGTATCGCGAACCTGCCATAACTTAAATTCGGGATACGGCGGTATCGGTTGATATCGATCATTGTTGTATACATCGATATCATCCGGCGTATCGATCGCAACGAGTTTCAACGCATCGAGATAGGTGACCTCTTCCATCTGCGAAAGGATTTTGAGCCGATAACTTCCATCGATCGGTGCAGCATCGCCTGGACTCAACCGCACATATTCGTCGCTATCGGGCGCATCCCACTGACCGGGCGCTTCCCACTCGCCGATAACGCCCGGGCCAATAATGTCGGTGACGAATCGGAAGTTCGAGCCGTCCCAAGTATAAAGCGTCGGGCAGGAACTGCCTTTTCGATCGAGCTCCTGATACGAAACACGCGGGCGCTCTCCGGGAATCTCGTCCTGGACCACCCCTGTCGGCCAAAGCATGCGAACAAAGTCGACGCGAGATTTGCCGGTACCGAAGAGGAGCGGTTGTGGAGTTGTGACCTCGACCTTCTGTCGAAGGCTTTCGCCATGCGCCTCGACTTTCGTTCCTATGCTCGATTTGTTGTCCTTAAAACCTCGCAGCGTGACTTTAATAAATCCGTTTTTATTACCCCCGTTATTTTGCAAAACGATCGGAGGAGCGCCACTCTGCGTAATAAGCAAGTCTGTATCGCCATCGTCATCGATGTCGAACGCGAGAACGTTTCGAGGCTCTTGCAACACAATACGGTTCAACTGGGTTCTTTCGGTTACGTCTTCGAAATGGTCCGAACCAAGGTTACGAAGAACTCTGAGGCCGAAACGGCCGGCTTCGTTCGCGATGTACGCGAGATCGATGAAACCGTCATTATCGAAATCGAGTGCGGCGGCGCCTCGATCCGCGGTGACCGTCGCGGGTACCGGCAGATCGACGGGACTGAACCGTTGGGTCGCTGAATTACGCAGGAGAAGTGGCGGCTTTCCTGCACGGGTAAAGAAGAAATCCATCCAACTGTCTTTGTTGTAATCAAAGACGACGGCCGCGACCGAGCGGTTTGTGATGTCCGGCAGCACATCTTTTCGACTGAACGTGCCGTCACGGTTGTTATCGAGAATCATCGCCGGACCGGTGTTTGTCGTCATCAGGACGTCGATGTCGCGATCGTTGTCGTAGTCGGTTGGAATCAGCGCGATCGGAGATCCTGCGGCAGCGGGCAGCTCGATTTCCGAAAAGGTTCCGTCGGCTTTGTTTCTAAATGCTCGGGCGCCGATGACAAGGTCAAGCCAGCCATCATGGTCCAGATCGACAAAAGCGACTGCGACTGCGGCTGCCGTTCCTGTTATCCCGCTCTTCGCTTCGGAGAATCGGCCTTTGTCATTGTGATAAAGGATGGCACCTGTTTCGCTGGCGATGAGTAGATCCGTGTAGCCGTCGTTGTCGTAGTCGCCGGCCGCGCAGGCGCGCGCTTTCTGTAGGGTCGCGACTTTTTGAAATCGTGGTGTCCGATTCCCGCGGTTCCGATAAAGCGAGTCTCCGATGAAAAGATCGGGGAGACCATCATGATCGAAATCAATAACACAGGCGGTATCGCCGCCTGATTGAATACCGGATCGAGCGGTTATATCGCTAAATCGAACATCAATGTTCGTTGTGGGCCGTTCGGCGAGAACGTCTGCCTCTTCGGCCAGACTGTATGGACCTTGCTCCCCATACTGATTGCCGACCGTAGCGTTGAGCGACGAGTCTCGCGTGAGAGCCTGAAACCGATCCTGATAGATACGAGCTCGATCGGATTGTTCGAGCGCAGTGTAGGCTCGGCTTGCGCCAAAGTAGGCGGAAGCGAAGGCCGGATCGAGTTCGATTGCTTTCACGTACTGTTCCGCTGCAGGGGCATAGGCTCCGCGCTGGAACTGAATAACGCCAAGAAAATAGCGTGTATAAGCGTCGTTCGGGTCGAGGCGCTCAACGGTCTCGAACTCCTTCAGTGCTTCGTCCAGCTTTCCTTCGGCGCGATATGTCAGCCCGAGGTTGTAGTGCGCCCGGATGTTATCGGGGTCCCTTGCCAGGGTCTGCTGAAAAACGTTTTCCGCTTCTTCTACTCTTCCGAGTACTCGCAAGGCGAGGCCTTGATTGACAAGATTTCCCGCCGCCTTGAATTCGTTCACTGCCGCTTCAAAATTTTGCTGCGTCATGAGGGCAGAGCCGCGATTGTTGTGATTGGCGGGGGTATTAGGTACGGTTGACTGCGCACTTAGAAAGAGCGCACACACCAACACGAGTAAGACCAGCCCCTTTCCCCTCCTGACACAGGAGAGGCTGCGCCGAAAGGCGCAGACGGGGTGGTCAAAAATGGAACCATCTTTCAAGATTTACTTCCGAAACATTGTGTGTGCCCGACCACCCCGTCCGCTCCCTTCGGTCGCGTCCACCCCTCCTGTCTCAGGAGGGGAAACTGTGTCTGTTTCTTACTATCCAAATTCATCATCGCCTTGCCAGGGGATTTCGAGATGAAATACCTTCCCCCTCTTTCAGGGTTACGAACTGATCCGCGGCAACATTAGTAAAGGTCTCCTTCCCGCCACTTGGCCAATACACCTCGACTGTCTCGGCCACCGCAGACGTTCCCAAGCCGAAGGTCAAAGGTAGTTCACTTTGGGAACAATAGCTCGAACCGGTTTTCACGACTTGCCACTGCCAACCCTGGCTGGTGTGGACTCGCACTCGAGTGCCGATCCCGTCACGGTTTGTTTTGGCGCCGCCGATGGTTCGGAACTTGAGCGCGTGATTCGGTCCACTGTATTGATTTCGATAGAGGTAAGCGGGTCCACCGTTGGTCGTGATCAGCACATCCAAAGCGCCATTGTTGTCGATATCGCCGTACGTCGCGCCGCGACCGACAACCGGTCGATCGAATCCAGCTTGAGCTGCAATATCCTCGAACTTGTGATTGCCGAGGTTGTGGAAAAGATGAGGCATCTGCCGATACTTCACCCGAGGCTGAATCTTTTCGATTTGATCCTCAATATGGCCGTTCGCGACAAACAGATCCGGCCGTCCATCGAGATCCACATCGAAAAAGAACAACCCGAAAGCCAGGCTCAGCAGACTTGCACGCCCGACCGACGAGCGGGGCCCTTCGTCGACAAACAACCCATTTCCTTCATTGTGATAAAGCCCGAGCATCTGTCCGGCGAAATTGCCGATTGCAACGCTCGGCAGGCCCGATTGATCGTAGTCCGCCGAATCGACGCCCATGGCGCCACGCGCGACGCCTTCTTCACTGAAAGCGACGCCGGAACGTACACCTTCTTCACGGAAAGTTCCGTTCTTCAGGTTGTGATACAGCTTGTTCGGTTGGGTGTCGTTGGCAACGATGATATCCGGCCAGCCATCCATATCGACGTCGACGATCGTCACACCGAGCGACTTCGAAGTCGGATCGTACAGGCCGGCGCTCTTAGTGACGTCTTCGAACACCCCGTTTCCTTTGTTGTGAAAGAGCTTCGATGAAACGCCTTTGTACGATTCGGGCGTGCAGTAAGACTTTGTCCTGCCGTCCAGCGAGCATCGGATGTCGGTCTCGGGCGTCCATTGGACGTAGTTTGCGACGAACAGGTCCAACTTCCCGTCCCGATCGTAATCAAACCATGCAGCGCTCGTGCCGAAGCTCGCGTTGGAGATTCCGGCCGAATGGGTCACGTCTTTGAAGACGCCTTTGCCTTCGTTGTGGAAAAGGTGATCGCCGTCGATCGCTGTTACATAGAGGTCGATGTTGCCGTCGTTGTCATAGTCGGCTGCGGCGACGCCCATGCCATACATCGGTACATCCAAACCGGAGCTTGCGGTCACGTCCGTGAAAGTGCCGTTACCGTTGTTCCGGTACAGTCTCGACGTTGTTTTCTTCTGCGAAGGCGGCCAGTCTTTGCCGTTGATCAGCAGGATGTCTTGAAATCCATCGTTGTTGAAATCGAGAAACGCAGCCCCTGAGCCGAGCGTCTCCGGCAGATACTTTTTCCCGCTTGCCCCGTTATTGTGGATGAACTGAATTCCTGCCTGGCGAGTGACGTCAACGAACTGAGGTTCTGCCGTGCCAGCGAACAGTGCAAGAGTAGAAATGAAGATAATGAACAGACTGAAGGCCTGGGTTTCACTCCGCCTCATCGGCTCCCTTCATGAATATGAATCGGTTGACGCTCGTTATTGTCGATCGGATGATCACGGCGATACTCGCCTGTCCTGGTCTGGGCGGTTTCATCAGCCTTGAACCGGAGGTAGAGCTTCTCTTCGGCCGCACTTGCAGCGGAGTCGTTCAGACCTCGGTAGCAGAGCATAAGGTTGTAATGCGCGGACACATCCTCGGGGTCAATGGCAATGGTTCGCTTGAACCAGTCGATCGCCGATTTGTAATCTCGTTTCAGAAAGAGCATCCGTCCAGCCTGGTTCAACGTAACTCGATCCTTCGGATACTGATCAGCCACAAACTGGAACTCCCGCAATGCGCCATCGTAGTCGCCATCCGCCTTGAGTGCGAGCCCGCGGAAGAAATGTCCTCGACCCAGATTCGGTTCGAGATGCAGCGCCTGATCGAGCCACTTCTGCGCCTCCGCGGTCTCTCCTTCTTCGATAAGGACGCGCGCGACGTTTACCCATCCGTCGGCATACTTCGGGCTCAATTGGGTCACCTGCTGGAACGCGTTCACAGCACCGGTGAAGTCGCCCTGGCGGAACAAACCGATGCCGTAGTCATTCCAGCGCTGAGCATCGCGTTCGGTGACAGGACCCATCGATGCCGACGGCGGAGCGGAGGCAACACAGATGTCAGCCGAGGTCGAGGCCAGCTTCACAATCGGCAAATCCGGCGCGGATGGTTTGCCTTCGTAAGTGAAATGCAAATAAGACCAGGCAAACTTTCGATAATTGAGGTTCGCCTCCAAATGAATCATGCCGCTCGAGGTTTTCGGAATCCTCAGCAGGTAATGAGCAACGTCGGCTGCGCCTGGCGGAATCAGGTTCACATACATGGTTGCGCGCGCGGCCCAGGCATTGCGTTTGTTGATGGGATTTCCTTCGCCGTCAATCTGGAAGGAACGATAGAAGTGGGCGGCTGAATCGACGGGTCCATGGCCGCTGTCTTCGACGCCGCCACTCCAGAAGATGATATGCCCGGCGTCATCCGTCGCTTTCAGTTCCAGCCAGGCATCGAACGCGTCGACAGTGCCTCCCGGAAAGAAATGACCAAGGCCCAACGTACGAACAACGACGTCGATTCGGACGTCTTCACCGGGTTTGAACAGATGCTCCACTTTATCGAGCGGAGCAATAACCGGTTCCGTCGTCGATCCACCGGTGTAGTGCGGAATCGCTTCGTCAGACTCCTCCCCCGTCGCGAACATGGTCGAAGCGGTTGGAGCGACGGGCTGATTTTCGGCAACCGACGTCACCGGCGAGGCGGCGAAGATATCCACCTTCATCTTGCTGCCTTTAAGAAAGGTCTCATTGATGGCGAGATGTTCCCCGTCGTGGATCGCAACAGGGACTCCGGTGTTGGCGCCAGGGAAAAAGTGCGAGCGGATTTTGCCCTCTCTTGCTGCCGGATCTGACGACGGCAAAAGCGGCATGTGGCATCCCACACAGGTTTGCGACGATTGCGGATAATAAAAGGATCGGGCGCCTTGCCCCGAAACACCGCTTCCCTGCCAATTGTCATACTCATCGAAGCCCCGAATCCATCGATAGGAATTCACCGGGACGTCGAGGTGAACCTTGTGACATGCCGAGCAGAACTCCGCCGCTTGCTCCGTATGGAACGTCTGCATGAAAGCGTGACGATGCGGCTTCGAATTGATCCGGGTCAGGAAACTGAAGAAGCGGGCCCACCTTGCGTCGTCGATGACGACATCGGCATTGCCCATCGTGCTCTTCACCTTCGTGATCGCGTGGCAGGAGAGGCAGCCCATTCCGGATTGCCCCTCCGGCGTATCCGCGATTTCATTGACTGGCCGATCCATCATGCCGTTCAGCAAGACCGCTGGATCATGGCAACCACCGCACCACTTCGTCGAACGGATGCCGGTGATCGGCTGCATGTATTCGATCGCCTTCCGGTAGAAGGGATTGTTGAACGACGAGATGTGGTGCATCGAGGCTTTCCACTCCGCGTAAATCTGCGGATGGCACTTCTCACAGGCTTTCGAATCGGTGATGAACTCCGTCGATACGTGACCTCCGCGAGTCGTCTCAATCGAGGATGGGAAGAAGGGTCCGTCTTTTCCCGCGCCTTCGTCATCCATCGACGCCGGCGCGGTTGTGGGATTTGTAATGACCGACGTTCGTTTTTCCGACGAATGCAACAAAGGAACCAACATGATCGCCGCCATCGCAGGCAATACGAAGCGACGTGAATTTTGCTGTGCACCAAAGATCAATGTCGCGGCGAACGCAGCGATGGTATGAGCAAGGATGATCGACGCATGATTACGCGTTCCGCCGGCAATTACGATCGCAACTCCTCCAGCAGCGGCAACGGCGAACACCGCCAGGAGCAACCAGCCCGCGCTACGCCAGTTCCAGGCAATAAGGGCGATTAACGCCACGCCGAGAACAAGATGAGCCAGGATGTTTAGGAAATAAGCGAGGGTCGGATCACCAAACGCGAGGAGGTAAACCCCATTAATTAACGCCAGAATCCACGCCACGCCCACAGCAGACTTCAGCTTCATGGCGCTGGTTATTGTATCCCAGGGCATCAACATATCATCCACGAGCGGCCGATGCCGCCGCGCTAGTTCTTACCCAGGCGCGTTCAAGCGGCGACACCGATACTGTTGCAGGTTTTCGGACATCATTACAAAACCTGTGGTATTGAGGATTTGGAGGATCCCGAGGAATTCTTCATGACTTTTGCGAACGGTCAGCTTAGATTGGCTTTCATAAAAGGGGAATCTATGAAGCGCATCACTCTGGTGCCGATCCTGGCTGCCTTCTTGACGATTGTTCTCTGGGGGCAATCGAACTCGAATCCAGGCTATACGACGTCCACTACCTGGGCCCAATTGCCGCCCAACACTCAGTGGGGCGAGACTTCGTCCGTCACGTCCGACGGCAAAGGACAGATGCTGGTCCTCCGGCGTGTCGATCCGGCATTCTTCGTTTTCACTAACGACGGCAAATTCGTCAAGTCCTGGGGCGAAGGGCTTTTCAAATGGGCGCACGGGATTCGCGTCGATCGCGATGGCTTCATCTGGGCAACAGACGGCCAGGACAATTTGATCTACAAATTCACAATGGACGGCAAGACTCTGCTCAAACTCGGAAAGAAAGGTGTTGCCGGCGACAATGACTCGCACGACACCTTCAACCGGCCAACGGACGTCGCTGTCGGGGCGAATGGAGATTTTTTCGTCACCGACGGTTACGGCAATTCCCGTGTCGTGAAGTTCTCGAAGGAAGGTAAGTTCATTAAGATCATCGGCGGAAAGAAAGGCAAGGGTCAGGGCGAATTCAATCTGCCGCACTCCATTGTGATCGATTCAAAAGGCCGGCTGATCATCGGCGACCGTGAGAATGCGCGGATTCAGATCTTCGATCAGGACGGCAAGTTCCTGGAAATGTGGTCCGGGCTCGGTAAGCCTTATGGCCTGTTGATCGCGAAGGACGACACACTTTACGTCGGTGACGCGGACGGCGGAACGATTACGATCGCGAAGAATGGTAAACCCGTCGATGTCATCAAAGACCTCGGACGTCCTCACTGGATCGGCATGGATCCCGCAGGCGCGCTGTACATGGCCGACGTCCGCGCTCAAGTCATCAAGAAGATCGTCAGGAAGTAAGGAGATTTCACGATGTTGAAAACTATTCTCTACCTGCTTTGGCTGCCGCTTCTGGCTCAAAACCCGAACGGCCCTTCGCCGGAAGTCCGCGCGAAAATGGAAAAGCAAACCGCGGAACTCCAGGCCATTCTTCAGAAGACGCCAAAATCGCCGCTCAGCCAGGAAGCGTTCAAGGTCATACCGCCTCAGGCCGGATGGGAAATGGGAATGGTGTCGTGGGTGACATCGGACAAGAACGGACTCGTCTACCTCCTGCAGCGCGGCGAAAAAGCGGATCCGGTTGTCGTCGTAAACAAAGACGGAAAGGTCGTCCGGTCGTGGGGCAAAGGGATGTACACGATGCCGCACGCGATCCGGGTCGATCCTCAGGGCAACGTCTGGACTACCGATGCCGCTAGCTCGATGGTCTACAAGTTTTCTCCCGATGGGAAGAAATTGATGGAGATCAACATCGGCGGGCAACCGGCTCCGTGCCGCAACAATTTCTGCAGCACCACCGACATCGCGTTCGCGCCAAACGGTCATCTCTTCATCTCCGATGGTTATGCCAATGCGCGGATTCTCGAATACACCGCAGATGGAAAGAAAATTCGCGAATGGGGAGAACCCGGCACGGGTCCCGGCCAGTTCCGCCTGCCGCACTCCATTCAAGTCGACGAAAACGGAATCGTCTACGTGGCCGATCGCGAGAACGGCCGCATCCAGCGATTCGATATGCAAGGCAAGTTTCTCAGCGAGTGGGATCAGTACGGAAAGACATTCGGTTTGAAATTGGAAAAAGACGCGATCTGGCTATCGACCCAGCCGCGCAATCTGCCGAACCTCTCGCCCGGCTGGCTGATCAAGGTCGATCGCAAAACAGGCAAGATTCTGGGATATGTCGAAGCCGCCGGGAATCACGGAATGGACGTCATGATGAACGGCACCCTGCTGCAGGCACCCGGCCCGAACAACGGCCCACCCTGGATTGGCGTCCCGCAGATTTACAAAAAGGCTTCGAACCACTAGGAAATCAATTCGGTTTCGAGCGTCACGTTCTGGTTCCGAGCGCCCGCCGATCAAAGTTTGTTTTTGGCTGTTCTTGTCTTTCGCGGAGCCGAGTGCAGTTCTTTTTTGTGACGGTCGACGGCCTTATCCAGCTTGGTCTGGATCTCGCGGATCACATGGGGCGGGTCATCGAGGACCTTCGCTCGGGTGAGGAGTTCCGCAAGGCTTGCACCAGTCATAGGCGGATCTATATACCACAAGCCGGGCGCAAAGAAACCAAAGTCTATTTACAATGCATCTCATTATGGCGAAGCTGTCAGCGCAGTCCTACAACATCATTAATTGTCGACGATGCCCCCGGCTGGTTGAGTATCGCGAACAGGTCGCACGAGATAAAGTTCGGCGATTTAGCGAATGGGAGTACTGGGGCCGGCCCGTTCCCAGCTTAGGCGCCAGCGATGCACGTTTGCTTGTGGTGGGACTGGCTCCGGCTGCACACGGCGGAAATCGCACCGGGCGAATGTTCACCGGCGATCGATCCGGAGACTGGCTTTACCGGGCGCTCTTCAATTTCGGCTTCGCTAATCAGCCGGAATCCGTCGATCGCAACGATGGACTGAAATTAATCGATTGTTACATCACAGCTCCTGTCCACTGCGCTCCACCGGACAACAAACCTCTTCCAGCGGAGTTTGTCAATTGCCGTCCTTACCTGCTCGAGGAACTAAAGATGTTGAAGCGCGTGAAGGTCGTCGTCCCATTGGGACTGATTGGATTTAAGACGTACTTCAGCGCCCGCAAGGAACTCGGGTGGAAAAACCCTTCGCCGTTGCCGCCCTTTGGTCACGGCTCTGTAACGCGTTTGGACGACGGCGTCACGGTCATTTCGTCCTACCATCCGAGCCAGCAAAATACACAGACCGGCAAACTGACTGAAACCATGTTCGACGCGGTGTTCAGAAATGCGAGGGCCTTGCTGGAAATCAAAAGGTTCCAAAGCGCGGCGTCCCCAGCAGACTCAACGACTGGCGAAACGCGGTGATGCGCTGCGACATTCGCGATCGGTTTCCGCATACCACGATGGTGGTACCGGCTCGCTGGGCTGGAGTGGTATTAAAAAACAGTTCAATCTCGTGATGTTTTGAATGACTTTCCCCGTCATAGTGTTGAACGAAATCGACGAGATCAACTCTGTTTTTGCGGGGGCCGTGAACATGACTAAAGTTGCCTTCTTTGACGTAAACCGCGGCAGATCCAGGACGGCGGGGCCGAGTTTCGCGATGTCGAACTTTGTGGATCAGGACATCGATCTGACCAGAGAGACGAGTGATGGAATCTTTGAGGGAATTGTCGGACAGAGTGCGGCCATCCGTCGAATGCTGGATCTCGTGGAGACGGTCGCCCAAAGCGATGCAACGGTTCTACTTCTCGGTGAGACGGGTACCGGCAAAGAGCTGGTTGCCCGCGCGGTTCATCACCTCAGCCGCCGTAAGGATCGGTCGCTCGTAAAACTCAACTGCGCTGCGATTCCAAATGATCTTCTTGAAAGCGAACTCTTTGGTCACGAGCGCGGCGCATTCACCGGCGCGGTCGTACAGAGAATGGGAAGATTCGAGCTCGCAGACCACGGAACGCTGTTCCTGGACGAAGTCGGCGATATTCCCCTCGACCTCCAGCCAAAGCTTCTTCGGGCTTTGCAGGAGAGAGAATTCGAGCGGCTCGGAAGTACCAAGACGAAAAGAGTCGATGTGCGTGTGGTTGCGGCGACCAACTGCGATCTGGACGGAATGGTCGCGGATAAAAAGTTTCGGAGCGATCTCTATTATCGTCTGAACGTGTTTCCCGTCCGAGTTCCAACTCTGCGCGAACGTTCTGTCGATATTCCTTTGCTCGTAGGGCACTTTACCCGAAAGTATGCCCACCGAATGGAAAAGAAGATTACGACAATTCCGGGAACCGCCCTTGGCCAGTTGATGCGCTGGCGTTGGCCGGGAAACGTCCGTGAATTGGAAAATCTTGTCGAACGGGCCGTCATTCTCACGCCCGGCACGACGCTGATGATCTCGGCGCCGGACTCTCCCTCTCCTGATGCGAAACACTCGCCCGCACCATCCTCGGACTCGGTCGAACAAGAGCTAGTGGTACGGATACTCAGCAGGCTTCTCGACCGCGGAGACTCACTCCGGAAGGTCGGTCGCCGCTGATGCCGCGATTGCAGGGCCGTCTTGCTTAGGGTGCCTCTTCAGGTCGGAAAGTATGCCCTTGTCGGTCAGATCGAGCGGTACCGAGTTGTCCCAATCTTCGTGCGCAACTTTTGACAGACGGTCCACGACGTCTCCTCCCTTCAGCCGGATTGCCAGCTCCCTTCGCTTATCAAAACTACCTGCGGTCATGTTGATAGACCCGATGATCGCTTGCGATTTATCGGCCAGCAGCATCTTTGCGTGAAGTCTGAGGTGCTTGATTTTGTGGATTCCGATTCCCACATCCTGCATGATCCTCAGGTCACCGACACCCTCTACAAGCTTCTCCGCCCTCAGAGAATGCGAAGGCCGCGTCATCACATGAATCTTTACTCCTCGCAGTTTTGCCCGCAGCAGGCGCTCGACGATGATAGCGTCCTGAAATCGCTCGTTCTGGACGAATAGGGAATGCTCTGCTCTGTCGATGAACTGAGCGATGTGCTCCCGTCCCTTGCCTGGGCACCAAATCAGATTCGATGAGTCGCGGGGTGCAAAGGGCCGCCGGCTCCAATCCGCCTCGAAGCAGTCGATGACTTCGCTCACTTCCTCTATGTCCGTCGTCACAACGGCGTAATCGCGGGTTCTTTCGAAGTTGTCCGGTTCCAGGTTGAGAGATCCGATAAGGGCGGCCTTATCGTCAATTACCATCGATTTCTCGTGTGTCACGTCGAAGGCAGGGTTACTGTCGAGAACGTCGATGCCGGCTTCACGGAGCGCGCTGCGCGATCCCTTATTCTGAATCTCTCCGCTCCGCCGCGCCGGATTAAGCATGACCCGGATTTTGACGCCGCGCTTGTGTGCTGTGATCAGCGCCGCCAGTATCCTCTCGTCGGAGAGCGAAAACATTTTGATTCGGAGCGATTTTTTCGTCGAGTTGATGGCGGCGAGTATCGGTTCGATTGAATCGTCAGGCAAGACAATCAGGGATCGTGACATGACACCTCCCAACAATCTAACTATCTGGCGACCGGCTGTGTGCCGGTGATCTCCTGTTGTGCCTTGTGCAGGCCGGCGTAGACTCCATCCAGCGACAGAAGTTGCTCGTGAGTACCTTCTTCAGTGACAAACCCGCCCTTCAGTACGATCACTTTGTCGGCGTCGCGCAACGTGGCTAAGCGGTGAGTGATCATCACCACGGTCCGGCCTCTCATCAGCCGCTCCAGAGCCTCCATTACCCGCTCCTCGGCTTCGACATCCAGTGCCGCGGTCGGCTCGTCGAGAATCAGTACCGGACTATTACGAATGAGTGCGCGAGCAATGCCGAGCCGCTGTCTTTGTCCACCGGACAAAGTCATGCCTCGCTCGCCGACAACAGTTTGGTAACCGTAGGGCATCCGCTCGATGAATTCGTGAGCGTTCGCGATTTGCGCCGCCTCAACTATTTCATCCGCACTGGCGCCAAGCCGTCCGTATGCGATGTTTTCGCCAATGGTTCCACGAAATAGCACCGTATCCTGTAGCACAAAGCCGAAGTGTTGCCGTAGACCGTGTAACTGGTACTCACGAATATCAACACCATCGACTGTGATCTTTCCTGCAGTAGGATCGTAGAAGCGTGGAATCAGGCTGATGACAGTGGACTTGCCGCTGCCGGTCGGCCCAACAATTCCTACGAACTGACCGGGCTCTATGCGAAAGCTAACGTCGCGAAGCACGGGCGTATCGGCGTCATAGCTGAAGCCAACGTGATCGAATCCGATTTCGCCTCGCAACAATTTCAGAACGCGGGCGTTTGCGCTTTCGCGAATGATCTCGTCCGTTTGCAGAATCGACTGAATGCGCTCGACGGCTACAGTCGTTTGCGCGATGGAGTTTGTCATCTTGGCAAGGTCCTGCACAGGTTTAAAAAACCGGCTCAGGTATGAGAGGAAGACTGTAAGGACGCCAACCGTCATCGCGCCTGCCAGCAGGAGCGCCGCGCCTCGCCACAACACGAAAGCCGTACACATGGCTACCGTCAGCGTGACGACGGGCGAAAGGGAAGACTTGATCCTGCGTGCCTGAAGTGCCGATTGAACGGCCGTCCGGCTAACCTTATTAAGGCGGGCTTCTTCCAATTGCTGTGTGCCGAAAGCCTCGACCACGCGCTGCGACTGCAGACCATGCATCTCCACCGCGACAATTTCGGCGCCGCTCTGCCTGGCTGTCTTCATCGCTTTCTTCAGGGTCTTTCTGAATCGCGAAACAAACCAGAGCAGGAAGGGCGCTACCGATGCGGCAACCAGCGCGAAGTCCCAGTTCAGCCAGAACATGAGAACCAACATTCCGGCAACGGACAACAGGTCAACAAAGATATTCAACGTTCCGGAAGAGGCAAAATCCTGAATTGTCTCGATGTCGCTGGTCAAGGTACTCAAGGACGCACTGACCTGGTGCCTGTCGTAGTAAGACAACGAGAGGCGCTGCAGGTGGTGATAGGTCCGCATCCGCAGGTCGTGCGCCACGCTCTGTGCCACGCTTTCACTGAAGTAACTGTCAAGATATGATGCGCCGGCGCCAATCGCGGCTACTGCAACACTACCGATCGCCGCCCAAAGAGCGATTTGCATTTTGCCGGCGCCGCCCGGCAGAGATGCCAGGAGATGCGTAAGCCAGGCAGACCGATGATCGGTCCCCACAACATTGTCGAGAACAATTTTGAGTGGCCACGGTCCGGCGAGGCTCATTAATGTTTCCACGACCATCGCCGACAATACGAGCGCCAGTGTCCATCGGTATGGGCGGACAAGTTCACAGATGAGACGGAACACGTTCGGTCTACCTTTGACTTAGCGTCCCGGACTGCGCAAGACGCTGCAATTGTTCGATCCGGTCTCGAATGGACTCGGTGAAGATGCCGGTTTGACGTTCTGTCGCACCGCTCGCCCGCAGACCCGCTCGTAATTGCTCGTCCGTTACGAGCGAGAGGTACGTCAGCAGCCAGCGAACGTCGCCGACGCCGACGGCCGATGTGATGTCGTGGTCATGCTTACCGCGATAGCCCCAGTCAATCGTCTCGATCGACGTACTTCGTGCGAAGTGTTTGGTCTGTTCACGATAACCCGCAGGATTCCATTTATCGCGTTCGAAAAATCCGCCCCACTTACCCAGGCTCGCACCCCAGTCGTCAAAGGCATAGTAGAGCTGGTTTGCCGCGGAACCCGGTCTGGAATATACCGAAGTATTGCTGCCTTCGCCGTCGCGAGCATCCTTGGCATCCCAGTTGGAGATCAACATCAGGAGAATCTTCAGCCCATTCAACTCCTGCGTTCCGAGAAAAGGGTTGTTGTTCCATGACCACGTCTGCTCGTCGACGTGTGCAAACATTTTGTGGTCCCGCAGTTTGAAACGGGCGTAAGTGAAGGCGCCATTCTTGCCGAGAAACGCCTTTGCCCGCCGAAGGTCATGAACTCCAGCGATGACCCCGCTGGCGACAAAATATGTCGGTTGTGCGAGATAGCCAACTGCATGGAGCAGTCTTGCGGCGAAAACGTCGCTGTGATTTTCCCCGCCGAACTTAACGATATACTGATCGCCTTTAGCATCCCGGACCTTGATTTTGGCGTTAGTGCCTTTGAGATCTTCCTCGATGAATTCGAATGGCGGCCGGGGAGCTCGCGCCTGTCCACCAGGTCCCCAAACCCAGTCGCTGAGTGTTATCTCTCCGGGAGGCTGCCATAGAACGGCGATCGAATCCGAGCCGAAGGAAGGCCGGATTGTCAAAGTCGCGAGGAGCGCAACGCCGATGAGTATCGGGCGCATGGTCAGTGTGGCTTCGGCGCGTCCTTGCGTGCCGGCCAAAACTCATGAAGAAAATTACCGCCGATGCCGGTGGCAATGATCACACCAAAGGTAACGGCCCCATCTCCGGAACTGTTCGTACTATGCGGCTGCCACAGACGCGAAATGAATGCAGACCCTGCGGCGCCTCCAAAGCGGGAGTAAGCGAAATGCCTGCGTCCTCCTTCGTTTCGCGCCACGAAGGCGGCGCCAACGGCGTGTTTCACGCGCTTCCCGAAACCAGTCTCATCGGAACGGATATAGCGGTTGTCTTCACGCAGAAGCTCGGACGCTCCATATTCCAGTGTTTTGTCGATGATGTGCGTGGCCATTGAATTTCCTACCCGCTTACCATACCCGTCCGCGCCTCTCCTCCATTCCTTAGGGGTGTCGGTCGATTGGGCGATCCCCCCTGCGGCCGCGGCCCAAGCGATCGCCGCGGGCCCAAAGGCACGCCTGAGGTATAACCGAAGTCTCTCGCTCTCTGTCAGTGGGGTAAATTCATGTGGTATTCCGGCGCTCGTCTCTCCGATAACTCCAGTTGCGGGCTCGATGGATGGAGCGGTTTCGGCGAGTGACGTACCTGGATTGGCTTGCGCTGCCGCAGTGTTTTGCAACACGATCAACCCGAATGCAATCAACACAAAACTCCGCATATCGTGGAACTCCTTTTCTTCTGCGATTTGTTCAAGCCTATGTAAACGAAATCGCCGAGGCATCACGAGATCGAGGATTTTTCAACTACCTCGTTTAGTTGATGAGCCGAATACCACCCTGGTGGTATTCGTGAAAGAGGGCTAGGGCGCACCCGGTTCGTTCCAGCCCTCGAAAATCCGGCCATCTTGGTGGAGACGATGCGTTCGGGAGAGGTACAATCCCAACAGGCGGCACACCATCACCGATTACTCGGACGCAACCCCAGCGCCAGCGCCGCCGCGACGACTGCAAAAACGAGTACACCCTCAACGAAGTACAGCTCGCCGAAAATTGTGAAACCAAATTTTGCATCCAGGGAGAAAGCTCCCCCACCGGTAAAGGCGATTCCAATGGCGGAGACGGCATAGAAGAGTGGCAGTTCGATTTCCGTGGCGATCGTGAAAAATCGATTCTTTAGTTGAGTGCTCGCGATTGCGAGCAACATCGATATGAGAACGGCAGCCGCGCCGAACGGAGTGCATAATCCAAACGTCAAGAGAATGCCTCCTCCGAGTTCGCTCATGCCCACAACCGCGGCAAATCGGATTCCAGGACGGAACCCCAATTCTTCAAAGAAGGCGCCCGTTCGGTTGAGGCCATATCCGCCAAACCATCCGAGCAATTTCTGAGCGCCATGGACGGACATGGCCAGACCGAATAGCATGCGAATCACAAGAATGCCGAGACCTACCGACATCTTATTGCCTCCAACTCTGAGGAACGCCGGCTGCGCGCGTTGCCAGGCTCATGAGCGATCACGCCCACACCCTTCTCACTCACAAACTGATGGTTGCGGCCGTGCTCCGCGTCACAACCCGCGCAAAAGCCGGCGGGGATATGGACACCCTCCTCTACGATCACGCGCCGAAGTTGGGCGCCAGTGCCAACACGGACACCAGGCATCAGAACCGAGTCGTATACCATCGCATTCCTCTCAACCTCAACGCCAGGTGATAAGACGCTCCGGCCGACCTGGGCCGTTACGTCAATCCGCGCTGATTGCCGTACCGGAACCTTCCTTTTGAGAGGGGATTCCGCATGCAGTGTATCCATGCTGGCAGCGTAATAGGCATCGATGGTTCCAACGTCCCGCCAATAGCGCGGCACACCTTGAGTCACGTCGCGAAAGTCGTAGGCATACGTGCGCACGGAACGGATCAACGCCGGAATAATGTCGTGACCGAAGTCGGCCCCCTGACCGGAACCGCAGACAACATCGAGCGCACCCAACAAGGTGGATCTTTTAAAGACATAGACACCCATACTTACGAGCGCCATCGACCGATTAGAGGCAAGCGGACGAGGAATGGCCGGCTTCTCGTCAAAACCGGTGATTCTGAAGGTTTCGTCAACCTGGATGACACCAAAATGCGAGGCATCGCAAATCGGATATTCCACCGCTGCAATAGTCAGGTCTGCGTTCGTCTCCATGTGTTGGCGCAGGAGATCCCGGTAGTCCATCTCATAAATATGATCTCCGGAGAGCACGAGAACAAATTCGGAACCTGCTTGGATCAAGCTCACGTTTTGAAAGATTGCATCTGCAGTCCCGCGGTATCGCTTCCCGCTCACGGGAGGAAGACAAAGCAGCGGCTCTCGGCGGGCCGATGTGCGTCCCCACAAGTCCGACCAGCCTTCTCGAATATATCGATGCAGCTCTTCGGATTTGTACTGCGTGAGGAGCGAAACTCGGCTCAACCCGGAATGCAGGCAGTTGAACAACGTGAAGTCGATAATGCGGAACGCTCCGCCAAAGGAAACGGCCGGTTTGGGTCGAGACAAGGTCAGGGGATGAAGGCGTTCACCCTGCCCGCCGGCCAGAATGAACGTGGCGGTCCGCTCCAGCACGGAAGCGTTATCTCTCTTCATGCAGAAGGAGTATGTGAGCCAAACGTGCTCCGCACATCACGCGCTAGAACTGTTTTTCCATACCACCATGGATGAATGCGGCCGTACCTCAATTGTGTTACGGAATTGGTTCGCGGACTAAACGGGTCTCGTGATCGCGGAACGGTGGAAATTACTGTGCATCGGGGTGCAAATCCTGTGGAACGGCGCGAGCGAGCTGCTCAGTTCGTTGCCGTAGGAGTTGCTCTCTAGCGGCGGCGACCACCTGCCCTGGCTCGAAGCCGAACTTCTTTTGCAATTCCTTTAATGGCGCCGAAGCTCCGAAGGTGTGCATGCCAATGACTTGGCCTGACACTCCAACATAACGTTCCCATCCGAAGGTGGAGCCCTGTTCTACCGCGACGCGGGCGCTTACGCTCGGCGGCAACACGCTGTTCCGGTATTCTTTTGTCTGGTGATCAAAAATTTCCCACGACGGCATAGATACGACTCGCGAGCGAATGCCTTCAGCAACAAGAGTTTCATGAGCTTCCACTGCAAGGCTGACTTCGCTTCCCGACCCAATGATGATCACCTCCGGATCTGAGCCCGGGGCGTCAGCAAGCACGTACGCACCGTGTGCGACACCGTTGGGCAGCGCATACTTGCTGCGATCAAGCGTTGGCAGGGCTTGCCGCGACAAGGCTAAGACCACTGGCTGATGGCGAAGCTGCATGATGTAGCGAAAGGATTCGACCACTTCGTTGGCGTCGCCGGGCCGCAACGTGATCAGGCCAGGCATTGCACGAAGCGAGGCAAGCTGCTCCACAGGTTGGTGTGTTGGACCGTCTTCTCCATCGCCCATCGCATCATGGGTAAAGACGAAGACAACCGGCAATTCCATGATGGCCGCGAGCCGGATCGCGGGCCGCGCGTAGTCGCTGAATATCAGGAAGGTCCCTCCGAACGGACGAAGTTTGGACAGAGACAGACCATTCATGACCGCAGCCATGGCGTGTTCCCTGACACCAAAGTGCAGATTCTTTCCACCAAGGTGCTCCGGCCGCAAGTCTCCCGCGCCCGCGAAGGTCAAGGTCGTCCTGTTCGATGGTGCAAGATCGGCAGAACCACCGATAAGCCAGGGGATATTTTGCGCGAGCACGTTTAGCACTTTACCGGACGCATCACGCCCTGCTATACCCTTCGAATCTGTCGGAAAAGCCGGAAGGTTGCGATCCCATTCCGCCGGAAGTTCCCGGCGTTGCATCAGGCCAACCTCGTTGGCGAGATCGGGATATTTCGTGCGATAGACATCGAACAGTTCCGTCCACGAACGCCGCGCCTGGATTCCGCGTTTACCGATACCTTCCGCGAAGCGCTCGTACACGCCGTCAGGAACGAGAAATGTCTCGTTCTCCGGCCATCCATAATTGCGTTTCGTGAGCCTGACCTCTTCATCGCCGAGCGGCTCGCCATGGGCTTCGGCAGTATCCTGCTTGTGCGGTGATCCGTAGCCGATGTGGCTGTCCAGGACAATGAATGTCGGACGGCCCTTCGTCTTCACAAACAGGCCGAGCGTTCCTTCAATGCGGTCGATATCGTTTGCATCCCCGACATGAAGAACGTTCCAGCGGTATGCCAGAAACCGTGCCGCCACATCCTCGGTGAACGTCAAGGTCGTGCTTCCCTCAATCGAGATGTGATTGTTGTCGTAGATCCAGCAGAGATTGTCGAGCACTAGATGGCCGGCCAATGATGCTGCTTCGGAGGCAACACCCTCCATAAGACAGCCATCGCCGCAAACAGCGTAGATGTTGTAGTCGAAGATTTCGAAGTTCGGGCGGTTGTAGCGGCTCGCTAGCCACTTCTCTGCGATTGCCATACCCACGCTTGTGGCGACTCCCTGTCCTAATGGACCCGTAGTGGTCTCTACGCCCGATACCCAGCGATACTCCGGATGGCCCGGTGCCTTGCTGTTGAGCTGGCGAAAATGGCGGATATCGTCAAGCGTCACCGCAGGCTGTCCGACGATCTCGTATTCGGCATTCACCGCTTGCGTGTTAGTCAGGTGGAGCGCGGACCAGAGCAACATCGAGGCGTGACCGTTCGAGAGTACAAAGCGATCGCGGTTGGGCCAGATCGGATCTTGAGGATCGAAACGGAGTATGCGGTTCCATATGGTATAGACAAGTGGTGCAAGGGCCATTGGCGTACCAGGGTGTCCGGATTTCGCTTGCTGAACGGCGTCAATCGACAGGGTGCGAATGGTATTGATGCATAGTTGGTCGAGCTGGTCGTCTGTCAAAGATGCATTAAGTGGTGTACTCATCTCCAGTCAGCCCGCGCGTCTCCTCAGATCAAAAGGTTATCTGTCGAGAAGTCGTCCCAGCGTCGGCGTTGCGAATGCGTTTCCCGTGGCGCCATTTAGGTCTCACGCTCGGCTTGGAGCCAGTCATCCAACTCACGGCCAGGTTGTTCGCCGCGTTCGAGATAGATTTCGTATGCGCGGCGTCTGATCTGCTCATCGCGTGACGGTGTCGAAATCGTGTCGGGACCTGTATTCTCATCTTGCATTAGTTTCGACGACATACTCATCTCCTTCATGACAACAACATACCTGCAAAAGCGGCGGGAAGTATCACGCTATAGGACAGTTTCTTGCTAACACGATCGTGTTATTAAAAGACAATCCTAAGGTGTGATGTGCGAAGAGACTTTGACGGCAATAGTGTGACTATGGATACCAAGCCAGCACGTTTCGCTCCCGGCGGCCCAGGCATTGAACCTCGGTGGACACGCGGCACCAAAGTAGCGGTTGGAACGGCATATTCAACTTCCAGCCATGTCTGGTACACCCTCGATTACGGTTGTGTGACCGAAGTCTACTACCCAACCATCGATTCCCCCCAGATCCGTGACCTGCAATTCCTGGTGACCGACGGCGAGAGCTTCTTTCACGATGAGCGCAGGAACTTTGCCGGTCAAATCGATTGCATTTCGAAAGCCGCCCTCGGATTTGAGGCGACGAACCGAGAGAAGGAGGGCCGTTACAGCATCCACAAGACGATCCTCGGCGACCCGCATCAGAACTGCCTTCTGGTGCAAACCGAACTGCAAGCTCCTCCGGAGTTATTGCCGAGATTAAAGATGTATGTGTTATGCGCGCCACACCTGGAAATTGGTGGCTGGCACAACAACGGGGAGATCCTTCTGCTGGAAGGAAAGACCGTCCTCGTCGCATACAAGGGCAATACCTGGCTTGCGATCGCCGCAACTGTTCCGTTTACAGATTGTTCGTGTGGCTACGTTGGGGTAAACGACGGCTGGACCGACCTGGCGGACAATTACCGCCTTGATTGGCAATACGACGCCGTCCGCGACGGCAATATCGCCTTGACGGGCGGCCTCGATCTTACCAAGAGCAATAAATTCACCCTTGCTCTCGCGTTCGGCACGACCAGGCCTAACGCACTCAGCACACTGGTGCAGTCTTTGAGTGTTCCATTCGAACAAACGCGAGAGACTTTCATCCGGCAATGGCAGCGGACATCCAAGCGATTTGCGCTGACGCCCAGACCGAAGAATTCCAAGCTTTTCGAGCGCAGCGTCAATCTCCTGCTCGCGCACGAAGACAAGACCTACCCGGGCGCCATGATTGCCTCACTCAGCATTCCGTGGGGCGACGAGAAAAGCGACGACGAGCTTGGCGGCTACCATCTGGTGTGGACTCGCGACCTGGTGAAGTGCGTAGGCGCGCTGCTAACGGTTGGCGATTTCAGCACACCGCTTCGCGCGTTGATTTACCTCGCCGTGTCGCAGCGCGAGGATGGCGGCTTTCATCAGAATTTCTGGATCGACGGAAGGCCCCATTGGCAGGGTATACAGTTGGACGAAGTCGCATTTCCCATACTCTTGGCGTGGCGGCTGCGGAAACTCGGCGCCTTGGGAAACTTCGATCCCTTTCCCATGGTCCGCCGCGCTTGCGGATTCCTCATACGGGAAGGTCCGGTCACCGCGCAGGAGCGGTGGGAGGAAGTGAGCGGTTATTCGCCATCGACGCTGGCAGTTCACATCGCGGCGCTGATCTGCGCGGCCGAATTCTTTACAGAACGCGGCGACGAAAGGACGGCCGAATTCGTCCGTCATTACGCCGATTTCCTTGAGTCCCATGTCGAGCGATGGACGGTGACTACACAAGGATCTCTAGTGACCGGACTGACGCGGCACTATATCCGTATTAACCCGGGCGATATCGATCACTGCGCGGACGAGGATCCCAACTGCGGAAGGGTGGTGTTGGTCAACCAGCGCCCTGGTGATCGCTTTGAATTCCCCGCCAACGGAATCGTTGACGCCGGTTTTCTCGAACTGGTTCGATATGGGATTCGCAGCGCGCATGACCCGGTCATCCAGGACTCCGTTCGCGTCGTGGATGCCGTGCTCAAAGTGGATACGCCCTTCGGCCCGTGCTGGCGCCGCTACAATCATGATGGTTATGGCCAACGCGAGGATGGAGACTCCTATAACGGATGGGGTGTGGGGCGTCCGTGGCCTCTGCTCACCGGTGAGCGAGGGCATTACGAGCTTGCGGCCGGCCGTGATCCCGGTCCTTATCTACGAGCCCTCGAGAAGTTTTCAGGGGGCATCGGCCTGATCCCCGAGCAAATCTGGGATGCGCCGGACCAACCGTCACGCCACTTCGTCTTTGGCAGAAAAACGGGCGCGGCAGTACCTCTCCTGTGGGCACATGCCGAATATGTAAAACTCTGCCGCTCCGCTGCCGATGGCAAAAACTTCGACTTGATCGAAGCCGCATATGACCGCTATGTGCGAAGCCACCGCGAACGCGTTCCGATTGAGGTATGGAAGTTCAATCGCCAGGTGCCGGCAATTCCCATCGGCACACGTCTGCGCATACAAGCGAACCTTCCGTTTATCCTGCATTGGACAAGCGATGAATGGCTGCACAGTAGCGATACAAGATCGACCTCTACAGGGGTCGATATCGAGTTTGCCGACGTTCCACTGCCTGAAGAGCAAACAACGATCCTGTTCACCTTCTTGTGGCTCGATGAGAAACGGTGGGAAGGCAAAGACTACAAAATCGAATTACAAGCTCGAGTCCATTCGCGGGACGACGAACGTGTGTCTCCAGTGCCCAATCGCGCGAAAAAAAAGTCGCGGAAGAAACGTCTACGATAGTCGAAGGAGCAATCGTATGCAGTTGGGAATGATCGGTCTCGGCAGGATGGGCGCGAACATGGTGCGGCTTGATGCCTACACCTGGATAATCCCGCGGCGGACCGCGATAGCCAAGGCTTGCGTCCGATGTGTCGCGCCAAGTTTCTCCATGAGGTGTTTAATATGAACCTTGACCGTCTCTTCAGAAATGAATAGGCGGTCTGCAATCTCCCGGTTTCGATTGCCCTCGGCGACGCATCCGAGGATCTCGATCTCACGTGGCGTCAGGGTTTCATCGCTGAGGTGTTCGGCAAGGCGAGCCGCAATTACCGGCGGTATGCTCTTTTTCCCGGCATGCACTCGCCGGATCGCATCCACGAGGTCTTTGTGAGGCATAGTCTTCAGCAAGTACGCCCGCGCTCCGGCCTCCAGGGCGCGGTGAACTTCGACATCTCCTTCGAACGTCGTCAGCATGATGATTCGCGCTTCCGGAAAATCGGCGCGAATGGCGATCAAGGAATCCACGCCGCTCATGTCGGGCAATCTCAGATCCATGAGTGTTACGTCGGGCCGATGCTTCCTGAAGCGTTCGATGCCTTCCGTCCCATTCGTTGCCTCCGCAACGAGCAACATATCCGGTTGATTGTTAATGATCGCCGCGATCCCCTCACGCAAAAGAGGATGGTCGTCTACGCAGAGAACGTGAATACGCTGTGGATCGCTCATCGCTGTTCCCAAGTGCGCAACGGCATTCGCGCTATTGACATTTCTGCGCTGAGCCACTCCCGCCAGGTTTGGATAACTGAAGGTGGAACTTGAAAAGCGAGGTTGCCGGGCACCGAGAGATCGACTTCAGTCCCCGCTGAACGCCGGCTCCAAATGTGGATACGTCCTCCAATCTGCTCTGCCCTTTCACGCATGCCGGTTAGTCCGAAATGTCCACCGGGTCCGGATTGGACCACCTGGGGATCGATTCCACAGCCGTTGTCGCGTACCAGGAGCCGTAAACCGCGGGCAGCATATTCAAGTTCGATCTCCACGGTTTTCGCTTGAGAGTGATGGAAGGCATTAATCAATGCTTCTCGCCCAATCCGGTAAACTTCATCACGAATTGCCGGACGCAACGGCAGGGGCCGACCGTGAACATGAACTTGAAATCCAACTTCCTTTTGAGTATCGAGTTCATGCAGGATTCGCGAAAAGGCCTGCTCCAGATCTAACTCCCTAATGTCGGACGAGCGGAGGCCCGATAGCGTGTTTCGGCCTTCATCAATGCCTTCTCCCATGATCTGGAGAACTCGGCCCAGTAAAGGTTTCGCGGGAGAGTCCGGAGTCACGAGTTCCGCGGCTACCTGTAGCTGCATCGAAGCGCTCATGAAACCTTGCAAGAGGGTGTCATGCAGTTCGCGTGCGATGCGGTTTCGCTCGCGGATGCGCTCTTCCAGGCGGATGTTGAATTGCCTTGCCACCTGCTGCCGCAGCAGCATTTGATAGAACGCAACGAGCAACGCTACAAACGCGGCCAGGCACGATGCGCGGAACAAACCGGTTTGATAATACCCCGGCGCGACCGCAAACTTCAGGAATATGCCCGCTCCGACGACGCTGACGTTGAGCAGTGCGGCACCTAATACGACAGCGTTAGGTTTCAGTTTTTGTGCATGATTCATGGTTCGCGCTGACTGTTATGGCAATTCGCAGTCCAGCGTAAACGGCGTTATCTAAAGAGTTTCCCTGAAGCTTTGTTGGCGAAATCTCGCCAATGGTGAAAAGCCGGACAATCTTGGCGGCCTATCGTGGTTGAATCGCTTTCTTTATTCAACATCTTAGGCTGGACTGGCAATTGCTTGTTCGTCCTCAAGGAGGACTCGCATGAAAGCTGTCAGATTGTTGGAATACGGTGGGCAGTTGGTGTTCGACGATGTACCGACGCCGACGATCGCACGCGACGAGATCTTGGTGAAGATTAACAGTACCGCCGTGAATCATCTGGATCTGGTTGAGGCCTCCGGAACGGCAAGACAGATACTCCCGATCGACCTGCCGTGGATACCTGGTCATGAGTTTTCAGGGGTCGTCGAACAGATTGGCAGTGACGTTGCGGCATGTGCGCCAGGTGATGCCGTGTTCGGTACCACAAGCGGAATGGGCGCGTACGCGGAGTATCTGGCTGTCAAGCCGGCGGTCATCGCAAGGAAACCATCCAACCTCTCCTTTGAGGAGGCGGCATCAGTGCCGGTGGCCTCCCAAACTGCATGGCAGGGAATCTTCACCCAGGGTCACCTGGAAAAGGGACAAACGATCCTGATTCATGGTGGTGCCGGCGCTGTGGGCGCCTATGCCGTGCAATTGGCAGCGCATGCCGGTGCCACCGTCATTGTCACGGCAAGGAGCGACGATGAGGCGTACCTCAACTCCATCGGAGCCAGCCGGGTTATCGATTATCGAGAGGCGCAGTTCGAGAAGGTTCTGCGGGAGAAGGTCGATGTGGTCTTCGACCTGGTCGGTGGCGATACACAGAAGGGGTCGTTCCTCGTCTTGAAGGAAGGCGGCCATCTCGTCTCTGCCACCCAGCCGGTATCGCAGGAAGAGACCGCGAGGCACCGCGTGTCGGGCGCGATGATGAGACTCGCGCCGTCAGGGGACGTGCTCGGCAGGATCGCGCGACTGCTGCAAGAGGGGACGATACGACCAGACGTCGCGACCGTGTACGCGCTCCAGGATGCGGCCCAGGCCTGGAAGGACATCGCCGCGAACCTGCCAGGGGTTCATGGGATGTCGCCCGCTGGGCCGGGAGCGGCAAGACGCAGGTCACACGGCAAGATCGTGCTTCGTGTGGCCTAGGCAAAGAAGTAGGAGACGAGAGGACCTGGCGGATATCGAGGGTGCCGCTTTGGGGCGGATCGGGGAGCGTGATGCCGCGGTGGGCTTTTCGCTGTTCGTCGAGGAAATTCTGCAGGACGGGTTCGGAATAGATCCGGACGAATTCCTCCCGAAGGACGCGATTGAGGACGTCGACGTCGCCCGCGTGGACGCCGTAACTGTCGTGCACCGTACGCGGGCCTACCCGACGCTAATGTTCAGAGCGATCAGTTCGCTGAGTGTGAGTACTTAAGAGCGAACTGAACTGGACTCGTTTGATGGATAAGCGTTTCAGGCGGGGTGCGGCAAGGACGAGCGGCGATTCTTTCAAATTTCCCCTGCTCGGGCGTTAGAGAATGTCCTATAAAAATCGATTAAGTTGACGGGCAAGGGCGGACTCCCGCAGGTTTGGCCGTATTTTCGGACAGGACAATGCGACCACGATCAGCCCGCCGACTCCCACCATTCGGATCCTTTTACTAATTTCGGGCGTAATCTTGGCCTTCTCCATATTGAAGCTTGCCATTCCTCAACGATGCATTGTGGGTCCAATGCCATGCGGGCAATTATATTCGCGATTCGCGAACAGCGAACAATGTGCCGCCTTCTGGGTATTTCCGCAAAAACGGCGACTATTTGATCGGCATTCCCGCGACTTTCCTACAGTTGTGGCCGCACTCTCAGGGGCTTACAAGGAAAGAGAAATGCACCGGGGACGGCGATTGAAATCGAAGGGAGGCGTATATACACTGTGAATATACGGTTTAGCTGGGATGAAGCGAAGCGTCTGTCGAACATTGCGGACCACGGATTCGACTTCATGGATGTCCCAGCCGTCTTTGTCGGATCGACGATGACCTTTGAGGATGACCGATTCGACTACGGCGAGCAGCGATTTGTAACTTTGGGTTTTCTCAGGGAAGCGGCAGTGTCCGTGGTGCACACCGAAACGGAAATCGAGATTCAGGTAATTTCGTTCCGAAAGGCGACTCGAAGAGAAAGCAGGCTTCTTCATGAAAGTATCTAAAACCAATTGGAAGAGAGTGCGCGGCATGAAGGACTCGCAGATCCGCATCACGAAAGAACATCCGGAGGCGGATGTCCGGCATATCGTCAAGACAATCGTCCGGCATGGCCTGAAACCGGTTGAGCCGCAAAAGACCTCCATTTCCCTCCGAGTCGACGCAGAAGTGCTGGAATGGTTCAAATCCAAGGGACCGGGATATCAAAGCAGGATGAATGCCGTCCTGAAAGCTTTCAAGGAAGCGTCTCGCTAGTCGATACTTCGGAGAGGTTCCGTATCGCCGCTAGTCGTGAAATAGAAAACGCCAATCCCTCAATTTGTTCAGCCGATTACAACTAAGGAAAACGTGCGGAGTTTTTGGACTAGCATAAAGTCTTCGCGGTTTCTCGTATACAAAGTCGCCCCTAGTGACCGCGCAGTCAGAGCCAGCAGACAGTCATTCACCAAAGCGGGCACTTTGCTCCTGAGATCCTTGCGGTCATGCAGGATCTTAGCCAGAACACTTCCCGCGTCCTTCCATTGGTTGTGGCTGGGCGTTATGACGCGACCCACTTTCTCAAATGGTCTCAGCAATTCTTCTACGCGTCTCTTGCCCGCAGGCGACTGCGCACCGGCCAGGAGTTCCTGGGCGACAACGGAGCTGAAATAGATGCCCGGAGCATCTGCCTCATAAAGCTCTCTTATGACGGGAAGCGTTGTTCCGCTCTGGATGAGGTCAATGTAAAGGTCGGTGTCGATCAGGTGTTTCGCCACTAGAAAATCTTCTGCACTCCACCTTTACCTGCAACCTTTTCCAACGATTTAAGGATTTCTCTTTTGAAGACCACCAGGTTTAACGCGGCGTCAATGGCTTCTGTCTCGGTTTTCGCGCCGAGGATCCGGCGAACGCGGCGGATTTTGACTTCGTCAAGATAGTAGTTCTTTCGTTTAAGATTTGTTCTCAATGCCGCCCCCTATACAGACGTCTAATAATTCTATACGTATCGATACTGGAAATTCGAGAGGCGTCTTCCCGGGATTCCCAGTCTCGATCTTGCCGACGAAGCGAGGGCTCTCAATCATGACTATGACCGCGTGTCCCTTTTCAGTCACTTCAGGGACGGACACACTGCAGCCGTAGCGACGTTGGAGGCATCGCAGCGGGGGCCCGTTGGCAGACGCGACATCACGTTTACACGGGAACTCTCTATTGTGTAGCGCAGAACACGGGAAAGTGAACTTGTCAAAGAACGACGCCGTTCAGGAATGATACGATGGCCAGGTGAGCGAGATTGTCTACCTCGACGTCTGCTGCTTCAAGCGGCCGTTCGATGACGCGACGCAGGAAAGAGTGCGCCGCGAGGCCGAAGCCGTAGCTGCCTTGCTGGATGCAGCCGAGAGTGGCCTGACCAGCTTTCTTTGCCGGCCGAAGGAGATAAAGAATGAGGGAGTCATCTCCGATGTCTTTGTATGAGATCCGAATGGAAGGCTGGAAGGCCCTTTCCGAACGCCTCGGTCCAGCCGGAGCCATGCGCTTCATGATGCAGTATGATCCGGGACGCGGCGACTACTCGAAGGAGCGGCACGAACTCTTTGCTGAACTGACGATGGACGAGCTCCTCAAAGGCATCGAATCCCCGAAACCGGGGACGCCTTAGGGCTGCGCTCCCGGGCGATTCCAGAGGACAGCGGCAAAGCCTACCGCTGCCATCCTCCGCCCAGGGCATGGTAGAGCTGCACGTAGTCCAGCAGTTCTTTCAACTGGCCTTGCGCCAGGCTCAGTTCGGCGGAGTAGTACCGCGTATTGCTGTCGAGTACCTCGAGGTAACTGGCAGCGCCGCCTCTGTAACGCACATCGGAGAGGCGGCTGGCATCTGCGGCGGATTGGGTCAGCAAGTCCTGCTGTTTGCGAAACTCCTGATCTTTCGCATAGGCGAAGAGCGCATCGGAGACTTCGCGAAACGCCTGCTGGATCGTCTGCTGGTAGCTCAGCACGGCTTCCTGCTGCTGCGCCTGGGCCAACTGAACGCCTTTTTTCAAGCTGCCCGCGGTGAAAAGCGGCTGTGTCAGCGAGCTGGAAAATGCCCACACGCCTGCAGGTCCGCTAAACAATTTGCTGAGTGCGATGCTCTGGAATCCGCCGTCACCGGTCAGGCTGATGGAAGGAAAGTAAGCTGCTTTGGCCACGCCGATCAGCGCGTTCATCGCCATTAGATGAGCTTCGGCCTGGCGGACATCGGGCCGGCGTTCCAGAAGCGATGAAGGCAATCCGGGAGGAACTTCGGACATGTGGGGCTGAGCTGTCAGTTCCATTCCGCGCGTGACGTCCGCGGGGTTTCCACCTAGAAGAGTTCCGATCAGGTCTTCCTGCTGCTGGATCTCTTTCTCTATGCTGGGGATGGTAGCGGACGCGGCATATACCAACTGTTCGGCCTGGCGGACATCGATCAGGGAAGTGGCGCCATTGTCGGACAACAACCGGGTGAGCTTCAGCGAATCCTGATCCGAAGCGAGAGTCTGCTGCGAGATCTGAAGTTGAAGATCCAGGCCGCGCAGCGTGAAATAAGCGGAGGCGACGCCGGCAACCAGCGATTCCGTTACTTCCTTCTGCGCCCAATCGGCGACCAGCAACTGGTCACGGGCGGCTTCGGTGCCCCGGCGGTACTTGCCCAGAAATCGAGGTTCCATTGAAAGCCCACGCCGAGCTGGGTGTTGCTGGTGTCATAGGCCGAGAAGAATTTCGATCGCGCGTTGCGGTTGTCGGTGCCGGTCACGGACACGCCGGCGGTGGGATACTCGTCGGCTTTCTTGATACCGAGTTGCGCCTGGGCTTCCAGGATGCGCGTAGCGGCGATGCGCACATCATAGTTGTTCTGCAACGTGGTCCGGATCAGCGTCTGGAGTTGGGGATCCTGGAACACGTCCCACCATTTCTGCTCGCCGAAAGAAGCATCCATGGGAGGTATCGCGGCAGGCGTCCCGCGAAACGTGTCTGGCGCCGCAACTAAAGGCCGCCGATAGTCCGGACCCACGGTACACCCCGCCACCAACAGTGTCAGTAATGCGGTGAGACGCATCGTCCTCACTGGGCGCCTCCTTCGGCCGGAAGAGACTCTGCCGGCGCGGCTCCGCGCAGCTTGAGCGCGATGCCTTCGAAAAGTACGAACAGAAGCGGAATGACGAAGATGGCGACCGCCGTCGCGGCCAGCATCCCAGTTACAACGACGCTGCCGAGAATCTGGCGGCCGCTGGCTCCCGATCCAGAGGCGATCGCCAGCGGAACGCAACCGAGAATAAACGCGAACGACGTCATCAGAATCGGCCTGAGCCGCAGCTTCGCTCCCTCCAGCGCGGCATCGACGACGCTGCGTCCCTTGCGCATTTCGTCGCGCGCGAATTCAACGATCAGGATCGCGTTCTTGGCCGCGAGGCCGATCAGCATGACGAGCCCGATCTGCGCATAGATATCGAGATCGAAATGGCGGAGGTACAGGCCCGCGAAGGCTCCGAAAATGGCGATCGGCACGGAAAGCAGCACCGAGAAAGGCAGCGTCCAGCTCTCATAAAGCGCAGCCAGAATCAGGAAGACGACCAGCAGCGACAGCGCAAAGATCACGCCTGCCGTGCCGGAGGCCTTGTGTTCCTGATAAGACAGGTCGGCCCAGTCGAAGCCCATGTCGGAAGACAGTGTTTCCTTCGCGACTTCCTCGAGCGCGGCCATCGCCTGACCGGAACTGTATCCGGGCGCGGCCGCCCCGAGCACCTGCGCGGCACGGTACAGATTGAACCGGTTCGTGAAGTCGGGACCGCTGCCGGGCCGCATGGAAACCAGAGTCGATAGCGGCACCATGGCGCCGGCATGATTGCGCACATAGTACTGGTCGATTGCTGAAGTTGTCGCCCGGCTCTCGGATTCCGCTTCGAGGAACACTTTCCATTGTCTGCCGAACCGGTTGAACTGGTTCACATACAGCCCGCCCAGTGAAGCCTGCAGCACCTCGTAGACATCGCTCAGGACGACTCCCTGCTTCAACGTCTTGTTCCGATCCACAGTCGCGAAGTATTGCGGAGTTCCGGCGGAGAACTGCGAGTTGAGACCGATCAACTCCGGACGCTTCCGTGCCGCCTGGAGAAATGCCTGCAATTTTTGATCGAGATTTTCGACGGTGCCGCCGCTGCGATCCTGCAGGAATAGCGAGAAGCCAGTGGAACTGCCGAGTCCGGGAATCGCAGGCGGACTGAACGCGAAGGCGACGCCCTCGGTCACCTGAGTGGCCAACTGCCGGTTGATATTCCCGAGAATGGCGCCGGAGCTCAGGTTGGCGGCGGTTCTCTTCTCCCACGGTTCCAGCGTGACGAAATAGAACGCGCTGTTGGTTGTAGAGACGAGGGTGAGAAGACTGAATCCGCCGATCGTGGTGACATTGCTCACTCCCGGCGTCTTGTTTAGGATCGCCTCGATCTGGCGGGCCACTGTGTCGGTGCGTTCCAGCGAGGCCGCCGCCGGTAGCTGAACATTCATGAAGAGAAAGCCGTAGTCCTCGTCAGGAAGAAAGCTGGTGGGCAGCTTCCTGCCGACCGCGGCATCGAGAAATGCAAAGCCCGCAAGAATCAGTACACCCACAGCCGCTTTGCGGATCAGGCCGTGGCTCACGTCCACGTATCCGCTCTTGAGTTTGTCGAAGCACCAGTTGAAGCCGCGGAAAAAGGCGCCCAGTGGACCTCGTACGGCTTTGCGTGGACGGAGCAGCATGGCGGAAAGCGCCGGCGCCAGTGTCAGTGCGTTGAAGGCCGAGATAATGACGGAAATGGCCACCGTAACGGCAAACTGTTTGTTCAACCGTCCCTGGATGCCGCCCATGAATGCCATTGGGACAAACACCGAGGCGAGGATCAAGGCGATCGCCACAACGGGGCCCGATACCTCGCGCATCGCCTGGAGCGTGGCTTCGCGCGGCTTCATCCCCTCTTCGATATGGTGTTCGACTGCTTCGACAACAACGATGGCGTCATCCACCACCAGACCGATCGCCAGAACCAGGCCAAACAAAGACAGCGTGTTGATGGAAAATCCGAGCGCCGGAAAAACGGCGAAGGTGCCGACCAGCGACACCGGCACCGCGATCATGGGAATCAGTGTGGCCCGCCAGTTCTGCAGGAACAAATAGACCACCAGAATCACGAGTCCCATCGCAATCAGCAGGGTGACCACGATTTCGTGAATCCCCTCGGTGACCGGCAGCGTTGTATCGAGCGCCGCGTTGTACTCCAGGTCCTGAGGGAACCTTTCTTTCAACTGAGCCATGACCGAACGCACACCTTCGGCGACCGCAACCGCATTCGCGCCAGGAGTGAGGAAGACGGCGATGATGCAGCTGGGCTGTCCATTGAAGCGCGAGATCTGGTTGTAACTGAGCGAGCCGAGTTCGATGCGGGCAATGTCCTGAAGGCGGACAACGGAGCCATCCGGATTGGCGCGCACCACGACCTGGCCAAACTCCTCCGCGGTGATCAGCCGGCCCTGGGTGCGGACCGTGTATGTCATCCGGGTTCCGGGGAGCGCCGGATTGCCGGCGATCTGGCCGGCCGGATTGACGTTATTTTGCTGGTTGAGCGCATTGACGAGGTCGGCGACCGTGAGACCGAGTTTTGCCAACAGCTCCGGTTTGATCCAGATGCGCATCGAGTAATCGGCTGCTCCGAACAGCAGCACCTGTCCCGCGCCCGGCACCCTCAGGAGCTGATCGTTGATGTTGATGTTCGCGTAGTTGGCCAGAAAGAGCGAGTCGTGCGTGCGCTTGGGTGAATACAGCGCGAACGCCAGCAACGGCAGGCCTGTGGATTTACGAATGGTCGTCCCGAAGCGGGCGACGTCCGGTGGCAGATTCGGCGAAGCCTGGGCAAGGCGGTTCTGCACATTGACTTCGTCGGTGTTGACGTCGGTATCCACATCGAATGTGACGGTCAACTGCATCGTGCTGTCGTTGCCGTTCGTGGACTGCATATAGAGCATGTTGTCGACGCCGTTCATCTGCTGTTCGATCGGCGTAGCGACGGATTGCTCGACGGTCTGGGCGTCGGCGCCCGGATAAGTGGTGGAAACGATGATCTGAGGCGGAACGATATCGGGGAATTGCGCCTCAGGCAACGAGCGCATCGCCACTAGGCCGGCGAGTACCGTAATGATGGCGATCACGATAGCTACAATAGGGCGGCGTACAAAAAAATCAGCCATGGTTAATTCCCTTTCGCTTTTGTTGCCGGTACAGGCGTGACGGTGGCACCCGGCTGAGCATACTGCAGCCCAGCAACGACGACGCGATCGCCGAAGGCGACGCCCTTGGTGACCACCCAGTCGCCGCCCACCGGAGCGCCGACCTGCACGGGGCGAATTTCCACCTTGTTGTCGCTGTTCACAATGGCCACCTGATAGCTGCCCTGGAGTTCGGTCACGCCCGCTTGCGGAACGAGCAGCGCGTCGTGGCGCGTCTCCGTCACCGCGCGAACCTTTCCGTATTCACCGGGGCGCAGGACGTTCCCGGGGTTGGGAAAAGCGGCGACAACGCGAATCGTGCCGGTGCTCGTATCGATCTGGCGATCGGTCCACAGCACCTTGCCCGGGTGGGGATAAGTGCTGCCGTCGGAAAGCAGCAGGGTCAGCGATACGCCCGCCAGAGGTGTGCCCGGGCTCTGTGCGCGCACGTAGTCCTGCTCGGACATTGGAAAATATACCTTCATGGGGTCCAGTTGCGACACCGATGTCAGAACCGTTGTTGTGGCGACAAGGTCACCGATCTGAGCTTGGGCGATTCCGGCGACTCCATCCACCAGCGACGTAATCTTGGTGAACGACATATTCAGTTCCGACTGTTCGACGGCAGCCTCCGCTGCCGTCACGCCCGACTGAGCGGCTGTTACTGCCGCCTCCGCCGCCGTGACCGCCGCAGCCGCACCGGCCCTGGCCTGGACCTCATCGTCCAGGCGGCTTTGCGCGATGGCTTTGGCTTCCGCCAGCGGCGTATCGCGGACAACGTCCTGCAGGGCTTTGGCAAGCTGCGCCTGGGCCTGCGTGACTTGAGCCTGGGTCTGGGCAACCTGTGCCTTCGCCTGCGCCAGTTGTCCCCGGCTCTGATTGAGCGCCGCCTGAAACGGGCGAGGATCGATTTCGAACAGCACATCGCCTTTGTGAACAAAAGAGCCTTCGCGATAATTCTGGCGAATCAGGTAGCCCGAGACGTGCGGCTCTATTTGAGCGTTCACATAGCCGTCCATGGATGCGACCCATTCGGTAGTCAAGGGGACGTCCCGCCGCTCGACTTCCGATACCTGAACAGTTGGCGGTGGTGGGCCCGCTTTGGGTCCTGTATTGGCGGCGCTGTTGCATCCGCCCGCGCCCATTACCAGTAGTCCTATAGATAAAGCCAACGCCGGACGATGCCAGGCCTTTCGCAGCATTCCCGAACCTCCACCTTTAATGTACATCATGGTGCGCACCGCGGAACCACACGCTGTCCGGCTCAACGCCGAAACAGCGAGCGGGAATGGAAGGGTCTAAAATCGGAAGAAGAATCCGACGGAGTTGGTTTTCTTCGGGTCGACCATGGGTTCTCTCGTTTCAGCGCCCATTTGGTCGCGCGTGGCGGCGTGCCCAGTCGGGGAGCTTCGTGAGCGTGCGGCCGAACTCGCGTTCCAGTCCGGCGATGTCGGCGTTGAAGCCGACGCGCTCGAACCATTGCAGCATCAATGCCGTATCTTCGCTGTACTGCCGGACCTGTTCGATTGGCGTCTGCGCGAACGCAATCTGCCGACCCAGCGCCTCCGTCAGGATCTCCGCCGTTTCCGGCATCGTTCGTACGTCACCGGCGAGATCGATCTCTCGGCGGTTCAAGGCGGCGGCGTCGGTGAACGCGCGCGCGCCGAACCAGCCGATGTCGTCCACCGCAATCATCTGCAGCTTCGTGCCTGGCCCGAGCGCCCAGGCCAGCGTGGGGCCCTGGAGACTGAAGGGCGCCAGCAGGTTCTCCATAAAGAACACCGGACGCAGGATCACATGCGAGGGGAAGCGGAGACCGCGCACGGTTTCCTCGATACGCCATTTGTTGTCGAAGTGCGGGACACCCGTTTGCTTGTGCGCCGATCCAACGGATGTGTAGACGTAATGCTCTACGCCTGCCTCGCGCGCCAATGTCGCAAGACGCTTTCCCTGCGCCTCTTCCCGCTCGACGCCCGCCTCCCCCGCGTTCTGTACGCCGAAGACGCCCCACGCGTCGGCCAACGCACGGCGCAGTGTCGCCTCGTCATCGAGGTCGCCCCTGACGATATTGACGCCGCGGCGCGCCAGCGCCGCCGCCCGCTCGCTGTCCGGCTTGCGCGTCAGACCGCGCAGATTAAACCCGGCGCCCTCGAGCGCCCGCGCAACCGCGCCGCCCTGATTGCCTGTTACCCCGGTGATGAGAATTGTTCGATCGCTCGTCATGGCCGTTGCCTGAGCGGCAGGAGCACGCGCAACCGCGAGTCACGAAGATAGAGCCCTCCCCAAGCGAGCACGCCAAGTGAGGCCGGGACGACGAATGCGGGATCAGCCATACGAACATGTGTTGCGACAGCGCCCCCAAAGAATGCTGCGACCAGCACACCGCCGAGGACCGCCGTTCGTGGAATCAAATAGAGGGTTGCGCACGCAAGCTCGAGAAGGCCAACCCAACTGAGTTCCCATTCCGGGAACCCGAACTTGTTCACCCATTGATCGGCGAAGGCAGACGCGTGCGAGAGCTTAAGCCACGCGCTCATTATCATTGCGAGTGCGGGCAGGATCGTAAGTGTCCAACCTGCGCGGCGTTTCCAAGTCCTCTCCTGCGTCACGCCATTTGAGTGTAATCCGCGAAGTGTCTCTTCCATTGCTTCTATCCCCTTTCATGCAGTCGAAGGCAATCACCGCTCCAAACTGCAAGTCGTCGCATGGCCCGGACTGCGCGTGTGTATCCGGAGTTGGCGCCGGCATAGTTCTGCACGGAAGTTCGCCAATTGTCGAAATATCGGGCGGCTGAACTATGCCTGGCTCTTTGCGTCAAGCACCTTAAGCTTGGACAACAGATTGCCTTGTTTGAAGGCGACTCATAGGGGGACCCAGCCGACGTTTTATGCTCAGAATTGAGAGATCAGCAAATGGTGAAGTGGTGTTCACTCTCAGCGGCCGGATGCAGACGGAGAATATCGGGCAGGTCCAACAACTGCTCGCCGTCGAGACACCTGGGCAGCAGTTGGTGTTCAATCTGCGGGACGTGACGCTCGTTAACCAGGACGTCGTAACATTTCTCGCCCACTGCGAAGCGAGCGGGATCAAGCTTGAGAATTGTCCTCTCCATATCCGAAATTGGATCGATCAAGAGAAATGTCGGATCAGGAGGTCCCGAATGCAGAAGAGAAATACGAACTGAGGAGAATCCTCAAGCTCCCGGCGGAGGCTTGAAGCGATTCTTGTTGATGTGGAGCGATCGAATCTTCGATTCCAGGGTGGATCGCGCGATCCCTAGTCTGGCCGCGGCGCCGGACGGTCCGAATATCCGTCCCTGGGATTCTCGCAGAGCAGCTTCGATTATTTCTCTTTCTGTCGCTGCAACCTTCTCCGGGAGGAAGAACTCGTTTCCTGAGCTAGTGTCGAGTGGCCGTTGGGATATCCAGCTCTCATCCACCGTAAACGTCTCTGTTTCGCACACGATTACCGATCGTTCGATGACGTTCTGCAGTTCGCGGATGTTTCCCGGCCAAGGATACGACTGGAGCAACTGCAGGGTCTTCTTATCGACACTCCGGATATTCTTGCCCGCTTTGCGCGCATAGCGATCGATAAAGTACTCAACGAGCAGGGGAATATCCGCCCTTCGCGCCCGCAAAGCCGGCATCTCGAGAGGAAATACGTTGAGCCTGTAATAGAGGTCCTCGCGGAAGGCGCCGGTGGCGACGGCGGCCTTCAGATCGCGATTCGTGGCAGCGATGACACGAACGTCAACGCGGATCAGCCGCCCCCCGCCGACTCGCTCGAATTCCCGTTCCTGTAACACCCGTAGCAGCGCGACCTGAGTGTCGGGCAATAGTTCGCCCACCTCGTCCAGGAAGATCGTTCCGCCCTCGGCCAGTTCGAACCGCCCGACTCGACGCTGCAGGGCGCCGGTGAACGCTCCCTTCTCATGGCCGAACAACTCCGAGGCAATCAAGTCACGGGGGATTGCGGCGCAGTTTACACAGACGAACGCGCGCGTGGCGCGATTTGATCGCCGGTGGATAGCGCGGGCGACAAGCTCCTTGCCTGTTCCGGTCTCACCGGTAATGAGAACCGTAGAATCTGTCGGCGCAACCTTGGAGATGCGGGAGAGCACAGTTTGCAAAGCGGAAGAGGTGCCAACGATCTCCTCAAACATCGAGGCTTTGTCGATTTCTTCCCGGAGGGCCACGTTTTCCTGTTGTAGTCTTTCCTCAGCCTGCTTGCGGTCTTCGATATCGGTACATGAAACGTGCCAACGCAGGATTTGTCCATTTTTGTCGTGCACTGAGTTGTAACGGGCCAGAAACCAACGATAACTTCCATCACTTCTGCGTAATCGCAATTCCCGGCCAGCCGAATCGTGAGACGGAGCATGGGCAAAATAAGCAAGTTCCTTTTCCCGATCGTCGGGATGAA
>Ga0207098_10038_pt1 | contig 37081 bp, 37 predicted proteins | sample Alteio_BWMinHeat_84_FD_153548 | JGI IMG/M metagenome (GOLD analysis project Ga0207098, IMG submission 153548) | Enriched cells from forest soil in Barre Woods Harvard Forest LTER site, Petersham, Massachusetts, United States -... | ecosystem: Environmental > Terrestrial > Soil > Temperate forest >...
CCCGTCCGGTTTGATCCAATACCTGGATGCCTAAAGCAGTAGCAACATAAACCCGGCCATCACGGTCGCATTTTATGCCACGTGCTTGCGCATTATCCGTAGTATCCGGCGTATGCAGCCAACCATAACGTTGCTTGTTGCTTAAGGTGCCGTCAGGGTTGACATTATAAATCCAAACCCAATGTGTATTTGATTCGGTTACATAAAGCTGTGAATGGTCGGGGGTTAAAGCCAGGCCATAAGGACTGTTGAGGCCTTGATCAACTATTACTTTTTTGTAACCCTTTTTCAATAAAAATATCTTACCTGCCTCGGCTGTACCACTTGCACCGGTAAGGTAATATAGGTTATTTGGTGAATTAGTTTTGATGATATCGTTTCCTTGGAAGATATGCGGTATGGTTATCTTGCCGCCATCTCCTCTTTTACTAAGATCCATTGTTTTTGGCCCTATGATATTTTTATAAAACTTTTCGTTTACTGTGAACCTTTCAATAGGGATTGGTGTAACAATTTGACTAACGTTATTGCTGCCAATCTCGTTAAAAATCACTTCAAAAATCACTTCGTTTTCAAGAGTTTCAAACTCAATCATACCGTCTGTTTCACTTTCAAGATTAATTAATCTTGTTGGCTTTGGTAAACCCTTTTCGTGGTATGAATCTTCAACTATTTGCCACCAACTCTCGCCATCAAACAAGATAGCATCCAAAAAAGCATTTTTGCTTTTACCTGCCTTAACAGTCACGGGATAATCCTTCCAGAGCCAGCGCATTTCATCAGGAAACAGCGCTGTCGATTGGTTGCCGGTATGTGCGCCTTCGCCCCAGGCATGATTAACCTCGTAACCCGCAAATTCAAGTGAGCGAACCATCATCTGGTTGGCATAAAACCAGTCGCCGGCATAAATATTCTGATCGTGCGAACCATCCTGAATAAATATGCGGATAGGCTTTGGCTCGTACTTGCGGATAAGCGTTGAATAACGGTCGCCGCCGCGCAGGCCAACATAAGTACCAATGCCGCTCAATACCCGGCTAAAAGCATCCGGGCGTTCCCAGGCTGCGGTAAATGCGCAAATAGCGCCGCTGCTGGTGCCCGCTATCATCCGGTCGTTACCCTTATGCGATAATACAATTGGCTGCCCTTTGCCTGTTTTATGCTTCTCCACATCGGGTAAAATCTCATCCAGTACAAAGCGGGCATAGGCATCGCCCAGGCCATCAAACTCAAAACTGCGGTTATAACGGTCGAGCGCGGTGGTATCTTTAGCCAGTACACGCCCCGGACTGATATACACGCCTATGGTAACCGGCATTTCTTTACGGTATATCAGGTTGTCAAATACCGTTGGCGATTTAAACTGAATACCATCCTGATCAACAAAAACACATGCCGGTTTCGCCGGATCGTACTCTGCTGGTATATAAACCCAATACTCGCGCCAGGTGCCGGGGTATATCTTCGAGTTATCGAACGTAAACTTCAGTATCTCGCCTTTAGGTACACCGACGTGCTCAACCGAAGCCGAATCAACCGGGTATTTTTCTGGAGGATTTTGAGCAAAGGCTGTTGCAGCCCAAAGCAGCAGCAAAAAAATAAATAAGTTTTTCATTTGATCGTGGGGTAATTGGCCCGATCAAATATAATATTTATTCGATATGCAAATGTAGATAGGTATGCAAATGACCTAATGACCAATGACCCAATGATAGTATTAGAGTGTTGCTACTAAAAAAACTATACCGATACCCCATCGGTTCTAAACTGTACGCCGCTCGGCCCAATCAAAACCGATTCGGCAAAACTATCATCATCAATAAACAGTTTTTCGTTATCAATGCTGATGTTATGGTTGCCTACCATAAAATGGCCGAATAAACGTATCACAGCTATCGGGTCGTAACGTTCCAGTTCGGCAGTAATATGGTGCGATAGGTGCATATAAACATCATGGTCCAGTTGGTGTACGTCAATCAGCGTGCTGCCATCAGCATTTATTATCTTCACTCGTTCGGGCAGGTATTCAATGCTCATCTTACTGTTGTTTTGACTTGCCGGTAAACTAACCGGGTTCCCGGCGGCATCGGCAATCTGTATATCAACACTTAGCTCGGTGTTGCCAGCCTTTACGGATTTAAAAACCGACTGGATTTTTAGAAATTCTTTTTCTTCGCCGTTTTCAAAGAAACTAATGCTGCCGCGGCTTGCAATGTAGGCGTTGCTACCTAAAATAAATGCATATTTCATAATCTATGGTTTAGTTATTAGTATAACAAAACACATCCAAAATGTTTAGTTTATTTTAAGTTTTATATTTACGGGTTATACAAGCCCAGTTCGGTCAAAAAACTTTCAACCAATGCATTAAATTCCAAATTTTTAGCTTCGGCAAAGCCGCCGTGGCCGCCGCCCTGTACCGTCATCATTTTGGTTTTAACACCTGCTGCCCGCAGCTTGGCCTCCAGGTCAACCGATTGCTGATAAGGCACCAGCGGATCATTAGTACCATGTAGAATTAACACCGGCGGACTATATTTACTCACAAAATTAATGGGCGATATAAAACGGATAAAATTCAGATCACCTTTATGCGGCCCCAGCCAGTTGGTAACCGCGTTATAACCGTTAAACATAGGGGCCATGGCCACAAGGTCGGTAGGGCCATACAAATCAATAATAGCAGCCGGCCTTACCATATGTTGGTGCGGGCAATCACTGTCGAAAATGGTATTTGTGCCTACCAAGCCGGCCATCAGGGCAAGGTGCGCCCCTGCCGATGAACCCATCAATACAATTCTGTTCGCATCCAGGTTAAGCTCTTTGGCGTTCGATATCAGATAGATCAACGCGCAGCGGGCATCTTCAATAGCTGCAGGGGCGGGGGCCACCGGTAACATGCGATATTCAATATTTGCAACAGAGTATCCCAGTTTAAAAAACAAACCAAAGCCGTTTTGCGATTCTTTAACGCCGTTGGTCCAGCCGCCGCCGTGTATATTAATAACCACCGGAGCTGGCTTACTACCTTTAGGCGCAAGGTACAGGTCCATTTTGCATTCGTAATTAAATACTTTGCAGTATACCACGTTTAAACGAGCAGTATAACCCGGCGGGTATGGCGTAGGGGGGTAAACAACGCCTTCCTGTGCAAACAGCCTTGTGGTAATAAAAATAAAGGTAACTAAAACGGTTAGCCTTTTCATTTCGGTTTTTTAATTAATTAGGATTTAAATATGAATCTGGCTGTATTAACTATTTCTCATTCAGTAATTTGTAATCTTCCCTCGCCGGGTCAAAAATATCTACAAGCCTGCAATTGGTTATGGCTGTACCGCCATGTACAACGTTAGATGGTATTACCGCAAAACAGGTTGGTGTCAATATCTGCGTTTCATCCCCTATTGTCATCTCAAACTCTCCTTCAATTACAAACGAGCATTGCTGATGGATGTGTTGGTGCAGTTTCACGCTGCAGCCTGCGGCAACTTCAATAAAATTAATGGTGTTATTTTCGGTATGGATTAATTTGGAGAAAAAACCCGGAGCAATTTCCTGAGTTTTGATGTCGTCGAAATACTGGAACGGAGAGCGCGGCATTGATTATAGTTTACCCAAATATAAGCAAAGCCGTGCAAATTATTGCTTTAAAATTTGAACTTAATACTAAGCGAAGCCAGGTTATAAAATCCTTTTAAATGGCTGTACTGGCTGGATATAAACCCATCCGAATACATCGACGGAATGTAACTGAACTGGAAATTAGGATTAATTTCGATCCTGTCGTACCCTAAAACATTAGGCAGGTCAATATTGGTTCCAAAATTAAACGGAAAAACCAGCGAATGACCGTTAGGCTCGGGTGAGCCATAGGCATACTGGGCCAGGGTTGGGTCGTAAGTAAAGGTAATATCGTTTTTTATTGCGCCTACACCGGCTCCAATGTAAAACCTTTTAATAGCATCCATAAAAGCATTTGGGCTGTAAAAATTATCAACAAGGCCCACTGCTACTTTCATATTAAAATTGGCCGCTTTGTATTTATTGGTGCTGCTGGTGTAATATAAATGGTGAGGGTTATGATCGTCTATCCCTTTTAATTGGCCGTACTGTCCTTCAAAACCTACAGAAAAGTAGGGGTTAAAGTTATAATCCAGGGTTCCGGTTAAAACGCCCTGTGGCGGGTTGTCATTATAATGCGTTATTAATACAGCGGCTCCGCCTCCTACTCCCAGGCGCAGTCCGTGTGTGTTTTTCCCGTAAAAAAAGTCAATCTGGCTGTATGCCGGTAACGATGAAAATAACAAGGCGGCCGAAAAAAGGAAAACAGATAAAGTAAAAACGCGAGGGCTAAAATGAGTAGTAAATGTTTTCATGCTGCCGTTATTCCAAAGGTTATGCCAAAATATGGCTTCTAATACAGTTTAATACCTCTTTTGCTTATTTGATAATAAATTAACGACCCTAAATGATGATTTAAAGCTATTTTATAGTCGTTTGTGCCTATCATTTGCGGATTTGATAAACCTTGAACGCCAAACAGTTGTACGTTAATATTGACGATATCATTATCCGCCGTTTAATAAACCATACACCTTTATCGCAATTCCGACTAAACTTTTAACTTTGTTTTCAGACATGAAAAAACTATTAGTTGCCAATCGGGGCGAAATTGCTTTAAGAATAATGCGCTCGGCGCGCGAGATGGGTATTATGACTGTTGCTGTTTACTCCGATGCCGACCGTAACGCGTTGCATGTTCGTTATGCCGATGAGGCGGTGCATATCGGTGCTGCTCCATCAAACCAATCGTACCTGGTTGGCGATAAAATTATTGAAGCCTGCCGCACAACCGGCGCCGAAGCCATTCATCCGGGGTACGGTTTCCTTTCGGAGAATGCAGCCTTTGCCCGCCAGGTACGCGATGCCGGTTTGATATTGGTTGGCCCATCACCCGAGGCTATGGAAATAATGGGTAATAAATTATCGGCTAAAGCTGCCGCGCTTAAATATAACATACCTATGGTACCCGGTACCGAAGAAGCCATTACCAATGTTGCCGTAGCTAAACTCCGCGCAAGCGAGGTAGGTTTCCCTATCCTGATCAAAGCTGCCGCCGGCGGTGGTGGAAAAGGCATGCGTATAGTTGATCGTGTTGAAGATTTTGAAGAGCAAATGGCCCTGGCCGTATCCGAAGCTACATCAGCCTTTGGCGATGGTTCGGTATTTATCGAGCGCTATGTTTCGTCGCCAAGGCATATCGAAATACAAATTTTAGGCGATACGCATGGCAACATTGTGCACCTGTTCGAGCGTGAATGCTCGGTACAACGCCGCCACCAAAAAGTGATTGAAGAAGCGCCCTCATCTATACTAACTACCGAGATCCGCAACCGCATGGGGAAATGCGCCGTTGATGTTGGCCGCTCGGTAAATTATACCGGCGCCGGTACGGTCGAGTTTATTATGGATAACGATCTGAATTTCTACTTTTTGGAGATGAATACCCGCTTGCAGGTTGAGCACCCGGTATCGGAACTGATAACAGGCATCGACCTGGTAAAAGAGCAAATTAATATTGCCATGGGGGCAGCCATTAGCTTTAAGCAGGATGACCTTGAGATTAACGGGCACGCCATTGAACTACGGGTTTATGCCGAAGATCCGGCCAACGATTTTTTACCGGATATAGGTACTTTGCAAACCTACAAAACACCTAAGGGCCCGGGCGTCAGGGTTGATGATGGCTTTGAGCAGGGTATGGAAATACCAATTTATTACGACCCCATGATAGCCAAGCTGATAACTTATGGCAAGGATAGGACAGAGGCTATCGACCGCATGATACGCGCTATCGACGAGTACCAGATAACCGGCATTACCACCACACTGGGGTTTGGCAAGTTTGTGCTGCAGCACGATGCTTTTACATCGGGCATGTTTGATACTCATTTTGTGAAAAAATACTTTACCCCCGATGTGCTTAACATCCAAAACGACGATGAAGCCGAAATAGCTGCGCTGATGATGGCAAAGTTGTTAAGCGAAGGGAAAAAAGTGGCAGCGCCAGAAGCAGTAGCAGGCGAAGAATCAAACTGGATACGTAACCGGAAAGAGTTTTAGCATTGGCGGGTTGTACCGACAATGTTTAAATAAGAAAATGCGAGTTTGAATCGGTCAAACTTGATGTCACAATTTGTGACCTCAAGTTTTAAGAGCCAAATGACGCCTTAAACAAGCAAAGCCACAAGCTTTGAGGGCTTGTGGCTTTGAATAAAAATTCGATTATTTAATTATACTGCAGGTTCTTCTGCTACAGTTTTGTACGAAGAGATATGAGTGGTTTTTATGCTCAGTAAAAATGTTTTTCCAACGCTTATTTTTACAGCTTTTTCCTGCAATATAGCCTTAATGGTTTCATCACTTTTCAAGGCTTCATAAAGGTCGCGGGCCACAGCCGAGCCACCAATGTTGTTGGTTACTTTGCCATTCTCCATGGTTAAATTAAACGTATAACCCGATTTACCCCTGTCGCCGGCCGATTCAAAATCGGTGATGTTCAGTTTAAAACTTACCTCTTCAACAAGGCTTTTTTTAAGATGCAGGCGAATTACCGGGAGATATTTCATCCAGGTAGTTAAATATTTTCTTTCTTCCATGTGTGGGGGGTAAAGGTATGCAATATATTTATGGAAGGAGCAATTAATTATAGGATATAACAGCCAAATGCCGAATTAATAAAAATACGCAAAATGTAAACTTACGCTTCAACACCCGTGTGTGTAATTTTTATAATTATTTTTGACACACTATGTTTACAGGGATAATAGAAACTTTGGGTACAGTAACCGGCTTGCAGCACGATCAGGGTAATTTGCACATTACTGTATCATCGGCTATAGCCGCCGAATTAAAAATCGATCAGTCGGTAGCGCATAACGGTGTTTGTTTAACAGTTATAGCCTTAGCCGATGGGCAACATACCGTAACGGCCATTGCCGAAACCTTAAATAAAACCAATATCGGTAATTTACAGGTTGGCGATCTGGTAAATCTGGAGCGCTGTATGCAGATGAATGCGCGCCTCGACGGCCACATTGTACAGGGTCATGTTGATCAAACTGCTGTTTGCACTGCTTTTAAAGTGCTCGATGGCAGCTGGGAATATACTTTTGAGTATGATACTGCTAATGGTAATGTAACGGTCGAGAAAGGCTCTATCTGTGTAAACGGCATCAGTTTAACCGTGGTAAACTCGGGTCCTAATTATTTTTCGGTAGCTATTATACCTTATACATTCGAGCATACCAATTTACAATCGGTAAATAAGGGTTCAATTGTAAACCTCGAATTTGATATTATAGGTAAATACGTAGCCAGGTTAATGCAGCGGTAATTAACCGACATTTTCCCGAAAAGAAGAAATGGATCAATAATCGTTGTAAAGTATTTTAGTTACTTTACCATCCTGGCTCATATCATACTCCAGGTATTGATCGGTAGTGGCATCATCGCTTTTAACATCTAAAAAAGCCGTATTATCCTGAATTTTTAAGCGGGGCAATTCATCGGGTGTATTACCTATTGATGTGGTATACTTACGTGTGCCGGCTAAACCAACTTTAAATTTATGCGAGGTTATCTCGAAGTTAGTGAGTTTGTTATGCACAAAGTAAAACTTAGCGCCGTTGTAATTTAACACGGTACCTTGTTTGTAATTTGCCTGCGATGAGTATGGAGCTATTTGCTTAGGCTGACCTAAAGCGCTGATCACTGCTTTTTGTGTGGATCCTATTTTTACTGCATTGGTACTGGTTGGAACCTTGATTTCTACATCGGCTACGTTAATAGTATCCTTAACGGTAAATAAAGCTTTAGCGCATATAAAAGCTACGGCCAAAACAATAACCACAGCTACGCCCGATATCACTAATGTTTTCAACGAGTACTTCTTTTTCATATCCACCAAGTTTTAAACCCCTATGTATAAACCACTTGTTATTTAACACTAAATTACGAAAAAGGTTTAAAAATAGTATCTTACAAATTGGTTTATGACTTAAAACCGACTTGCCGGTCAGGGCTCTATCTAAAAAGCAACGGATTTTGACCTGTTTTTTTGTTTATAACAAAAACATTACCAATGCGCCGGTAAATAGCTAAATATCAAGTGCAGGCAATGTATAATTGAGATGCGGTTATTAACTATTCAGAAAACTTTCAGGGCTAAAATGTATTTTTTAAATGCCATAAAGCAGATTGCCAGTACGAGCAATATACCCGCCAGCCAAAGCCACAACTGGTCGGGCCCTTTAGCTGTTACTTGTTTGGTTTTAACTGTGGTCTGGATGTTGTTTTTCCGGATAATACTATCATTCAAAGTGCTTTGAGTAATTTCGCCTTTATTTTGCTGAATAAGGTTGTTTATTGCCTGTACCGATGCAGATGTGCTGGTGATTTTAATACTACGCGTTTTACCAGTGTAATTACCGTTTACAATTTGTATACTGCCTGTATCTGGTATAATATCAATCTCGATGCTATCTTTAACCGATTGTGTGCTTTGATTATGTGTAGTTATTTTGCCGGTATCAATCTGTAAAACATCGTTTTTTATTGTTTGGGCAATGGTTGATTTATCGGCTACCGAAATTTTACCGGTGTTTACCTGGCGCGTGCGGCAGCTACTGGTTATGCACAGGACCGCAATAATTAAAATGTATTTTTTCATATGATGTGATTTTGGTGGAGAGGGTTTATTGATCTTTAACTTTAATGGTCTGGGGTGTATAACCAATGCGACGCAGTTCGATATTATCTAGGCGGCGATCGAGTTGCCTGATTTGAATTTTGAGTATCTCAATTTGAGTGTTGAGCAATTGGTTATCGTTTTTTAAACTGAAATAGGAGGTCATAATTCCCGCTGTAGCGGTGATGGAAAACGCCACTAACAAGTACAGCACTTTGAGGGTTATGCCGCGTATTTCTTTACTTTCTATGGCTGTCATAATTATTATGAGGTTAAAGCTGTGTGAAAATTTTGTGCATACCCGGCTATCAGTTTGGCACGGTCGGTGCCGTTTATAATGCGGCGGGCATTTACCCAATCGCAGGTATTATCGTTAAAATAATCGCTTAGCTTTTTGCCGGTAAATAAACCGCCGCACATACCTTTTATGGCTATTGCTGCCGATACGTTGGTTTTTAACGCGAGGTCGGGGTTATCAACCAAAGGCAAATGGAGCAGCTTTTCGAATGTGGCGTAATTACCTTTCCATGTTATTTGTACAAAGCCGCGGCCGTAATAGCTTTGGCCCGTTGCCGGGTCAGGCAATGCGTAATTACGACTGATACCACGGCGTTTATACAAATCGGTAACATACTGTACAGCCTGTTGGTTAGTGGTTGTAAACCCTTCGCGAACAGGATACATGCCTTTGCCTGCCTCATGGTAAACAGTACCTAAAATATAGGCAAGCTGTTGTAAATCTGTAGCCGCAGTTTGTTGCCATCCGGTAACTATAGCACTAATTCCATCTACCTGGGTTTGCGATAATTCGCCGTTAAACAGTGTTGTGCGGATAGTTTTAAAAAAGTTAGCCTGGTTTATCATGTTCTGTTTTTTTATTAGTTAATTATGGGTGAGATTCTGCTACGCCTGGCGTTTTTTCGAGGATGGCATTTTTTTCGGCAAACTGGGCCACGGCAACCATTACTCCGCCTGCAACAGCGATGTAACCCGCGATGCTCAACAGTTTGGGCGGCAAGCTGAGTGCCTGCAAAGCACAACCCAGTGTTGCTATTGAGGCTCCCAACGCTTGCACTTTTCTAAAAAAAGGAGGCACAGCGCTTCTGAGACGGGCTCGCGCCTCGGTAAAAAACTGTTTCATGTTTTAATTTTTAATTTGTTTGGTTTCGATATCCGATACGGGACGATTGCATCAGATAAGCCAGTTGGCATTTGAAGCGCTGGCAGTTAGTTAATCAGCCACCAATTAAAAGTGTTATTGTCGCCAGTAACAATCGCCGAAGAGGTATCGAGGCTGTTAACTACAAAGCTGGTACCGGCAACAATAATTCCCTGGGCCAGGTGAGTGCCAGTGGTTCCGGACGGGTTACGGTACGAAAGCATAATAAGGCTGTTAGCTGTTACCAGTGTATTGTTGATTGTAATAGTACCCGAAACAAGTGTAGCAATACCCGCAGTAGGATTCGTACCCCCTGTATTTACATTTAATTTGCCACCTACTAAAACATCGTTTTTAGTACGTATATCATAACCAACAACGCCAGATAAACCCAAAGAAGCAACGCGTATATTAAAACCTGTTCCGACACCTATAAGCGAACTAGACAAAATATCACCTACAGTATATCCCGAACCCTGGCTAACTATTGTTACCGATGTTACAACTCCGCCAGCCCTTACTATAGTCGCCGTCGCTCCGGTACCAGTTCCACCAGTTAACGCAACAGTATTTGTACCGTTGCTGTAGCCAGAGCCGGGATCTAGCGTGTCGTATGTTAATATAGGATTAGCAATACATGACATTGTGCAATCAATGTCTAAAGCGACTTGTACGTCGTTGTTGGTTGTTGCGGTTAGTGTGTGTTGAAGAAAAAAACCACGAATAACACCTAATAATCTATTTCCCGCTCCTCTGAATTTACCAGCACCAGCGGCCTCCAATCTATAGCCGTTATCTGTTTGGGTTTCACCGAGTGTTAAAAGCATATTACCGGTGAAGTTCCACCACGCATAAGCGCCTCGACCCGCATTAACTATAGTTACGGCGGCATCTGTTAGCGTTTGCCACGCATTAGCTTGAATCGTAGTAGCAACAAATGACGCGTATGGTAACGTTGGCGTACCCATGGAACCACCGCCGGCAACAGATGGCAATAAATTATTAACCCTTAAATCACATTGCTTTGTACTCGCAACCAATAAATTTGCCATAACAAGCGTACAGGTTAGGCCAGAGCCAGAGCCGCCAAGGTTTGTATTTGACGCGCTTAATACATTTCCGGTAGCGTACCCAGAACCACTACCCTGTATAAAAACGCCAGTAACAACGCCGCTACCGTTAACGGTTACTTGTGCTATTGCGCCAGTGCCAGAGCCGCCAGTTAACGGGACAAGATTGTACGTTCCGGTTACATATCCAGAGCCGCCCGTCGTTATTGATATATTTCCGTTACCAATAGTCGAGCCGTTTGTTGACGTATCAAAAGAACCGCCAGTTAAATCCATTTTAGCCATTATATCCCCGGTCGTAACAGCCCTAAGAGTACCTGTATATTTTATACCCGCACATATACCACTTGCTGCTAAAGAAGTACCGCTAACCTCTAAACTTCCATTAAGCTGACTATTACCAGTAGTTCTTAGAGCAAGTGTTGATACACTTGTCAACCCTATTGTAGCAACTGAAATAGAGAATCCAGATCCGCCCGGTATAGTTGCAGATAGTGTATCTCCTATTATATATCCAGTACCCCGAGCTACTACAGTTACCGCGGTTACTACGTTACCTGATACAGTTATATTAGCCGTAGCACCTGTACCTGTTCCGCCTGTCAATGATAATCCGCTATAGATAGCGTTTGTATATCCAGAGCCCGCTGTGATTGAACCAAGTGTTTGTATTGCATTTGGACCAGTACTAAAAGTAGGCGCAACATCCAGAGCCACTAAAGTATCACTATTGGCTATTGCTGTTAGTGTATTATTAAGGTATACACCCCTTGCGATGTTAGATGCGGCAGTAACTGTATCTGTTGTTAATATACTACCTAATATCCCCGTGTGTACAGTTAATTTATAGTTAGTTTCAGTTTGAGTAAAGTTACGGTAAAGTATCAAGTTACCTGTAGTGCCAAACACTGACAAGCACGGGCTTGAGCCTTGATCAGTTAGTACAAAACTGGTGTTGAGCATTCTTACACCCCCTGTGGTGATATTGTTCGATACTACTATGTTGTAAGGTAACGTCGACGATCCGATGTTCCCAGCTCCTGATGCTGATGGTACCATATTATTAGCCCTTATATCATATCTTGTAACCTGACGATATGTAACAGACGCCACAGTTAAAACTAAGCCTGAACCAGAACCACCTAAATTAGAATTTGAAGCTGATAAGGCATTACCAATGGCGTATCCAACGCTTGTATTACCTGGTCCCGTTGCATTGATTACATTAGCTGTTGTTACTATACCACCTGTTACAACGATAGTGGCTATAGCACCTGTACCCGAACCACCAGTTAATGGAACCGTATTATAAGTACCATTAACATATCCAACACCGCCATTTGTTATGGTAAATGTGTTAATGGAAGTAGCACCAATGGATACGTTTTGAGTACCTTGAGTGAAATCTGCTGCATATAAATTATCATTATCGGCAGTTGCTTGCAGGACACCATTAAAGTATAAAGCTCTCCCAATTCCATTTGAAGAAATTGAAGTACTACTTGTTCCTATTAATAACGAGTTCGCAGTAGATGCTGTTCCTCCAATGGCGGTGTTACCTGTTAAAGTACTCATGCCTTGTACTATTAATCCGTCAGTAGGAGCAGCAATTGTACTGGCATATGTACTACCTATAGATAAGCTACCTGCAACATTTAGTTTAGATAATACAGAGTTTGTGCCAATACCGACAGATCCGCTAACTATCAACCCGTTTGAAGGTGCAGTATTCATTTGTGCATATGTGCCTATAGCTACACCATCGACAACAGAAAGAGCGGATAAACCTCTCGATGATTGTGAGTTATTAGATTTACTAATCAATACACAACCATCATTACCTTGAATAAGAGGATAATTTCCATTTATGTAATGGTAAACGGAATTACCTTGTACAAAAGTTCCTGATAAAATATTGCCAAATTTAGCTTGACCATATTCACCGACATTTATACCATCCACATATTCAATGAATTTCTGGTTGAGTTGTAATGAGCCAGCTACAGGTATAATACCATTACCAACACCAGCCCAGGTAGCTCCGCCTGTTAAGGTTAGCGGGTATTGAGTTCCATTAGGATTGGTATCTGCTGTTGTTATACCTGAACCTTCTTCAAACTCGTATCTACGAATCAATCCCGAAATGGGTAAATTTAAGGTGCCAGATCCACCATTATAAATCTGCCCCGCCTCTGTTGAGTTTATTGCACGATTATAAACTAATAACTGATCGATTACTCCTTGAATAGAACCAAATACATGACCGCTATCTGCTAGTCCACTTAGTGCCACATTATAACTTCCCAAAGATGTCATCACATAAGCATGCCCATCGTAATAACAGACGGCGGTGCTGCCTGATATTGCTACAATAATATTATGTTGTAATCCATTATAATGTGTAATTACAGGTATTGTAACATTAAATACATCACTGAACCCACTCTTGATAATCACTTGTTGTGGGCCTTGTAATGTAATAACTAAGGCATTAGAATTAAAAGTACCATATTCAAAAAGTATACTGTCTGTCTGAAATGTACTGCTTTTAAACCAAAGACTAACTGTTTGATTTATAGAAGTTCCTGATCCTAAACCAGCATCACTACCTGCAACGTATTGAGCAGATGAACTTTGCCTTATGCCATTTCCAGAGCCACCTACTGAATTAACGTTGTTATTAAGAGTCAGTGAGTTTAATACTGTAGTACGATTTACAAATGACAAACCATCATCTCCCGATGTGATAAATTTTAAAGTCGGGCTTACAGCTGATATTGTAACATCTCTAGTAAATGTTTTGTTGCCACCAATGGCTGCTTGGTTGCTTGATATATCAACGAAAGTGGCTGCATCTGTATCGTCTAAAATAGTACCGTTACGATCTTTAAAAGTATATGTACGGCTGGCGGTATTGTTGTTTGTAAAATAACTTGTAAATGTGTTTAAAACGTTTTTAAAGTTTATTTTAAACAAAGTCAGCCCGGCATAGCCGCTGTTTGCATCTTTATTGTTTTGCGTTTCAACATCGTTACCGGCGGATTGCAGGCCACCCGTAAAATTCCATAATCCCGAAATAGTTGCCGCCTGGGTTTTTATCCAGGTCCATAAAGCTGATGTTAAGAATTTAACATTGTCGGTGCCGGTAGCAACATCAGACTGAGCAGCCACACTATTAGCAGTTGCGCCGGTAGCTATACCGTTTAGTTTGGTCTGATCTGAGTCTGATATTAAACCGTATCCCGAAACAACATCAACCTTAGCAGCTAATGCTGATGCCAAGGCTGCATTATCGGAAGGCGCACCACCTAAAGCTGCGAAGGTTCCGGCCGGCACAATGGTTGTTAATACCCATGAGGCATGATCGCTATCCCAAATATATTCCTGATCGCTAACCGAACCGTATACAAAAGCGTAATTACCATCTATACCAGTCGGGAAAGCTGCCTGTAAAGCCGCCAAGGAAACGAATTTGCCAACGAACAAGTTACCGGCGGCAACAGCGGCCGCAACATCTGAAGTTGTGGCCACGGTTCCACCTGCAGGCAATAAAAGGGTTTTATTTGAACCAAGACTGGGTATACTTATTTCCATATAATCACTGCCGCCGTCATCAAACCACGTAATTGCATGGGATACCGGCAATGTTAAATGAGAGGGGTGAATAGTGCCTGTAACACCTACATTTCCATTTACTGTTAATCCAGAAAACGCCGGGCTATCGGTTGTACCTAATGGTTGTGGTACGGCTACAACTTCAGCCCAGGCCGTTGGGTTAAAAACGCCTGATGTGATATCGGTAATATTAACCAGCTCATATTTTCGTGATGTGCCATCACCAATATCGGTTACATGCACAATCGTTACATGCTGTTTGAGCTGATCTGCATTTGCAGCCAGTGCATAAAGCGCCGTCAGATTGGCAACAATGCGACCGCCGCCTCTGATGAAATTGGAATCTACAAATGCAAAATCCGGGTTGTTGTGGCCGTATTCTCCGGCTTTTCCTACTATTGACATATTTATGAAAATGCTAATGATGAATTTGTAAATGCGCCGGGTGCGTTTGAACGGTAAACACGCATGGTTACTGATGCACCGAAACTGTTAACTCCCGATACATCGGTTAATTTGGTGAAGGCTCCTAAAATAGAATCGACACCATCCTGAAGTACTAATGCCACATCGCCTGCGGCAGCATCGTAACCATAATAAGTGTATTGTGTGCCTGTTGCCGAAACTCCGGCTATGGTACGTGCCTTGTTATTGGTTAACGCGCTGTTGCCCATTGCCAATAAGGTACTTAAAGCTACTGCTGCGCCCGTATCGTAACCTAAAACCGATTTGTAAACAAAACTTACCGTAGCTGAGCCACTGGTTGTGGTTTGCTGGGCATCAACAACCTGAACGCGGTATGCGATTGATGTTGAGTTGATTAAAGTGGCATCGTTATGCGATACATTGATGGCTTGCGATGAACCGCTTGCCGAGATAGCGGTGCCGATGTTTATCCAGCTGCCTGTGCCGTTTATCTGATATTGCACCTGGTATGTGCTTAATGCAATATTTGGCGAATTGCGGGTGATTGTACCCGTAATTACCGAACTTATATTGCCCAGTTCGCGGGTGGTTGTGCCGGCTGATAGGGTCATTCCGGGTGCTGCGTACGCCGCAAAGTTCACCACATCGGTGGTATTGTTGGTACCGCCTGCGCTATCGGTAACGGTTAGTCGGTAGTAAATTGGCCTGTTATCAATACTTGCGTTCAGACCGTTATCTGCGTAGTTTGATGTTGCCGTGGCTGTGTTAAGGAAGGTTGTCCAGGTGGCGTTATCACGACTACGTTCGAGCGTAATATTGGCTAATGTGGCCCCGCTTGTATTAATGGTATAACTTATGCTAACCGTTAAATTAATGCCGGTTTGGTTGTATGGCTGGCTATTGCCGTTGGTTATTACCGATACTGTTGGCTGCGACGCTTTGCTGAAAGCGGCTTTTAAGAACGGCGCCACCGGATCGCCGGGGTTTACAACCGTGCCGTTGGCAATACCTGTATTGTTTGTGGGCAGGTTAACTGTAAAGCCATCGCTAAAAACCGCCGAGGCTGATGTTAGAGCCGCAGCCAGGGCCGCATTGTCGGTAGGGTTGCCGCCTAATAAGGCGAAGGTACTTGCGGGTACGTTTTGGGTTAAAGCCCAGACACCATGATCGCCATCCCAAATATATTCTTCATCGTGCGGCGAGGCTGCAACAATGGCGTAATTACCATCGGCTCCAGCTGGGATATCGGTTTGCAGGGCTGCGAGCGAAGGATATTTGCCCACATAATTTGGCGCAGCGCCACCGCCTGTTGCCAGTGCTAAAACTGATGATAGTTTAGCTTTGCGCGTTTGCCCCAGGCCAGGTGTAACTATGGCTACATAATCGGCAATGGTTACGCTGGTATCTTCGGGTAAGTTTGATATTGTTTGATTTTGAGGCATACCGTTTTATTGTTTTAGCTCTCATCCCCGCAAAGGGTAGAAAAGCTTATTGAATTAATTTTTGCTGTATTTTTTGCCGTTATTATGGGATGATGTAGCGTTTCCTGTCGGTTAGGTAATCTTTACTTTTTATTGCCGAAAGGCGGCTGCCTGTACGTTTTGTTTCGCTTTTAAAAGCATCGCCTGCACGGCCGGTATATTCGCCATCGATATATTTGCGGAAGTAATCGGCATTATCGGCCATAAAATCTTCGGTGCCGGTAAAAAAGGCGTTGGCATCGCTTTCGGCACGGCTGGCTACCGCCTGTATCTCTTTATCGGTTATCTGGGTTGAAAAATCGACCGTCTTTTTTACAAAGCCCGATTGGGTTGAGCGTACATTATCGCTGCGTACAAAACGTGCATAACTCAGGTAAACCAATACGGGTTTGAGGCCAGCGTATATTTTTGTAGTGGTCGTCCTATCGGGCCAGGTGTAGGTGTAAGCGCAGCCGTTGAGTAGTTTTTGAAACCATTGCTCATCGGTTGTTGGCTGATACGGTGCCTGTTCGGTTTGGGCGGCTACACCTGCATTGTAACTGGTGAGGTTGGTTATCATGTCAAAATAAAGGCGTTTGCCCAGCAGGTTGCCCAGATCGATGCGTTGCGCCTCGAGTATAAATGGCTCCAGGCGTTTGCTATCGTCCATGTTTACCGTAAGGTTACGGTAGGGTATAAAATCGGTTTTGGTGATGAGTAGTGTTTCCATCTTGAGTTGTGAGTTGTCAGTTGTGAGTTGTCAGTTGCGCCGGTTTGTTATCAGTTTAAGCTGACAATTGAGAACCGGAAACTCACAATCGTTAAGGGAATATCTTCAGTGCGTCTTCGGCGTCGAGGCCGTATAAAATGGTGAGTATGCTGCGTTTACTATCGGGACTGATATATTGATTGTTGAGCAGCTGCACCAGGCTTTCGGGCGGATCGGCTTTGCTGAGCTTAAACTCGATTGGAATAATGCAGTAATTGCCGCTTGGATTTATTGCCTGATGAAAACCCTGGCCGATTTGTTTAAAAACTGATTCGAGTAATATGCGCTCTTCGGTTGTAACCATGTTGTAATACATAGTGGCATCGCGTATTTGCTCCTGGTTAAAGAAACCTGACGAACCATCGGTAACCGACAGTAATACTTTTGGGATGAGCCAGTTACGGATTATTTTATTGGTGATTTTGGTATCGGTATACTCAAAAATGGCATCGTTAGCATTGTTGTTAATGGCTATCAGTTCGGGTACTTCCTCGTCTTTCTCCACATCAACCACAATAATATCGGCGCCATCGGGGCCAATAAAATCCTGAAGGCTTTGTTCAAAAGAATCGCGGTCATCATCATCGGCAAAACGGCCCTTATGCACCATCATGGTTTTGGCGCTGAAATTGTTTTGCAGGTTAGCCGTGGTACGGATATCGGACTGTATTTCGGCAAAGAGGCTTTCCATTACGGCATCGCACGATGCAAGCGGGTAGCTGTGCTCATCTAAACTTACGTACAGTAACTGGCCCTTGTAATTACTCCAGCCGCCAACACTTTCAACTTGCTGTGCAATGGCATCAACCGAAAGGTTAAAGGCATGGAACCAGGTGATGAGATCGGTGCGGATGGTGTTGCGCTTTTCGCGGCTCCAATCGGAGTAGGTGGCAAAATCAAAACCGGTATCGTTTTTTTTATTTTCGGATGCCATGCGCACATGCTCAAACGGAACGTGAAATACTTCGGTTATTTTGGCCGCTGCATTTACATTAACATGCAAGGCAAATCCCCGGAAACGGGCCAGATCTTTTTTTACCAGCGAGAGTATTTTATCCATCGTCTGGCTTTCGCTGTTGGCAACAGCCTGGTAAAAATCAACATCGGCAAAACCCGCGCCGCCAATAAAACGACTATATGTATCAACACAGTTGCGGGCCGTAGGCGCTGAGTTGGTTGTTAAATATACACGCTGCGGATAGGCGTTATCTTCATCGTAATTGATAATGCCATAGGTGCGGTTTTCGCGCTGGGTTATCCGTTGTGTTGTACCGCGCCGGTTGCTGGTTAATAAACGCATTTAGTTGTTGGATTATTGGTTAATGGGTTGTTGTGTGTGCGAGTTGTGTGTTGCCGGTTGTCAGTTTTGCTGCGGCTTACTTTTAACCGATTCTCTTTTTTTGTCAGAGATACTTCGGCAGATTGTGGACTGGCTAACGGTAGCCCGGAACCCGTAACCGGCAACTCTGCATCAGGATACCTGTCGAAATGTTTAATTAAAGTGGGATGAGCCTTCAGTAATTTTTCGGCAGCTTCGTCGGTTAGGTTATCGTTTGTTAAAGTATCGCCGCCAAAGCTGGTTTGCAAACTACGGTCGGGCTTGAGTAAATATTTGCGATTTACCTGCATAGTGTTGTTGTTTAAAGGATGTTGCTGCTGTTGCAGATAAAGGTATTTTTGTATCCTGAAAAAGGCTTTTTGATAGCAGTTGCCGCATCCATGTTGTATGGTTTGGTTAAAAAGTTCAAGGTAAACCTGGTTTAATAATGCAATTGCTTCGGGTTGTTTTTGAGCTATTTGACTGGAAAGAGAAAGCAACAAACCGGCTCCCTCTAAATCTCCCCCGGAAGGGGAGATTTGATGAACTGATGTTTTATTTACAGAGGGAGTTTGGGAATTCATTTTTGGTATTATTTTGACTTTTGTGGAGAGATTAGCAGAACTTAGCCGCGGCTGGTTCCCGTCCTGATGGGGTGCTGCTCGTAGCAAATCGGGACACACCCACGACCCCGATGCAGGAGGGGAAACCATTAACTTCGGCTTTATTTACTCAAATCTGTTACGTGGTTATCATTGCAAGCAACGTTGTTTTTGTGGTTGCATAATCGGTAACAAAGAAGGTTGCGGGCATGTGCGGCTCTTTAAAGTTTGCCGGCGAGGTAAGGGTTACCACGTATGCGCCTTCGGAGTTGGCGTCGTTAGGATCGGCGGTGAGGGTTGTTAACTCCAGGCCCAGATCGGTACCGAAAACTTCGAAAGCTGAATCGCCTGACTTATGGATGTTCTCAATTACAGCGACTACACGGTTAGTGCCTAATTTTTCTATTTCGGCCTTTACTGCCGAGCCTTTGGCGAAGATGACAAAATCGACAGAGTGATCGTACCGTGAGCTGTAATCTTTTTTAACAAAGGTTGATTTTGGTTTTACTGATGTATTATACCCTTCGTAGCGGAAGCCTTTGGCGCTATCGGCCAGGGTAATATCGGTTATGATTTGTGGGTTGGTAGTATCTCTAACGTAAGCAGTTATATCGCTGCGGTTAAAAATATACACCACTGCCTCAACACCACCTATAATGGGGTTGGTGCAATCGTAAAGCATGTTTTGGATTAATTTTCCGCAAATGGCCATAAGGTTAATGATTGAATTATTGATGGATTGAATTATTGAGTTTGATAGTAGCAGCGGCAGTAGCAGTTAAATGAACAATGGAAAAGTGAGTCTGCTACTGCCATTAAATACTGCCACTAGTTTTTAGAATGCTACCATTGTCAGGTAATCCTCGGCTATCTTGGCGTCGAGGTTAAAGCCATAGTCGACATGGTACATTTTGCTGCGTTTATCGTAAAACGGTTCGAGTTCGCTTAGGTTGCTGGTTTCCTCGGTGCCAATTTGCAGGTTGCCTTTGGTGGTGAAGATGGCGCGGTGCGGCTGGTTCCATTTGGTGCCATTGTCTTCGTACTGGCGGATATGGCGATCTAAAAACTGGAACGGTATTACATCAATACCATCAACTTTGAAGGTATCTATTCCGCTTTCGGTACGCTCGTAAGCCAGCTCGATGTTGTTTACTGCTTTGCGCTCGCGGGCATATTGATCAACCACAGATTGGGTGGCTACAATTACCTTGTCTTTAGCTCCGCGCAGGCGCAGGTCGGCACCATAAATCATGTTTTCGAAAACGTTAGTGATAACGCGGTTATCGGTATCGGTGCTGGTAAATGCCTGTGTGGCGTAGCTGGTGCCGGCATTGTTTGCGATGGCTATTTTTTTGGTAGCATCGGCCGCAACAATGGCTTTTGCCTGTGCCCAGAAGCCGTTGAATACGTTAAAGTAACCAGGATCGACACTGTTTGCCAGGTAGCCGCCGTTAGTGGCAATGTCGGCTGCGGTATCGCCTAACCAGGCAAAACGCAGGGCGGTTTCGTAAGCGGCCAGGGAGAAGCGCTCTTCTAAAAACAGGGCGAAATCGGTATTGGTGAGGTCGGGTTTTTGAACGCCGTTTTTTAGTCCCCATACAAAAAATGAAGCTAAAAGATCGGTGAAGCATTCTTCAATACGATCGCCGATGTATTGCGGGTTCCAGAATTTTTCGACCGTAGGGAGAATAGCTGTGCTTGGTGTAACATCGCAGCTGCTTTGCTTTTTGCCCGTAAGGCCAAACTGACCCAGGTAGATCATTTGTTGTTTGGCTTTAACGCCGTTTACAACGGTGTGAAACTGATCGATTGTGGGGTTTTGAAAAACTGCCTGGTAGAACGCCTCGCGCAAGCTCATTACTTCTTTACCGTCGAAGGTAACTGTTGATAAATTGATATTTGATGGCATAGTTTAGTTATTGAATAATTGATGGATTGAATGATTGATGTAAGATGGGAGAGATACAATGGAAGATGTAACGCACCCTAACCTCTCTCAAGAGAATGAACTGTTGCTGATTAAGCTTTTGACTTTTTGGCTTTAAGCTCCTGGCGGCGGGCTTCCATTTTGTCGGCCAGATCGGGGGCGGAGTTGCGATTTGTACCTGCGGCGCGGTTAAATTTGTTTTCGCGCTTATCGGGGCGGTAGCTCGATTTTGCCAGTTGCAGAGCCTTTGATGCACTGTTCATCACGGTTTCGCTTTCGGCAAGGGCATTTTCAAGCTCCAGCTTTTCGGCTTTTAATACGGCCAGTTTTTTGCGCAGCGATGCCAGTACTGCTTTGCCCGAAGGATCATCGTTAGTGGTTGTGCTATCGCTTGGCTGGGTAATATCGGTAGCCAGGCCATCGGCAACGGTAATGGTTGTACCATCTTCAAACTCATAGTCGCCATCGGGTGCGGGTATGGTCATGGCTTCGTCGCTAAAAACTGCTGTGCCTTCGGCCAGGTCGCCATCGAAGTACAAGTCGCCGCCATCGCCGGCAAGGATTTTGTTGGCTGCTACGGGCTCCGAGCCATCGTTATTAAAATCTTTCACCAGGTTTTTAAGTCCGCTGATTAATTGGTTGAACCTGTTTTTTTTGGTTTTGTCCATATGTTTATTGTTTTGTTGGGTTACTTGATAAGGGTTATGTAAAAGGTTGCGGTACATGGCCATAGCTTTGGCGGTATCGATAATGCCGGTTGCAAATTTGAGATCGACAGCCAGTTGCGGGCTCATCAGTTTTTCGGCCGTCATGTAACTTTGCAGTAGTTGTGTGCTTGCACCGGTATGCTGTTTGTAAAAGTTGAGCAAACGTGCCTGCTCATCCTGCAATTCGTTGGCGTACTGACGGAAGTAGGCTGCATCGCCTTCGGCATTGCCCCATGGGTTGTGAATGAGGAAGCGGCTGTTTTCGGTTAGTTTACGCTGGGTGCCGGCCATAAATATTACGGTGGCAATGCTGCAGCACAAACCCTCAACAACGGTGGTTATAGGTTTCCGGGTGTTGACTAAAAAATCGTGAATGGCGAAGCCTTCGAAAACGGAACCACCGTTGGAGTGGATGTGTACTACGATGTCGTCGCAGGTGCTGTTAGAGTTATACGCATCCTTTACTGAGGTTAAGGACACAGCGCCGGACTTACCCAGGTTGGGGGCCTGCAGGTTGACAATATCGCCGTAGATGTATATATGACAGGTGTTGGGCATGGTGTTTATTGGGTTGTGAGTTATGGGTTATCAGTTGTGAGTTATGGGTTGCCAGTTATGGGTTCTGTATGTTTTGTTAATTATTACATTTATTACTATTGCAATACAAGTATACGGTGTTGTTTTGGTTTTAGTGGTGCACCACTTTTTGCACTACCTGGTTTGATGAACTGTTTTGTAGTATGTGTGGTTTTGTTTATTTGAAGATAACATTAGCTTTGATTTGGAAAACAGATAATTAATGAAAAGAAACTTTTTAACTGTTGCGCTAACCAACATCTGTTTATTTGTTTTAATAACGTTTGTATGTTTTGTTATTGAATTTGCCGCTTATGGCTCAAGCTTATTTGTTTCCTGGGTTATTTTTGGAGGATTTGTGGTGATACATTTAACGATTAATTTACTTGTTATAGTAAAGCCTAAAGAAGAAAAACTACCTGCTGTTTTACTGAGCAATCTTTTTATATTGGGGCTTTATAGTGTTGTTGTTTTTATATATCGATAAAAAAACAGATCATTACATTTATTACTATTGCAATGCAAGTATACGGTGTCGCTTTGGTTTGAGTGGTGCACTACTTTTTGCACTGCCCGGTTAACTAATCCTCACTGATATCTTTTACCGCTTTTATCGCGTTCCACACGGTGCGGCGGCATACACCAAATTGTACTTCGGCATCGGTAATAATAGCATTGAGGCTTTGTTTGGTGGTTTTTGCACGGGCATCTATGTACATGTAAATTTCGAGGTATTGTAATACTTTGGGCGACATGAGGCCGTTGCGCACCAGGTGTTTTAATACGCCGTTGTTTTTAAGCTGCAGGAGGGTATCGAACATGGGTATTGTAATTAGTTTATTAGTTCAATGGTTTATTGGTTTGGCTTTCTACCGCTAAGTTCTGCCGGAAGGCAGTTTTCGTTTTTGTGGGGCGGGCTAAAGGCTTTCCCCAAGAAATCCTGAAACAAGTTCAGGATGACGATCTGTTGCTTATTACTTTCATTACAAATGTAATTAATCGACTTGATTTGTGCAAGGACTTTTTGAAAAAAGATTAAGGAACAAGTAGTAGAGACAAAGGACGCTTACAAATAAAAAGCTTTTAAATATTTGCTATATTTAAAAACAATGAATGCTATTTTTAAATCTTTTTTAACCGAAGCCTACGAGTTTCAAAATAAACGAAATGCAGATGAGATGATGGCAGATATCCGTAAATTTTGCATGATAATTCGGGTTTTTATGATCAAAACTTTTTGCCCGACAACGACAAAGAAACTTATCAGTTTAAATTTAAAAGACTACAGTACACAGGCAGCGAAGGAGCAACAATAAAAGGGAGAGTTTTGCCCTTAGGCGATAACTGTTTAGTGCGAATTGATGTTAAGCCTGATTATTATTTAATGCTTGTCGCTTTGGGATTTATAGTATGGGGTATAGTAACGTTAATCCAGGCAGTAAATGCGAATAACATACAGGCAGGTATTTTACAGGTTTTACTATTAATTATAGTAGTACCAGGTATTATTGTATGGGGAATAAACTCATCTAAAACTAAACTGTTGGAAAACTTTAAAACAGCTTTCGATCTATAGTAAAGCAGCTTATTTTAACCCTGTAATGCAATTTACATAAGCCTGGAATGCCGTGGCTATATCATCGTCGACTTCAACATCGATACTGGCTATCTGAAAAACGCTGATCTTTTTTGTTTTAAATATTTCGAGCTGCTCGGGGGTGAGAGTTAAAACGGTATCGTAAGTATATCCGCTTAGGGGGCTATAGTTTTTATGTTCAATGTGCTGGCCGAAAAACCGCAGTGTATGATGATCAGTAAAGCGAATAAACAGGCCCTCTTCTTCGTATAAGGCAAATTCTTTAGTACTGAAGGTGATAGCAGCTGTACTGCCGGCGGCGCTAACCTGATTTTTTATGCTGATGCGGCCCTCTGGACTTTGGTAAGTACGTATGCCCTGGGCGGCATCGGTATCGCGGCTTATCTGGACGCAGTAATCAACCTTCTCTTCGGTTTGGGCCTTAGCCAGGGTTATAAAAGATAACAGTACGGTAACCAGCAAGTAAATATTCTTCATTTTATCAATAAGCAATTAATCAGGAATTAAATATAGCAAAATATTTTACTGCATAATTATTTAATTATTAAGTTATCAGTCTGTTAATTATTAATTTTTTTATCGGATGTTTGGGTTAAATGGTTATCGCCAATAGCATAATAACAAATGATAGTTTAATACGCACCTTGAACGCATTTAAGGTTTTTAAAAATCGTCATTGACGGCTTTATCTACAGCATTTGAGAATGATGCCATTATTGTTGCGTGAATGTAAGCATCTATTTCGTATTCGAGTTGCTGACATGCTTTGTTTTTTGTTTTAACTTATCATTAAATTCTTCCAAGGGAGTCGTATCGGTTGAAACGCCACACCTCCGCTTGATTGATGGCCGACAGGATTGGCGCGAACATGGCTTTTGACCGTGCATTGATAACCGACTCACCGTTGCTTAAACGGGCATTGATGCTGTAGTCCATACCTGAGCCTGTAAAGTAGGCATCGCCATCGGATAAAAATGCGCCGCTACGAGTTTAAAAATCGTCCTTGGCGGCTTTGGTTATAGCAGCCATTGAAGATGCTGATATACCCCTAAAACAAACATTTAAATCATATATATTTTGATGAACGAATTCTTTTTTAGATGTTTTAGCTTTTTCATTATAATCGTCTAAACTTGAAGCTGTTTTATCATCAAAGTCGGCACCGCCATAATACATATTGAATAAACGTATTCTGTATTTATTATCTTTACAATCAATTTGAACAGTGCAACTATAAAAAGAGTAAGCACCGGGTGTCAGTAAGTTACCTCTTGTTGACAGCTTAAAACCAATCTTTCCTAAAATTTGTCCCTGATCTTTATCTTTATTTTCTATTCTTCCTTTTATTTTATAGGGTAAATTGAGCATCCAGTTATTTGCCGCATTAAAAATAAAATCCTTGCTTTTACCGGGAACATCAACAACAAATTCGTAAAAAACTTTACCACCTATTTCGGGCAGTGAATATAAAGTATCTTGCGCTTTGGCAAATGTACTAATTAGAACAAAGGCGATAAACAGTAGCTTTTTCATAATAAGTGATTGATTTCGGATAAAAATAAAAAACAATTTTTAAAAAGCAATAAATAATACTAAAAATTTTAGTTTAAAAGTTACTCATGTTTTGCAGCATCACTTTGTTTTGCAGGCTGGCCTGTACATCTTCAACTACTAATACCTGGCGGGGCAGGTTTGCTGCCATGGTTTTAATCATATTGTTTATGGCGCGGGTGCTGGCTAAATCGTTCGAGCCATCGTTTAAAGTATTACTGCCGCTGAATATGCCGCCCGCAGCATAACCACTGCCGCCATTTAGCGTATGGAACGCTACACCTCCGCCTGCCTGGTTGATGGCCGACAGGATAGGCGCAAACATGGCTGTTGATCGTGCATTTATAACAGATTCGCCGTTACTTAAACGGGCATTGATGCTATCGCTGGTACCCGTACCCGGCCCGGTAAGGTATGCACCTAAGCCGTCGGACTCGAAAATACCGCCGCGAGCCTTACCTGGTGTTGTGGCGGTAGTAGCACTTGGAACTGATATACTATTTAGCTTAGATACTTGAGTTGCGCCATTGGCAATAGCCGCGGCAACTTTGACAACGCCACCTGCAATATCAATAGCAGCTAATATATCACCAATTATCGGGACCTCGAGATCTTGTGTTACGGCGTATTGGGTGCCCAGATATATAGAAGATATTTGTTGCTCGGTATTCATGGCAATTTCGGCAACACCAAATGCCTTTTTGGCTATAAGAGCAGCCTTACTTGCTTCGGTATTTTTACCAAAAAAACCCGCTACAGTGTTAGCGCTATCTTCGTAAGCTTTGTCTCTTGTATCAAGAATTTTTAATTCCTGATTGAGAAAGGACTGTTGAGACTCAGCGGTTCCGGCATTAAGTTTTTGTACCGCAGTATTATAGTCTTTAATACCATCAAGTCGCTTCTGGCTATCCGGCTCCATTATCTTCCCTAATGCGGCGATATCTGCATCGGTCATTTTTGGTGGCGTCCATTGTAAATCAGAACTACTTGTATCAGCACTACCGGTGCTTTTGTCTTGAGTGGTACCTGCTCCTTTGGGTTTTGAATTATCAGATGGGGTTTGTGTACTCGTTGTAGCTGCACCGGCAGCCAGAGGCGTTGTTGGAGCAGCCGCTGGCGTTTTTGCACCCGCTTGCTCTGCTTTTGTTTTGTCGGCAAGGGCGTTGTTATAATCTTTTAGCGCTTTGGTGGCGTTGGTGTAATCGGTAGTGGTAGTTTTAAGCTGGGTGCTTAACTGTGCAAATACCGGTGTATTGGCCTGCCCGGCGGTTTTAAGAGCGTTTAGCTGGTCGGTTAAATCTTTTACCGCGTCTTTGGCGCTGCTTACATTTTTAGTGAGCGCATCAGTATCAATATCAATACTGAGGAGGGTTTTTTTGGTATCGTCCATGGTGAGTTGTGAATTGTGAGTTATGTGTTGCGGGTTGTGAGTTATGATTGTTAACTGGTAACACATAACCCAAAACCTGCAACAGCCTTTTAAAGTCTAATCAAATCCACCTTTACAGGTTTTACGCCGGTAAAGTCGGTTATTTTTGAGATGTAGAAGTAGCACTGGTATTTGCTGATGTAAACGGGTTTAAAAAAGTCGAGCTGCTGGATATCAATCTCGTTGAGTTTAATGTAACAGGTTAGCTTACGTTGATCGTTAAGCACGTTTACCAGGTCGGGGTAATGGTTGGCGAAGATGCTTTTTAGAGTCAAATCGGGCGTTCCGGTGAGCGATGTAAAATAGGTAAAAGGTATGCTGCCGCTTATGGTGGTAATATCGGTTGGGTTGCGATAGCTTAGTGTAACATCCTGCTTGTTTAGCAGTACCACACGGTCTTCGGTTTGGGTGCTGAAGATAAGTCCGTTTTGATCCAAGGCGTTTTGATCGGGTATTTTGTTGATGAAGGTGGTGTTAAAGCCGCCTAAAACCTGCTGCTCAAAACTGGCGGCAAAAGGCAAATCGTAAATATCCTGGTAAATATCGAGGTTCTGATCGTTTACATAAAAGCTGCCGTTGCCGTAGGTATCCGGGCTAACCGTATCATCGTGTTTCCATTTTGCCTCGTTTTGCTGGCAGTAATCGCCAATCTGCACATCGTAATCTTCGCCATCATTAGTTATTTTATCGCTCCAATCAACCGCGAAGGGCAGGTTTTGCACAATATGCCCAAAGGGTACTATGGTTACTACTTTGTTGATGTTATCAGTCTGGATAACGGCGCAGAAAAAGAACTGGATAAACTTTAAAAAATCGGATGTGTTCATATCAGGCAATACAGCTTCAACCTGCACCATCTCGCCCAGGTTTACGTTTTGCGAGTTTAATTTAACTGTTAGCTCTGCGCCGGGATAGATATGCACATCGGTGTTGCCATCGTGGCCGGCGGTTTCGAAAGCGGCTACCAGCCTATCGCCGGGCTGAACATATACGCCTGCAATTGACATGGAGAAATTCATAAAATCGCGGCTATGACCGCTATCGATACCATCATCAAAACCTAAATTTTGAGCCTCGTATATTTTATTGGCATCGTTAAACGGATCGGTTGAGCCGGCGGGTATTTTATAAAACTTCATGAAAATACCGTGTATGCTGTCGCCGGTATCGCGGCGTACAATGTTAATGTGCGGAAAACTGGCGCTGATATCAACCGTCATGATTTGCGGGGCAGTCCAGTAAAAGCCATCGTACAGGTTTGCAGTATCGGAAATTTTATTGTTAAAAGGGATAGGTATTTTGGTGCCGTTGTTTTGCCCCAGCCAATCGAGCGGGTTGGTTTGGGTATAATCGACGTTCTGGCCGCTGTACATATTGGTATAGCGTTGCGAGTGGATAAACTTATCACTGGCAAAAGGCAGCATCAGGTTGTTGTAAATTGGCGCAGTAACCGGGTCGGCCAGTATCTGGTTGTTGAGCGTGTACCCTGCCGGCACGTTTGCACCCGCGCTGTTGAGCGTGCCGGCCAGGGTAACTATTTTTTCGACAACGGTTTTAACAAATACGGCGGGCCGCATTTCGCCGGGGTAAATGGCCTGGCCGTGCAGATCGGCGGTGTTGTTGCTCAGGTTGCCATAGTTGATAATAGGGTACAGGTAGCCATCGTTGTTAAGGCGCGAGGCTATTACGTTATCGAGATTCCAGATATGATCATAATCGGAGAAATCGAGATCGCGCAGGCTGCCGGTTAGCAGATCGAAAAAATCGGTATTGCCGCTGCTGATCACAATTTTAAGCTGCCCCTTACTGGCGCCAACAATGCGCAGGTTACCTTGCGGAATAACATCGACCCCATTTTGCACGTAGCGGCAGGGTACTTTTTTACGGATAACGGAAGCACCGTTAAAGTTTAAATCTTCGGGGTAACCCAAAGCCAAACGGTTGTTTGCCGTATCGGGCAGACTGATGGAATTGGAAATATTACCCTGTACGGATTTTAAATCAGTCAAGGTATTTACCGCGTACGATAGCGCAATGAGGCTATCGTTTGGTAAGTCGAGCAGGATGTCGTTGACATATAATTCGGCGTATTGCATAGATGCTTATGGTTAATGGTTCATAGTTGATGACACCTGGGGAATAGCAGTACTTAATTGGTGATGTTAAATAGTTTTTTACAATAAATTAGGACCGTAGGCTAAGCTTGTGCCCTTTAGCTATTGAAAATGGATGTTGCTTATCAGTAGATGAAATAGCAACCTATGTAAGGAAAACTTATACGAAGATGCTTAGACCAGTTTTTTGAAAGAGGGTTGAGATTAGAGAAGTAGGTCTTCTAAAATTTTATCTGCTTCGTCTTTAATTTTAAACACCGATTTGTTTTTGTTACTTATAGCTAAATAAGTACTATGCTCGGGGTTGTAAAAATGCGAAAATGTTTCTTCTCCAAAATAACTTAAAACAGCAGTTTTATATACTCTGAATCTTTTAGTTTCAGTTGTTGATTCAATGAAACTACGTTTCTTGTCAATAGTATGTGAACCTACAAAGCCAAAACTTGCCAATGGATTTTTTTTATAGACATCCATAAATATACTAAAGCAAGTGCCCATAATGCGAGAACACCGACCCTCATTGCTCATTAAATTAAAACGCTCCTTATTGTTTTTGTGTAATCTTCTGTAAAACTTAAGCACATATATATTGTGATTATATTGTTCTACTTCAATTAAATACGGGTATAAATCAGTTCTGAAACTATAGATAGTTAAATGCTCTACATGTTTTCTGTTTGTTGTTATTCCTGAATGATCGCCTACTCTACAATAAGGATAACTCGTAAGAATATCAAACATTAAGGGAGCAAATATTTGTAAGCCGAAATTCTTGTGGATTTAATTTCTTCGGTTGTTATTTTTTTCAATGCTGATTTTGATACTGTTGCAAGTCTGACATTAGAAACGTTGGTGTATACATTTCTACTATTGTTAGGCGGGGTTGTAAATTTATTTATTCCCATGATGCAAAGTGTTAATATAAGTATTAACAATAAAATTTTAAAAAGTTTGCAAATATATAAAATAAGAAAATAATGTAAATGTAACTTTTATTTAAAACTTTACGAGTTAAATATAAATACAATTTTCTTTTTTTTATGTTGTTTTATTAAATACAACGTAAGTTTTTTTTAAAAGTTACATTATTTAAATGGTGGGTAGTTAGTATTAAGTGCAAGTATACAAGTTTGTATTAATTTTAATTCCTGTATAAAATGCTCTTTACGCCCTCTGCGTATTGATCTCCGGCAGCAGGTAGCTGATTTCGAAATCGCCGCGGCCCTCGTAGGTTTGGTACATTTTAAGCGAGTTGGTATCTACAATAACTCCCTGCCAGGTGTTGGTGGCGGCATCAACTAAACGGTACACTTTGGGCGAGTATAGTATGCTGGCCAGGGCCTCGGCTTCGGTGGCGTGTACATCATTTTTGCCGGCGGTTATCTTTTTCTGCGCATCAATGCTGATGAGTTGCTGCGTGCTATCGGCAGTGGCGTAATCGCTGATAAAGCGTTCGGTAATTACGCTGTTGCTGGTGTTAATCTCGTGGATCTGGTTTTTGATGAGCATATAATACAGCCAGCCGCCTGTTGGGCCCATCCATTTTAAATACTCGTAAGGCAGGCCGTTGCATGGCGAGCTATCTATCAGCAAACGCCTGCTCTCCGTTACCGGGATATTGTTTCCCGAAGTATCGGTGTAAAACAAAAACACATCGAGGTACATGCTGCCCGCGGGGATATTTTGCGTAATGCGCAGGCGGTTTACGCCCAGTTTGCTGTAAAGCACGCCTGGAGCCTGCTGCTCAATTAGCAGCTTAGAGCCGTCCTCGTTTAGCAATACCGAGCCGTCTTCGTTAAGCAGCATGGTTTCGCCCAGAGCGCCGGTAATGTTGCCGTTAACATCGATACCGTTGCCGCCGAGCTTTATCTGGTAACCGGCTATTTTTTCGGAATAGATGAACGAGAGATCGAAGGGCATATCGGTGTAAAACCGGGGGATGGCAAAATCGTTTAAAAACTTTGCCGGGCTGGCCTGCACGGCATCGGGCAAGGTAACGTAGGGCGACATGTTGCCGCCGGTTTTGTTGCCTATCTGCATAGCCGAATAGGTTACGTAAAACGGATCGCCGGCGCTTTGCCAGGCGCTTAATACCTCGTTGTTATCGGCATCGCGGGTTACCTTGCAAAACCGCACCGTGTACGATGCGCTGATGTTGGCATCGCGATAGTTGATGAGTGTATAATCCAGATCATCCTTGGGTTGTAAAAGCGTGCGCAGGTATTTGGAAATATCGGCGCGGCAGATGCCCGAGAGGTTGGCTGTATGATCGGCCGTGATGACGTTTGTCGCGCCATCGTAACCGCTGGTAATTTCGGTGCGAAACTTGGTGCTTGCCGTGCCCTGGTACATAAAAACAATAGGGTTAAACAGTGCCGACCAGCGGGATTGGCCCGTTGCCGGGATGCTGATGAGGCCGTCGGCCAGTACGGTTGTGGTAAAAACAAAATAACTGAGCTGCGCGGTACACACTATGGCATCTTTAATATAAGCGGTGCCCGCACCACCCTGCAGGCCGGTAAAAGTGTTGCTGGTTTGCCAGGTTACATTATCAATACTATATTGGATAGGGCCGTTTGACGAGGTGGCGTTGATAGTGATTGTACCGTCGGCAGCGCCGGTAATACTTTCATTTGTGGGAGCTATGTTGCTTATTGTGGCATCGCAGCCACCGCTGCCGCCGGTATAACCGCATGTTGCCGAGTTAAACTCTATTTGTGTACGGTAAAACGGCGTGTTTACATCGGCTGTGATAATGTACAGATCAAACCCTACGCAGCGCTGGTAAATAAAATCGCCAACATCAAACTTACGGTCGTTATTGGCAGGGTCGAGCGGATCGTAACTGGTAACGGTTGGGCCTGTTTGGGTTACTTCGACATCGCCGTTAAGGGTAACAAATTTTAGCTCGATGGTGGTGGTATCGCTACCGTTGGTAACGTGAAAGGTATCTATTGGGAAAATTGCCATTGGTTAAATGTTGAGCCCCTCCTAAATCCTCCCCAGTAGGGAGGACTTAAAAAGGTGTTGGTTAATTAAACAGTTGAAATATATCCTGGGCGGCCGATTGCAGGTATTGGGCGCTGATATCGTCGACAGCGTTATCCAAACCATCGAGGTTGAGCGGTACGCTTAATATACCCGAGTTGCCGCCTGAACGGTACAGCCGCGTGCCGTTTTTGTGGATAACGTTTGCCACGGCGTAGGGGTTAAGGTTCAGTCCTTTGGCTTCTATCCAATCTTCAATAATCTGTACCAGATCGGGATTGCCGGCATTGCCTTTGGGTACGGTGGTTGGCCCGCGGCCGTGTTCCATAAAATAAATGCTGCTATCGGCCTGCAGCTCGTAGCCGTTAGGGGTTTCAACAACCTGGAGCGATGCCAGGGTTTTACCCGATGCCGACATGCCTTTTTGCGTAGCGACATCGATTATCTGATCGCGGATGGCGGTGAAGTAGGTGAGGAGTGCGTCCATGTTTTAGTTGTGAGTTTTCGGTTGCGGGTTGTCTGTTTGAACACGGTTCTTTACTCCCCTTTAAGGGGTTAGGGGGCACACCGCATAGCCGCTTTTATCCCGCAAGGTAATAATGGCCAGCACACCGCAAACGGCCATATCGAATTTGTAAAACAGGTGCTTAAATTGCAGCTTATCAACATGGGCGTACTGATTGGTGGCATTAATGCGGGCCACGTATTCGATAGCCAGATCTTTCATTTGTTCGGCAATATCTTCCTGTTGGTCGGTGCTCATGTCTATATCGCCCTGCTGGCAGAAAAACAAAAACAGCGGCCAGGTTTTGCGTGCCGCGCCTGTTGTGGCCGATAGTTCGGCGCCTGAGTTGACGATGGTTTGCACATGCAGCATCGGGAAGGCCGCGCTATCGGCCTGGATGTTGGCCTCGTAATCGGTTCCGTAAAAAAAGGAAGCAATGGATGTTTGCTGTGAGGCAATGGTTTGAAGGGTTTGTTTGATCATTGTTTTGAGTGGTTGCGTGTTGCAGGTTATGTGTTGCGTGCTATGTATGGTGTTGAGTTATGGGTTGTTAACTGGTAACACGCAACCCACAACCGGAAACTCAACTTCTCACCACTTCGGCATAGCGTTTTTGGTAGTCCATGCGTTCGCGGTTCATGAGTAGTTTGATGATGATGCGATCGTAACTTTGGGTAAGCACATCGTTCCACCGGGTAATATCAAAATTTGCCAGGGTATCAATGCTGAGCATCCACCCAAACTGGTTTAGCTTTGCCGCGTTGGCGCGAATCTCATCGGCCCCTGGCGGGCGGTTAAGCAATGTTGCCTGTTCGATTATAAGTTTGGATACTTCCGAAAAAAAAAATTGGCGATGGGTACGGCGTCGGTTACGGGCATGGTTAAAATCTGATCCATATAGGCTTCATCCTCAATCTTTTCGTCGCTGTAAAGTACATCATCGCCCATATAGGGTAGCCAAAAATAATGCGCCAGCAGCTGGGGGATGATATCGGTAGGGTCGAACTCTACGTTTTGCTCCGCACAGCGCTTTAACTCTTCGCTTACCAGGTTATGTACGGCAATAAACGCGCCTACAGGCTCCAGTTTTAGGTTTTTGGGTACTTTAACTGCCTTGCCGGCGATGGTGGTTTGTTTAGGCAATTTATCGGGAATGCCTTTGGCCAGCTTGGCGCCGATGGTGTTGAGCAGCAGGTGGCAGCGTTCCAGATCGGCACGGCCCTTAAAGTTTTGGATGGTTTGCCTGTCTATCCCCGTGAGGGCACAAATCTCATCTAATATACCTTTGGCACGGCGCAAGGCAAAGTATTGCCAGAGGCTGATTTCGTGCACCTCGGTAGGGAAGTTGCAAGGGTTTCCGTTTAATTTAATGGGAAGCATTTTTCAGTTGTCAGTTGTGTGTTGCGGGTTTTGTGTTGTGAGTTCTTAGTTTGTGAGGGTCACTGAGTCATAAATTATTAAGTCATTGGATTATTCACTACTCATAATTCACTGCTCACTATATTATTACTTACATTACAAATGTAATAAAATTATTTTTAAAAAAGCAAGTCCAGCAGAAAAATTATTTATGTTTAGGTTATGAAAAAGCTTTTGCTGTTGAGACTTGCCTCTGGGGTGTTTTTTATTATTTATAAGTAATGGGCAGGAACAAAAAAAGGATAATAGTTATAATTGCCGGATTGGTATTATTGCTGATATCGTTATTTTATTATCAACCCTTTTTGTTTTTACCGGGTAAAACACTTTATAAAATGGGTGTTGCCAAAATGCAAAGTAGTTTTCATGAAGATTATAGCGACTGGGATAAATGCGAAAGCGCAGTAAAATATTTTGAAGCAGCAATAAACCGAGGATATGACAAACGAGATTTGTTTGACAGGCTGGCTAATTGTTACCATATTTTGCAGGATAGGCAAAACGAGATACGGGCCTATAGTTTAGGGCTGACTAAATACCCCAATGACGCCGGATTTTTGTTTTACCGGGGCACCTGCTATCAGGAAATGAAACGACCCGAAGATGCTTTGAATGATTTTGACGTACTTGTTAAAACCAATCCATCGCACCAATATTATAACGATGCTGTTTTTAAGCGTGGTGCTATGCGCTATATTTTAAATGATACCATTGGCGCTAAAGCTGACTATGTAAGAGCCAGAAATATTGACCCGAAAGATTATAATTTTAAGCTATATTTTGATTATTGCAGGTTATGGCAATAAATGTGTTGTTACCTGCAGCCTTTAATGGGTAACGTCTATGGTGCATTTTTTTTCTTTTTCAACACTGAACAGATTTGAATGGTACGTCAATGTAGCACCCTACCCTAAACCTCATTTGCTTTTAACGTGCCGTAATAATATCTTCATCCAAAACAAATACCGGTTTGATATTAAGATCTCCTTCTAATAAGCTTTGTACAATTAAAAGAGTTGTTGTTATTTGCTGTGTTGCCTTGTTTTTTTGCTCGTGCTCGCCAAACTTACTGCACTGGCGCGAGGGACGGCCGTTAAAATGGAAAGATTTTGAAGGCAAACCCGATGATATCCGTTTTTCTGCAAGCAGCAGCACCGGGATGGGTTATTTGTATTCAAGAACGTTTTTCATCGATTATACTTTTCAATTTACTACCTATGCGTTTTTTAATAGAAGCAGATCGTGGTTAAGGCCCAACCCTACGGCTACTATTGGCGGATTAAATTACCTGCTGAGGCACGAACAACTGCACTTTGATATTGCCGAAATTTTTGCGCACAAGCTGTTGCAGGAGTTTAATAAGCATCATTATACGTACCGGTTTTCGGCTGAGATAGATCAGGTTTATGCGAATGTAAACAAGCAAAAAATTGAAATGGAAAACAAGTACGACCTGGAAACCAGACATGGCGTTGATGCTAACAAACAGGCGTATTGGGATGAGTATATTACGGGTATGCTGAAGCAATTGAATTAGTTATTGAGTCATTTGATCATTAAGTTATTAGGGCATTTGACTTTTAACTTCTTTGCCTGCTTTCCGGTTCAAACAATAGCTTTTTTAAACCGTAAAACCGGGTATCATCTTTTTTGCGGAAGTTAAATTTGGCGCGGCCGGCAATGTACGACCCGGTGAGACAGAGTTCGGTTGCTGCCCAAACCAGGGCATCAATGCGGTTGGGCGAGCGTTCGCCTTTTTTGGCTTCCCAGCTGGTCATTTCGAGCTCGAGCTCCAATAGCTGATCAATGTGGTGTGCCTTGCCCTGTTCGTAAATGGCGGCAACAGGTTCGGCGCGGGTAAGCTTATCGCGCGTAGCGTGTACAGGTTTGTAGCTCACCTTGTTATCTACGCTGCGCAGCACGCTTTCAATCAAATCGCCGCCGTTGTTAACCTCGCCAATAATACGGTCGGCACGATAGTGGTGGTACAGGGCCACGGCACGCTTTGCCCAATCGGAAGGCGCCTGGTAATGGTCGGTTTTATCTTCCAGTACATAAAGGTGATCGTCGAAACCAAGTCCGGCAACTACAATGCCTGTTTCGTCGCTGGTATCTTTACTGCTCACGGCCGGGTCAACGGCCACTACAATGCGCCTAAGGCTCACTGGCAGGGTGCCATCGGCCAGGCGGCGCATGCGGGTAGCGTTAATGAGGTCGTCGGTCCAGAGGGCGCACTCGCTGTCATCGGCAAACTCACCATCGCGAAAGCGCTTACGTTTGCGTAACGGCAGCGAGTTGAGCGTTTCGAGATAGGTTTTACTGATGTTTTTGAGATTTTGATCGGGATTCATTTTGAGCCATTTGTAGTGCGACGACTCGAGGCTGGTATTGGTTTCGGGCTCCAGCTTTGCGATGAATACCTGGTACAGCCAATGCTTTTTACTGGGCGGGTTGGCATCAACAAACAGCTTGGGTTTGGCCTTTTCAACCTTTTGCGCCAGGCGTGTTTTGAGGGTGGTATAGGCATCGTAAGAGATCTGGCTGGCTTCGTTTAAAAACACGGTGAGAAACTCCATGCCCAGTATTTTTTCGGTACGTTCTTTATCGTCCAATCCGGCGAGCCAGATCTGCGAACCATTGGGCAGCTCGATGTAATAATCGGTATTGCGCCAGGTAATGTTTACATCGGCGAAAGCCAGGCGCACTACTTTTTTCAATGTATCGAGCCAGATGGAGTTTTTGGCGTGGTTAAACCTGAAACGGGCAATAAGGTGCCGCGAGCCTGCGTATTGCATGGCCAAAAGCAACTGGTAATAAACGGTAATAAATGTTTTACCCGAGCGGCTGCCGCCTACCAGCAAAAACTCGCGGGTGTTTTTGTTGAACATGCGCAGGGCCTGGTTTTGAACTGAGGTGAGTGTGCCCTTGAGGGGATGAGCCCCCCGGGTTCCTACAGGGGGAGTTTTGGTCTCTTTATCATCCGCGGGAGCGGGTATAATCTTTTTATCATCTGATGAGGGAGTTTGCTGCCTGATAGTGGTTTTGTTTTTTTTGGATGCCATTGGTTGGTGGAGTAATGAATGGTGAGTAGTATGTGATG
>Ga0207098_10039_pt1 | contig 36964 bp, 25 predicted proteins | sample Alteio_BWMinHeat_84_FD_153548 | JGI IMG/M metagenome (GOLD analysis project Ga0207098, IMG submission 153548) | Enriched cells from forest soil in Barre Woods Harvard Forest LTER site, Petersham, Massachusetts, United States -... | ecosystem: Environmental > Terrestrial > Soil > Temperate forest >...
CTTCTATACCTCTATCAGTTTCCCTGTAAAGAGCTCCTTCTTTTTGTTCATCCTTGTGGGGTAAACTGCTAATAAGCTCCTGAACTTCATTAATCACCTGCAACAACGGTCTTAAGGACGCGTCATTACGGAGACTAAAGAAGTGTTTTGCCTTCTCGCACACAGCGTGAAATTTTTCAGGTACCTGCCATTTTTGGCTATGGATAGGAGTTTGCTCGAACGCCTTCATCTGCTGGCAAAATCCTTCAAGAGCCTCTCTCATGAGTCCTAGTTTTAAGTGACCATCGTTTGTCTTGAGATCGTCAACCGCAACTTTAATGCCCGAGAATTTCACCAAGATCGCGACATCCGCTAGCTTTCCGTATTGGATTACGGGTTTTTTACCACTCGACTTGCTGCCACTTCCGCCTAGATCAGTCTTCTTTTCTTCTTCCTTCTTTTCCTCTTCTCCACCTGATATGGCCAGCGCGCTTTGCAGAGCCTGGAGAGCCTGGGTCAGGTCCGATCCTTCAATTATATCTGACGAGTTTATATTCACTTCAAAATAGTCTTTATTCTTTCTTGCTAAATCAGAATCCCATTTGTCTACTAAAGCATTGTGAGGTCTATTGTAAGTGTATATATCTGCTAAAATTTCTTGAACATGTACCAAAGCTTCCCCCATGGCCTCAGCACTTCCGTCATGCCCTCGTTTTCTGGTATATTCAGCGGCGACAGTGCACAGGTTAAGGAATTGTTTAGGTATCCCGCTTTTGGCTTTCGCAAAATCTGCTATTCTTTTACAAGTATTGGTGAGATGTCTTAAATATGTTTGATAGTCTAATTTATCATTAATACCTAATATCTCTTGAATCGCAGCACCATCTAAGAACTGTTTCCAATTTTCTTTGTCTGCTCTAGGACTTTTCGATCCTTTTGGCTCTTTTTTCGGATGCCCAGACGCCGGAGACCCCGACTTTAATCCCTTCAATCGTAGATCCCAGATCGTTTTCCGATCGTCAGCTATTGATGAGAGAGAGTTAACCCCTCTCCCTTCATAGGTTAAATCACCATTCTGTGGGATATTATAGTGTCCTTTCGGTTGAGCCCAGCCTAGCGGCAAAGCCTTTTTCAACTTATCCAAAGCCGGTCCTACCAAGCTATTCATTCTCTTAGGATCTGATAACCCATGATCATATGCCACTATCAAATCGTCGAAGATCTCTGGGATCTGCTTTTTAGTATTTGTTTCAAAATCCATTAATGCAGTTGTTAAATCTGACATGAGGAGATGAAATTCAGGGCTTGATAAACCAGTATACTTACCAACCCAATTTGTGTATTTGAATTTCTTCAACCTTTCGAATAAGTTTCCCGGGAGAAGAGTCACTTTAGCGTCTGCTTTCTGCTCCTCTTTTTTTTCTTCTTTAGCTTCCTCCTCCGCTTCAGGAAATTCTGCCAAAATACGTGCCCACTCTGCAGCTCTATCCGCTACATCTTTAATGTCCGCTCTTTTTGAAACATTGAACTCCAATTCTCCACTGCCATTTATAGTATAGAGGTTTCCAGGAGTGCCTAATCTGCCGGACAAAGAACCCCGTAACTTCTCAAATAGCGGCCCAATCTTGCTATTGCTAATCTTAGGATCTATTTTACCGTCTGGACCCAAGATTTGAACATACTGGTTGATCAGCTCAAGAAACTCTTTCGGCACATACTTTCCTTCAATCGATTCAAATTGCATTAGCTGATCAGCCAGCTCTCGCATCAGGCTAGCGAATTCCGGTGTTGAAAATCCATAATAATGGCCACTACGTTTAAACTGATGTGTCTTTAATCTTTGGAATAAATCTGCGGAAAGGAGAGTTTTATAGGAGGATCCTGAATTAGTCTTGTGCTCTTTTTCATCTTCTAAATCTTCACTATCCGAAGCTTCACTATCCGAATCTTCGTTTTCCGCATTTGGAGAAGAATTAGGTTTCTTTTTTTTCGCAGTTTTAGGAAGAAATGTTAATCGAGATTCTGTTCTGCTAATCTGGTCCAACATCCCCTCTAAAAGATTTGAACGTTCTTTCATTTTATTTGTAGGTTTGTCACCATCTTTAACAAGGTTTTTAGATTTTTCGAATTTGAATTTTTTGAAAAATTTCAAAAAATCGTCATATTGTTGCTTTTTTTCTCTTGACCCCAAATATCGCCAGTACATCTTACAAAGATCTCGATATTCCTTTGGGACTTTACCTTTATGTGCTTTCTTGAACTTTATGAGCTTTCCAAAGAGTTCTTTCATGCTCTCATGTATTCCACGCTTAGTCTCAATCTGATTCAAAGTACTACCACTCGCGTATATACCAAGTTGCAAAACAGTCTCATCTGGGTCGTCCTCTGGAAACACCCCCTTATTGTCTTCATCACCCGCAATACTCATGGGCTCAGTAAATATTCCGAAAATCAAACCCAGGGAGGCCCCTGGCGCTACGCTAAGAAAGGAAAAAGCCACTAAAAATATCTTGCACTTATAGAAACTTTTCATAATACCGCTTTTTATCCATCTTTGTTGATGAAGCTTTTCCCGTTCTGGAGTCATAAATTACGATTCCCTTTTAAACATAAAATTTGTAACTACTGCATGTAATTAATAATAATTATATATTATTACAGACGAAGTTAAAGTAGGTCGTTTTTTACCTGGACGTAAAACCAGCGACATCACAAAAACTACCACACGTGACATAGGTCGAAATGCGGCTTTTTTGAGAACTGCACGTGAAAAACCAGCAAAATACGCGTTTGAGCAAAAAGGAACTGTCTCCTTGATACCCGTTCATCTCTGAGGTCACTTGATCTTTACACTCCCGCCGTCTATATTCGACACAGGTCAGGCTCGACACACGAAAAAGCTTCGACCAGCCACAAGAGAGAAAAAAATGTCAACGACACCCACCGACTCAACAACAGCACAAACAACGCGAGTGCAAATGCTCACACCGCAAGAAGTTCGGCAGTTCAGTCAGACGTCTGGGCTTAACACCTGGAAAGCGATCTTCTTGGATTGGGGTGTGATTGGATTGATTTTCTATTTAGGCGCTTGTTTTTCGCACCTCTCGCTTTCAACATCTTTTTCATCTTATTTTCCGGCATTTATTTGTTTGCCACTCATTTACCTACCGCTCATGATGTTGATGGCGCGGCAGCAGTTGGCGCTGGGTTTGTTGATGCATGATGCGACACACGGCCGGTTGTTTAAATCGCGATTTTGGAACGATGTGATTTGTCAGTTTTTTTGTTCAGGGCCATTGTTTTTTTCTCTCTATTCATATCGGAATTCACACTTAAAACACCATCTAGACCCGTTGGTCCCAGATGACCCTGATATTACTTTGACTGGGGGCTATCCAATTTCTGGGCGGAGTTTTGCACGGAAGTTATTTCGGGATGTTTCTGGGATTTCCTATTTTAAGTTTATTAAATATTTTGTTTATCGCACGCACAACCGTACGCCTCGCGGGGCAGAACCCGAAGCTGGCACAGCCGTAAAAAAGAAAGCCCATTCAGAATCAAATCTACTCTCACTGAGAGTAGTAATATTCTCCATGCTGCTTTCCAATCTCGTACTCTTTGGAATTCTTGCTCTTCTTGGTCATCCGGGATTGTACTTCTTGCTCTGGGCTTTGCCGAGTATGACATTTCTACAGGTTTATTTAAGAATTCGTGGAATTGCTGAACACGCAGGTTATCACCCAAACCCAGATCAGCGCCTGAATTCGCGCACGGTGGTAAATCCGGTACAGACTTTTCTCTGGGCTCCGCACTGCGTGAACTACCATGTGGAACACCATATCTATCCGAGTGTCCCGTATTTTCGGCTACCCAAAGTGCATCGACTACTGGCAGCGCGAGGGGCACTGCCGAAAGAAAATGTCTACTACAGCTACGTGCAGGTGATCCGAGATCTCGTGAAGTGAGAGTTCACTTTCGGTGAAAAACGAGTGCAATCGGTTCATTCTTGTAGGTCGTCGTCAAATTGAGTTTGTTTCCATCCATTTTATATTGAAACGGGAGCTTGAGAGAGTGATTTTCAATTTGATCAGCGATCTCTTTTCCAGCCAGGCGTGATAGGAGTTCCGCAGCCGGGCACAAAATCTGGCTGTCATCTCCCTTAATTTGGGAAATATCAAAAATCGCGTTTTTTCCATTAGCGTTATCTTGAGCGTGCTTCTGCTTGTAACTGATTTTTCCCGTTCCGTAGAGGCGTGTGCATAGACTTTTAATTACTGTTTCAATGGCACCGGAATGACCTGGTATGACGACGATTTCGCCGCGCGACCCTTTTACTTTGAGAACTATTGTATCGCCATCAGGCAGCTTTTTTGCCGGTTGGCCGGATTTTGTGGATGTTTGAAAGACCCAGGTACCGTCGAGGTCCACGGCTGCACTTGCAGCTGGCCCCGCACTGAGCAGCCCGATCAGAAAAAGGTACACAGAGGTTCTTAGTAGTCTCGTCAGTAACGGTCTGGGCTTTCTACGCATAAGGCGAGTTTACCGAAATTTGGGAAATAGAAAAGATTTGTTTTCCCAAGCCGATGGCAGGTACCCCACCTATCAATGCGTTAGCTTTTTGAACTTCACCCGGTGTGGTTGGACGGCCTCTGCGCCCAGGCGTTTCTTTTTATCTTCTTCGTATTCTTGGAAATTCCCTTCGAACATCACCGCCTGGCTATCGCCTTCAAAGGCCAAAATATGTGTAGCAACGCGATCGAGGAACCAACGATCGTGGGAGATAACAAGAGCGCAGCCGGCAAAGCTGAGAAGTGCTTCTTCAAGTGCGCGCAGAGTATTTACGTCGAGGTCGTTTGTCGGCTCGTCGAGCATCAGAACATTGGCGCCGGATTTAAGGATTTTCGCGAGGTGCACCCGATTGCGTTCACCACCTGAGAGTACGCCGACTTTCTTTTGTTGATCGCCGCCGGTGAAATTAAAACGCGCACAGTAAGCGCGCGATTGAACTTCGCGGTTGCCGAGCATGATGGTTTCGTTTTTTCCGTCGGAGATTTCTTCCCACACAGTGTTGTTTGGGTTCAGTGATTCGCGCGACTGATCGACGTATGCAAATTTTACGGTTTCGCCGATACGCATCGTTCCGTGGTCGGGCTTTTCTTTTCCGGTGATCATCTTAAAAAGTGTAGTTTTTCCGACACCGTTGGCACCGATGATTCCGACGATACTACCGGGGCGGATGTTGAAAGATAAATTTTCGAACAGAATCCTGTCACCGAAAGATTTAGTGATGTTATTCGCTTCGACGACAAGGTTTCCGAGACGTGGTCCTGGTGGGACATAAATTTCAATTTCCTCGAGTTTATCCGGACGATCTTCTGCGAGCAGTTTTTCATACGCGCTGACTCGGGCTTTGCTCTTGGCTTGACGGGCTCTCGGACTCAATCGAATCCACTCCAGCTCTCGTTCGAGCGTTTTTTGTCGTTTTGTTTCTTGCTTTTCTTCTTGTGCTAAACGTTTTTGTTTTTGCTCGAGCCAGGATGAATAATTTCCTTCCCAGGGAATTCCGTGACCACGATCCAGTTCCAAAATCCAACCGGCGATATTATCCAAGAAATAGCGATCGTGAGTGACGGCCACCACCGTGCCTGGGTAATCTTTCAGAAATAGCTCAAGCCACTGAACCGATTCAGCGTCCAGATGGTTGGTGGGCTCGTCCAAAAGCATAATATCTGGTTTTTGCAAAAGCAGTCTGCAAAGAGCGACTCGCCTTCTCTCTCCTCCCGAAAGATTCTTGACCGGAGAATCGGCTGGTGGAAGCCTCAAAGCATCCATCGCAATATCGAGAGTGCGATCTAAATCCCACCCTTGTGCGTGTTCGATTTTCTCTTGTACTTCAGCTTGCTCTCCGAGGAGTTTTTCCATTTTGTCAGGGTCGATATCCGGATTGGCAAATTCGGCGTTGATTTCCTCAAATCGTTTGAGCCATTTCACTACATCGCCCAAGCCTTCCTGGACGTTTTCGCGAACTGTTTTAGAATCGTCCAGCTGGGGCTCCTGCTTCAGATAACCCACCGTAATTCCATCACCAGGTCTGGCTTCGCCGTTAATATTCTTCTCTTCCCCGGCCATAATTTTCAATAAGGTGGATTTTCCAGCACCGTTGAGACCTAGGACCCCTATCTTCGCCCCATAATAGAAGGAGAGGTAGATGTCCCTAAGTACTTGTTTGTTAGGGGGATAAATTTTTCCAACGCCTTGCATCGAGAAAGCATACTTTTGAGCCATAAAATAGGGTATACCTTGTTTTAAGATTTCATACAATTTGTTCTCGTACTTATATTGGCCGGATGTTTGAACGAGTGCCAAGAACACGCACAAAACCTTGGACAAAAGCCTCATCAAGTGGTTAATCAAAACTTGAACCGTGAGTTTAATCCAATATTAAGTAAAGTGATTGAGATGCTCAAAACATTTAAGCAAATTCAGACAAGTTATATATTTTTTGTTTTGTTTTTATATCTAGTTTTTATTGCAGGCCTAGGAGGAACTCCTCTAGCCTCGGCATCCGAACTGCCTCTGGATCGTCCATCTAAAAGTAAAAAGAGTTTAACAGTCAACTCCGGTTTAGGCCCTGGCGCTAGGCCTCTTTCTGCGTCGAATAGCGACTCAAATCGTGTTTTGGCTTTGGACGATTATATAATAGAAGTTAAAGGAAATCATCCGGGCCTCAAAGGGGCTGTAATTTCGTCTGAAGCGGGCCAACAGCGTTCCGAAGAAGGGCAGATTCCGAATTCCTTTACATTTTATTCCGAAATCAAATTAACATCAGACGCTAAGCTTACGCCACCAGTCTTCATCGGATACGATAATATTACAACGAATACTTATTCTTTCGGGATCAGTAAGATTACGACATTCGGATTAGAGACGAAACTCCATTATGATTTACTCACTTTCGACTACAATAATCCGGTGATTAGGCTCAGCTTAGGTCCCACTCCCATTGGTGGGAACACTGCTGGCGACCAGGGAAATACCGTTTTTCCTTTCTCCTGGGCTAACGCTTCGCCCGTTTTAGAGCTCAAACAAAGTATTTGGGCGGGCGGTTTTGGTAGGACGGTTCGCGCCACCGAGGATCAGACGGAAGCAAAAGCACTTGCCTCCAGTTATGAGGCAAGTTTTCAGGCAAAATCTGCCATTGTCAAAGCGGAAGCCGCTTACTGGCGATTGGCTCTCGCACGAGAAAGCCTTCTCGTTCGCCGCGAATCTTTAGATCGGGCGAATAAAATCTTAGACTGGAATCGCCGGAAGTTCAAACTACAGCTGGGCGAACAATCTGATGTCTTGCAGGCAGATGCACAGGTAAAAACTCGTGAACTCGAGCTTATCGCAGCACAAAATGAGGAACGGTCCGCATCGCGAGATTTTAATTCTCTGCGGAATTCCGACTCTCGCGTGGTTCCAGAAGTGATTGTGGATATCCGCTCACTTAATCTCGAGAGAATAGCGATCCCAAAACGCGCGGTTCTCAGGGATGATGTAAAGGCGGCTGATCAGACCATGCGGGCTACTATTGCAGGTGCTACCATCGCTCGCGAGAAAGATACGCCGACACTAGACGCATTTGTATCTTTTGCCTTGAACGGCCAACGCGGTTACGACGTTGCGTCCAATCTCAGTTCGGCCTTTGGTCCTTCATTTTCTCTTAATCGACCCACTCGAGTTGTTGGACTTAAATTTTCAATTCCGCTTGATATAGCGCTGGTAAATAAATCGCGCGATGCCTGGAGGCATGAAGGTATTGCGGCAGAAATGACTTACAATAGAAAACTATTTGAACAAGAACAGAATTGGAAAGATCTGAATGAATCTTTGAATGAAGCAATTCAACGTTTTGAGCTTTCACAAAGGCTGGAGTCCGTACAGGGCGAGAAGCTCCTGGCGGAACGCAAGCGGCTTGAGCGCGGCCGAACGACTACGTATCAGGTTCTACTTTTTGAACAAGATCTCCTGTCGTCTCAATTGGCGCGGATTCGGGATCAAGCGAGTATTCTAAATATCATCGCCCAGATGAAATTGTTCGGGGAGACGTTATGAGTCTGGCAGATTTATCCATTAAAAGACCGACGTTTATTACGTGTATCGTGTTGGTGATGCTGGTAGTCGGCTATTTGTGTATGAAGAGTATCGGGGTAGATCTTTTTCCCGATGTGACTTTTCCGGTCGTGGTCGTAAACACGGAATATCCGGGCGCAGGCCCCGCCGAAATCGAAACGTTGATTTCTAAGCGTCTTGAAGACGAGATGAGTTCCATCGCTGGTGTGAAGAGGCTTTCTTCCGTTAACTACGAAGGCCTTAGCCAAATGATTACGGAATTTACGTTAGAGACGGATATCAAATATGCAGAGCAGCAGATCCGGGATCGTGTCAGCAGCGCGAAAAGTAAACTTCCAAAGGATATTAAAGAACCCGTCATCCGGCGAATCGATCCGTCCGACCAACCGATCCTGATTTTAGCGCTAGACGCAAGTCTTCCAACTAGCAAACTTTATGACGTTGCGAACGAAACCATTCGCCCGAGACTAGAGCAGATTAATCAAGTGGGCCTTGTCGAAATTATGGGCGGACGAAAGCGAGAAATTCGAGTCGCTTTAGACCGCCAGCAGCTCAAGAATCGTGAACTTTCCGTTGCGGGAATTTCCGATAGACTGACTGGCAGCGGTGAGAATGTTCCGAGCGGAAAATACACTAAGGGCGCACAGGATCTGGTTTTTCGAACGCTCGGGGAATTTAAATCGATTCAAGACATCGAAAAAGCAACGATTAGTTTCTTCGGCAATGACGTTCCGACCACCATCAGTCAGGTAGGAAAAGTTATTGATACCGTTGAGGACGAACGGTCCCGGGCCTATGTGAATGGGAAAAAATCGCTTTTCATTCGTGTTTTTCGGCAAACGGGCGCTAATACAGTCGCTGTTGTCGATGGTTTGAAAAAACGCATTGATATTCTGAACAAAGAACTGGGTGGCCTAGAAGGGAAGCCACAGCTGACGTTGGTTCGAGATTCTAGTGTGTGGATCCGCGCAAACGTCGAGGATGTGCAGGAATCTATTTTCATCGGAATTTTCCTAGCGGTCGTTGTGGTCTATTTTTTCCTCGGCAACGGACGCTCGACCATTATTACCGGATTGGCGCTCCCGAACTCGATTATCGGTGCTTTTATTTTGATGGCGTTGGCGGGATTTACGATCAATATTATGACTCTTCTGGCGCTGAGTCTGTCGGTCGGCTTGCTCATCGACGACGCTATCGTAGTGAGAGAAAACATTTTTCGTCATATTGAAAATGGCGAATCTCCGGTCGTTGCCGCGCGCAATGGAACGCTCGAGGTTCAACTAGCGGTAATCGCGACGACCTTGACAGTGATCTCGGTTTTTGGACCGATGGGTTATCTGAAAGGCGTAACGGGCCAGTTTTTTAAACAATTTGGGTTAACCATTTGCTTTGCGATGGCCATCAGTTTGTTCGATGCACTAACGATCGCACCTATGCTTTCTGCTTATTTTGCTGGCCGCAGTCACTTTGGCGCCAAGAAAACTTCGCTCTGGGGCAAGACTGTAGGCAGACTCGTAGTCAAGTTTGATGGCTTTCAGAGATGGCTGGAAAATGGCTATGAAAAGCTTTTGCATATTACACTGAGGCACCCTCTCAAACTTTTACTTCTCAGTGTTGCTATCTTTTTTGTGAGTTCCTATTCGGTTAAGTACATACCAAAAACCTTCCTACCTGCTCAGGACGCAGGTGAGTTTCTAGTATCTTTAGATATGCCACCCGGCACTAGTTTAGAGAAGATGGATGAAATTTCGCAAAAAGTAGATCAGGTTATCCGATCGAATAGTGAAGTCGCAGTGACTGCCCTCACGGTCGGCGGACGGACAGGCCAGACGGAGGTTTCTGAGACTTACGTAAGACTAGTTCCGGCACGGCAACGTAAGATGAATACGAGCGAGGTCAAACAAAAATTAAGAGATCAACTCGTTTCGGTGGCGTTTGCCAATCCACAAGTAAAAGACTATGACGCCCTTGGATTTGGTCAACGCGCATTTAATTTAAGTATTGTCGGTTTTGATGAAAAACAACTCGAAGACGTGGCTGAAAAGACGTTTCAAGTTGTTCGAAAATATCCCGGCCTAAAAGATGTGGAAACCACTTACAAACCAGGGAAGCCCGAATTCCAGATAAAATTAGATCCGCTTAAAGCAAAGACTCTGGGAATCTCGGATAAGCTAGTAGGCTATGAGCTACGTGCACAGATTGAGGGCCTAACACCGTCTGTTTTCAGAGAAATGGGCCGCGAATACGACGTTCGAGTGCGTCTCGAAGATGATCAACGCAACCTCAAAGCTGGCTTCCATGAAACCTATGTACCAAATTTGAATCAAAGATTAATTCGGTTGAAGGACGTCGCGGTACCGCGCGAAACCACAGGGCCAGCGACGATTCGTCGACAAGATCGAGGTCGCGTAATTACTATTTCAGGTGATATCGCTCCGGGCGCGGGTCTAGGAGACATAATGGAGCAAGTGCGCCAACTCTTCAATAGCGACATCCCTTTGCCCCCTGGTATGAATTATCGTTTCCTCGGACAGGCAGAAAGCTACGAAGAACTCGGCAGTAGTATGTCCCTCGCTGTCTGTCTCGGTGTCTTGTTAATTTATCTGGTGCTGTCGAGCCTCTACGAGTCTTTTGTGATTCCTTTTACCATTATGCTCGCGCTGCCACTAGCGGTCTGCGGATCTTTCGTGGCGCTCTTAATTTGTCGTGAAACGCTAAATATTTTTTCTATGATCGGCACCATCATGCTTTTAGGAATCGCGACAAAAAACTCTATTTTGCTCGTGGACTACGCCCACCAACTTATTGAAAAAGGGGTGGATCGTGCTGAAGCATTAGTTATCGCTGGAAAAACAAGACTGCGACCGATTCTAATGACCACCATGGCACTGATTGCAGGCACTATCCCAGTTGCCATGGGTTTGAACGAAGCTTCACGACAACGCACCAGCATGGGAGTTGCGATCATAGGTGGCTTGATCAGTTCGACGCTTTTGTCGCTGATTGTAATTCCAGCTGCATTCTCGTTTATTGATCGGTTTAGGCTCTGGAGCAAAGCAAAGATGAAACGGCTTTTTCAGGCCGAAGCTGCACCAGAGCAGACCGTAGGGCACTAGTTAATTTCAGGGAAGTCGTAACGAAGACTCGGCCCACTTACTATGAAAGCCAGCAGGCACTCGTCCCGGAATTTGAATGCTTGCAATAGGCTGTGGATCAAATGAATAAGCATCGAAGATATCAAAACTCTGAGTCCCTGCAGTTACGTCATGAATAAGGCTTGCGACCCAACCATCATCTTCAGACCTGCGGCTAGCTCTAGGTATAAATACAAACTCATCGCTATATTTTCCATTGGGTAACTCAATGTAAGACTTTCTACATTTCTCCCAATCCATTTTAATCAGGCCATTGAACTTGACAGTCCCACCACGAGCAACGCGAGGATGGTAACTATACTTACTTTGTACCCCTAAATAATCGTCGTTTATGCGAGCAAACTCTGTGTTTTCCTCGTCATAAACACTTTCTTGGATCTTTCGTGAAAAATCTTGGAGATCCAGAGTCCACAGTACCGATTGAGTCTCCATCCTCAGGGTTCCGACATATGGAGTTTCTGTATCCAACTGTGGTCTTTCTAGAAATGGGTCCACATATTTGGTGACTGAGATCTGAACTGTTCCGTTGACTTCAAATGCATTGAGTCCATGCAGAACATAACAGGGATCCGTCTCGAAAATAATCTCCGGTGATTTTCCGTCACGGGGAATGAGAATAATGCGACTCGCGTATTCCCGAAATAGGCCTACGGTTGCAGTTGGATAGAATTTCATTCCAACGGGGAAATCCATCAAAATGACATAGTTTTCGGTAAACAAGATGTCATGGAAAATTTTTGGAAAATCGAGCGCGAAATCCCGCGACCATTTGTAGTGCCCATCCGAACCAATTGCCACCACAGAAACCCAGCCTCTTATTTGGCTGAAATTCATAAAGAAAAGCTCGCCCGTGCGTGGATCGATTCGGCAATGCGCCGACACGTTACCACTATAGCCCTTAAATTCGGCAATTCCCTGAGGTTCTAAGGTCTCCGGATCTAGCGCATAGGGTACACCAGAAAGCCACCATAGAGAAATCACCTGATCCCGAAAAATAATCAAATCCGTATTACTCGTATCTTTCACAGGTCCGCCGAGTAGAGCCATGTTAGCTATAACACCTGGTACAAACTGGGGTTTTGAAGCTTCTATAATACCAGGATAAATCTTTCCCCAATATTTTTCTCGCTTCCACGCGGCTGTCTGGACATAGCGATTGCAATACTCAGCGCGTCCTTGTCGAATTCCAACTCGGTGGACCATACCATCGCCGTCAAACCAATGGTGCGGGTTTGTAGGATATTGCGGATTGGGACCATTGCGAAAGTAAGCGCCACAAATTTCGTTAGGGATTTTTCCAACAACCTCAAGGTCTGTTATCAGTCTCTCTTCGTTTACTGGTGCATATACCGATTCTAAGTAGGGGTTTTCACCCTCTGGACCTTGTGAAGATTTCGGCTCAGACTTAGTATCGTTAGCCCAAAGCAAGGTCTGTGTGATGGGATGCGTGTGAATGCCAAGGAAAGCCGCCATACTAAGAAATTCGCGTCGTGTAGGATTCATTTTACTGCACCTCGGCACACTAGCTACCATAGTTCAGTAAATAGAAAAGAAAAGAATTAAGCTTGGGTCAGTAGTTTGCTATTGATTATCAAACTCAAACCCGTACGTACTCCAAGGATCAAAATGAACTAGCTTCTTCGCTGAGAAATCCGGTCTCATAAAATCTGTGGCAACTTGATTGAGAAGTGCGGCTGAGGTTGAAAACGTACTATTGGATAGCAGCATAATGTCCGCGTTACTGAGAAGATAGTGGTCGGAATAGAAATCGGCGCCTTCTATATTTAGCTTTATCCCTAGGCTTTCACTAGTTTCAGGATGGAATTCGGCAAAATCCGGCAGAATTTCCTTTAGGCTATCGCTCGCAAGAAATACGACTGGGTCTTCCAGCTTATTCCAATGCTCTTTCAGCCAGTTTACGTACCAGGTAGTGGGTGAAATATTAAAAGGAGGTTTTCCAATCCAAACAAAATCTCCCCGTCGGATATGAATTCCTATAACCGTTTTGTGCTGTCGCAGTTTGTCTAATCCCGGTTGAAGTTGCGCTTTAACTTCTGGAAGAGGTTGGAATAGCTTTAGAATTTCTTCCCTATTCCAACGGTGATAGGAAGTATTCCCGAGGAATACACCTGTGAAGTCTACACCTGAATAGCGCTTCTCAGACAAGCCTGCGTATGACCGTAAAACTTCGTCACTCTCAGGAACTGGGCAATAGTTCACAGTGACTTCTGGATCATTAAAACCATAGATTTGTTTTCCGATCCAACCGCGGGTCTCAAATTCTAGGTGGTGTCTTTTTGCATAGCCTCTTATAAAGATGTATTGGTAAACTTGATTTCCAAACCGACCATACTGCCCAAGAGTTGAGAACGTGACTTTATTGTCTTCCGGCCTAACAACGCACTCAGGGTCACATGCAATACTATTTATTGATAAAATACCTAAAAAGATCCCAGATAGAAAACGACTAAATTTTTCCATCTGAGCTTTATACACTATTTATGTAGTTTAATCAACCATTACTGTGTAACATATTTAACCCTAGGAGACAGCCCTATCACAGCAAATGATCTCAGGCCCTATTCGACTCAAGCACATAAACTACTTTTATTTATAAGACTCCTTGCCGCCCAGAACTTTGACCGGGACCTGATCTGAAACTTCTACCGGCCTATTTTGCCGCTTAACCCCAACCAGCTGACTTAGAACACGATAATTAATGGTTCCTGCGCTCAATACTCCGCCCAACATCGCACCGGTCACACCGAGCGTGCCGACGTCTCCTCCAGCTAAATAGAAATTTTTGATGGGCGTTCGAGTCCTTAATCTAAATGAGGTAAACCGTCTAGGCGTTGCTTCTAAGCCATAGATGGCGCCACGTGGGGCCTGGGTAAAAAACGATGCTGAGAGTGGCGTAGAAAGCTCGTGATAGACCATCTTATCCATAATCGCTGGAATCAGCTTTCTCAATTGCCGAAGGATCCGGTCTTCCACAGTTTTCTTGAATTCCAGATAATCAGGATCGCGCTTTCCACGGCGCGTATTCTTCCATTTTTCAAACGCCTTCCAAGGAACGAAAGTGACAGCTTCTCCTGTGTTTCTCATTTTAGGCCCTGGATCATGATGTGGGTCTTTGAGCGAAGGAAAGGATAGATAAATAATAGGAATTTCGTCGTCTGGATTTTCTATATTCCAAACCTCATCTTCCATCGACCAGGTTTTGAAAAACCACTGATTCGATACAGTAGCTCCGACTGCCAGAATATCGCCTTCAAATCCCAAATTCAAACAGACATACGATGGCGATTGCTTGAGAGAACTCAGTTCCACGCCCCAGGACGTTTGGCGATATTCATTTGGTAATAGCTTCTGAACTGTATTATTTACTCCAGTGGCTGAAATAATCTTCGGAGCGAAAAACTCGTCGCCACCGACCGTTCGAACGCCTACGGCTTTTCCGTTTTTAACAATGACCTTCTCTATCGGCGACCGCAGGCAAATCTGCCCGCCGCTTTTTCCCACTGTTTTGAGAAGGCTATTGGCAATAACTTCTGCTCCGCCTACCGGGTAATATCCGCCGTTCCAAAAGTGCCGCGTGGTGAGCGCGTGAATGCCAAAGCTGGACTCAGACGGAAGGCTGCCGTAGTAGCCCCACTGCCCTGTCAGAACTGTCTTTAGTTTTTCATTATCGGTGATTTCATCCAGCACTTCCTGAGTCGTTATTCCCCAATAGCGACGACCTGATCGAAACAGGGTTTTTGACAGAACTCGATCGACGATTTCAGGCATCGCCTTGAGCCCAAAATAAACCTTCGAACTCCGTACCACGTCACGTACCAGTTTGAAGTATTTGGCTATAGCCGCTTTGTCATCCGGAAAAGCCTTTTCGAGGTTTTTCTGAAATTCCCTTCTCGAATCTGGAAACGTGATTTCAAACCCATCAGGAAAATGAAACGTCTCGTAAATCGGACTCATCTGCTTCATCTGAATTTCGTTGTTTGAGAGCCACCGTAAGATCTCGCCTGGAAGATCCCCCTGCCCCATCTCTCCGATACAGTGCACACCCACATCCCATTTAAAGCCTTTTCGCGTGAATGTGTGCGTGAAACCGCCAGCAACATAGTGTTGCTCAAAAATGAGCACTCGAGCGCCATACTTGGCAAGCGCAGCAGCGCACGCCATTCCCCCCATCCCTGAGCCTATAACGATTGCATCCCACGAACCTGTTAGTTTTTCGGAAAGCTGATTTGGAGATCGGATGATGAATTCTTCTGGTTGCATTGCGCTGTTTCTCCCGTGCTATTGGTATCTATAGTTTATTTTTTGTGAATTCGCAAAATGAGGTGCGTCGTAATTCAGAGCACCCCAAGTTGTTTCCTTCTATATCCACTTCTCTTAATTAAATTAAAATAATTTAATTCAATAATCAGACTACCTCGCCTTGAGCGCTGCCTAAGCCCCATCCGGGGTAGGTTCACACTTGTCACAATGCCCTCTAGTTCCCTTTAGTTCACAAAATATATTGAAATTATTGCGAAAATAGGGTATTTCTCTCCGATGCATTATTTCAGCAAGGATGGGGAATCTTTAAGTAATCCTTTAAGCTTGGCGAACCTCGCCAGCGGTGCGACAGCACTACTTCTTCTCTCCCTACCCCTTTCTACCGCCGCATGGGCAAAGCAAGCACCTCTAGCAAGTCCCATAGCCCCCGTGAACATCGCCGTTGATTCTACGAGAGTTTTGGAATCCGAACTAAACGAAATGAATCAAATTTCAGCGCAGAGTTTTATGGCTGATCTTTCCACGCTTCTGGCCATTCTTCTGGCCGATAAAGTGGCTCACTTAAGGCCAGGACTTGACGAACCTGAGTCTTCTTTCAAGACTTTGCTCAAAGACTGTAAGCTCAGGGGCACTATTGCTCAATGTAGTAAGCAGAATATCCGGCCCGAAGTGCAGTTTTATTCACAGATTCGTAACATCACAAATCACTGGAATAATACCTCTTTTTTTACCCAGGAATTGATCAGTACTTTCACTTCCGCTAAACCAGAAAAAGATTCGGTTTGGCATTTCCTGCTAAACCTCGTTACGCCTTTTCAGGAAGGCGACCTGGACGCTCATTTTGTTCAGGTGGTTAAGTCCTGTATTGATAAGTGGATGATGCGATTTCCAGGCGAGTTGACAAGACAAAAGATTATCACTGCAATTCAAGACGGAATGGATGGACTTAAAGAGACCATCGGCAACAATAAGAAATGTGTTGGCGACAATTGCGCCGGTACTATCGAATCAACCACGGATGCGAATACCGATCTTAGTGACCCCGAAAAGAGTAATGACAAAGGCAATTACGCTAGCAAAGGTCGAAAAACCGCACCAGCCGCCTCAAGGCCCTCTGCTGGAAAAGACAACAACGACGCCCCGTCTGTTGTTCCACCCCTGTTAAACAACTGGTCTAACCACCAACCAAACAATATGGGTGGTAGCCGCGGCTGCGATACGAAATAATTCTCACAACGTACACTTCGGATTGCGTCCCAGTGCCTTAGCGCGGGCGTACTTCTGTTCTGCCTCCGGCATATGTGCTTGCAAATTTGCAATTCGATTTGGACTTGCCGGATGTGTAGATAATAGCTCTGGTGGCCCGCCTCCGCCGGCAGCAGCAATCATGTTTTGCCAGAGTTCGACACTTTGTCTCGGATCAAAGCCTGCTTGGGCCATGATATCAAGTCCAATCACGTCAGCCTCAGATTCCTGCGTCCTGCTATAAGGCAGCATAACTCCAACCTGCAACCCCACACCCAGAAGCCCCATTAACAGACTCTTTTTTGGATTATCCGGCGTAATAGCGCCCAGAGCCGCAAGGCCCAATTGCGTTCCGGCCTGCTGTGAAACTCGTTCTGCTCCATGATGTGCAATCACATGTCCTATTTCGTGGCCGATCACGGCGGAAAGCTGCGCATCAGTTTTCGCTACTTTTATAATGCCGGTGTAGACGCCAACCTTACCACCGGGAAGTGCAAATGCATTTACTTGGTCATCTTTAAATACGACGACGTCCCAGTGATCGACTCCAGCCTGTTCTTTCACCACTGCGCCCAGCGGACCGACAATACAATTCACGTACGCGACAGTTTTTGGATCACGTTCTATCGGCTGCGAAGCTTTCATTTGATCAAAGGCCTGTGCACCCATTTGACTCATCTGAGCTTCGGGTACAACAATAAACTGCTTACGTCCTGTGGGCGACGTCGTGCACGCTGCAGCAATGATCATTACTATGACAAACAGGATGGTCTTGGGGCTGCAACTCTGGTTGCGATAAAACAAGCGTTTGAAAACCATATATTTTAGCCCAATAGAACGGTTACTAAACCGATACTACTTCCTGAATTTCCGGAATGGCTTGCCGTAATCGCGTTTCAATTCCCATCTTTAGTGTTGCTGTTGAGCTTGGACATCCACTGCAAGAGCCTTGAAGGTACAAATAGACAACACCATCTTCGTACTTTTCAAAAGTAATATCGCCGCCATCCATTGCAACGGCCGGCCTAATTTCGTTGTCCAGAATTTCACGAATTTTATTTTCAATATCAGTATTGCCACCTTTATGTCCGGCAGCGCTACCGTCGGCACCAATAAGGACGGCTTCATTCCTCGTGAGATGAGAATGAATAATTTCGGAAGCACTGCGATGCACTAGATCCCAGTCTCCATCCTCGGCTTTAGTAATCGTCACAAAATCTTTTCCGATCATGACGCCAGAAATTCCAGCAACTTGGAATAGTTTCTCGGCCAGTGGCGAACGATTTCGCGCTTCTTCCAAATGCGTCAGATTTACCGCTCCGCGATCTAAGAGCTGGCGGTTTACTGCATACTTTAAGGTATTTGGATTAGGGGTAAATTCAAGAGAGACATACACTGGGGTAGGCGTATTATTGGACGCCGTGTTTTCATTCGAACTTCTATCGTTTTGCATCATAACTCAACCTCATCTTCTCTTTACCAGAATTCGGGGCCAAGGGACAGAATGATGATGGTTTGCTGATACCGTCTGATTCACCCCCTTCCCGAGCTGCCGTTACTCCGCTGTTCCCAGGAGTTGTAACACACAATACCAACTACCGCTAATTATGCTCTTCCTTTTATTTATTATACTCTTATATAAGCTGACGACAGGGTGAACTTCGTTTACAATCAAAGTCGTATGAAACTAATCCAGTTCACTCTGATATTATTGGGTTTTTCCATCGCATCCATTGCACCGGTCGAATCATCCATCGCGTCAAAGGTTCCCCTGTCCACACAGCTTCAATTTGATCATTTTGACCAACAAACGGTCTATTTTCAACCTGCGGACAACACCAAGCCCTCTGTCTCGATGAAAACAGGGCTATTTGACCTAACGTTTATTGGGGAACTCGATGAGTCCGGCCGGTCACCAGACCAATATTTTTTATTTTCTGCAAAGCCCTGTGCAAACTGTGCCGAAGACCGAATGGTCTACGCCTTAGCACCCAATTCGGGCAAAACACAGGCGTTTGTCTTTCCTGGAAAAATCCTAGATGACTCCTCGCGACGGCTAAGTTTTCAATCGCGCGGTTTTTACGGAAGATGCTTAGCTGGTTCGGAAAGCGTCCTGGTCTTTTTTCAAGAAGAACACTCTGACCGCCATCGTCGACTCCTGCCCAGCGTATTGATTGCCCGACCGAAAGAGAGCTATTTGAATGAGGAACTCCTCGAGGGGCGACGCCTCCCTGGAATCCGAACAACCCTGCGTCGGGTCAAGAAAGGCGAGTGCCATGAGATCACCGGCAGGAATCGCGTCAATGCACAAAAATTAATCAACGTGAGGGTTAGGAGCAAAACAAGTCCAGACTCTTGACGTAAAACTCAAATTTTAAGAAAAAAGGAACAGTTCTTGCCCAGAAAATAACTATGGGAACTAAGGCTTATACTACTATGATGACACTTACATCTGATGCAGTGGGAGAAGATGGCATTTTTGATCCAAGATACACCTGCGATATGGACAACTCTTCGCCGGAACTGAGATGGGAGAATTTCCCAGAAAGAACAGCCGGATTTGCAGTTGTTGCCGAAGACTTAGATGCACCTCGCGGGGTTTTTACTCATTGGGTCATATATAATATACCGCGAGACGTACACCACTTGCCGGCTGGTATTCCACCGCAAGACACGTTGCCAAATGGAATTAAACAAGGACTAAATAGTTTCGGCAAACTTGGCTACGCAGGTCCGTGCCCCCCTCCAGCCGACCCAGCTCATCGCTATATTTTTAGCATCTATGCGCTCAGTCAGTTGCCGACATTGAGCTCGAGGCTCAGTCAGCAGGAACTACGGCAAGCCATTATGCCCTATATTATTGGTTCGGCCCAGCTCTCTGGGAAGTACTATAGGCGCATCCAGCGAGCAGGGTAGCTTTCTTTCCGAAATGTCTTTTTAGCTTAATATGTCGCTAGGGGTTCAAACCACTTTTGCGAGATTCATACAGCCATGGATGGCGAAAGCTATGAAAGACTGGAAGTCTGCTCTCGCAAAAGTGGTTTGAACCCCTAGCGACATATGAACAAAAATCCTATTTCGGAAACCTTGGGTAAACCGTAGTCAGAAATCGACCGCTATGGTATTCGCATGCCTATGACCAAGAATAAAATTTTAAAAGTCATTGCTCGCGAAGTTTTGGATTCCCGTGGATTTCCCACAGTGGAAGTAGAATTGACACTAAACCACCAAAAACGGCCCTCTGACGTAGTGGTCGGGCGCGCAATAGTTCCTTCGGGAGCTTCCACAGGCGAAGCGGAAGCACTAGAGCTTCGCGATGGTGACAAAAACCGCTATTTGGGAAAAGGCGTTCTCAAAGCGCTTCAGAACATCCAGCAGAAAATCGCCCCCGCAATTGAGAACAAGGCATTTACGCAAATCGCCGAACTTGATCGTGTTTTGATGGATTTAGACGGCACTCCCAATAAATCACAACTCGGTGCCAATGCGATTTTAGGGGTAAGCATGGCCTTTGTAAGGGCTTGTGCCCTCGCTTCGGACACTCCATCCGATGAATTGATTGCTAAAATATTCCAGACCTCTGGCAACACTCTGCCGGTTCCTTTGATGAATATTATAAACGGAGGAAAACACGCCGATAATGACCTGGATATTCAAGAATTCATGATTGTTCCGGCTGGATTTTCGTCCTTTTCGGAAGCTCTTCGGGCAGGAGTAGAGACATTCCACCACTTAAAAAAATTACTGAAAGACCAAGGCCTATCGACCTCCGTCGGGGACGAAGGGGGCTTTGCACCATCGTTTCACGGCAAAAATCCCCACGAACAAGCATTAGAAATGCTGATACGTGCCATTACCAGTGCTGGATATCGTCCGGGAGAACAGATTTTTCTAGCATTGGATTCGGCAGCCAGTGAATTTTGCGAAAAGAATGAAAACAAAGGAAGCCCAATCACCTACCTCTTTGAGAAAAAATCCCTTTCCGCCGCAGAAATGATTGCGACTTATGACCGCTGGAGTCACCAGTACCCTCTGATCTCTATCGAAGACGGCTTGGCCGAACAGGATTGGGCGGGGTGGAAGGACTTGACCGAACAATTAGGGGACCGTTTGCAGCTAGTGGGCGACGATCTCTTTGTCACAAATCCTATTTTCCTAAAAAAGGGCATCGAAACGCATACTGCCAATGCTATTCTGATTAAACTAAATCAGATTGGTACAGTAACCGAGACACTGGAAACCATGAAACTCGCTCAAGAATCCGGATTTCAATGCATCGTCTCTCACCGTAGCGGCGAGACTGAGGATACTTTTATTGCCGACTTGGCAGTAGGAACAAACTGTGGTCAAATTAAGGCTGGGTCCGCGTCTCGTACTGACAGGGTTGCGAAGTACAACCAACTCCTGCGACTCGAGGAGCGCCTGGGCAAAAAAGCCGTTTTTCCTGGGACTAAACCCTTTCTAAGGAAAAAAAGGTGAAGAAAACTCTTCAAATTTTCTCTCTGAATCAAAAGTGGTTAATTTTGTTTTGTTTATGGCTCCTGTTTCTAACAGGTCTCTTCTCCAGTTTTCTAGGCTCCCCCGGAATTCTTCAAGCCATGAGATTGAACGCACTATTTGAACAAAGAAAGCTCCAACTAACTGTATTAAATGACGAAGTTCAAAAACTCGAGTCAGACGTAGAAAAATTAGAGCACAATCGTGTGGCTCAGGAAAAAGAAATCCGGAAAATCCTCGGTTACGCAGCAAAAGATGAAATTATTTTTGACTTTATTCCCGCCGATCCTTCAAAATAAATATTAGTGGAACGAAATTCTACTCGTCTACAACAATATCAAAGTCAAAATCATTACCACCAACATTCATGGAGGATGGAAGCTGAATGGCAGTTGGAAGAGTGAAGTGGTTTAGTTCATCCAAGGGATTTGGATTTATTGAGGAAAAACCGGGCACCGAAATCTTCGTCCATTGGACTGGAATTCAAGGCGAAGGGTTTAAAACTCTCGATGCTGGCCAAGAAGTTGAATTTGACATATACGAAGGTCACAAAGGTCTTGTCGCGCAAAATGTAATACCTGTTACTTGATATCACAAATGGGTTAGCAGCGGTCGCTACGATTGCTAGGTCGTGTGTTATTGCTTACCTAGCGGTCAATACTATACCTGTACTCTAGTGTAAGTGCGCGTTGTCTCGCTAGCTTTGTGCAATAGTTTTTGATCTTCGTTTCGATCTGGGAACCCATTGAAACAAGTGCTGGCTCTCCACGTACACCTGTGCCGTACTGATGTGCGAAAGCTGTGGGACAAACTTTGTATGACGGAAAAACCAAGTCCATCCGGTCTGAATCCAGAATGACTTTACCCACTCGAAGGCCCTGCTCCACGCTGAGACGGCCCTCTTCAATTTCATTCAGTACGATTTCATAGGCGGTGGTAAAAGGACTCACGCTCGATGGTAAAGGCCGGGCTCCGATTTGGTGGATATACGTACCAATAATTCTATTCGTGGGGACTTCTTTTGCAAACTGTTCGTAAATTTCAGGATCCCAATGCACGTCATCGCCTACTAATAAAAAAGCCGTGTCATTCGCCTCTGCAAGGTTATTGAGCTGTTGTAATTTATAATAGAATGTACTCTCCCACTTCCACCAATTGCTGAGCAGGAACTGCCCTGCGGGAAATCCCCCTGAAACTACCAAAATATCCTGCAACCTAGACGCCATCGACTGAGGTGAGGCACTGAGATAGAATACCTTTTCGGCTGATTTTGCTAACTCCTGGTACAAGGCCGACATTCCAGGAAAAGTATCTCGGTTAAGGACATTTAGAACGGCAGAGTAATAGTGTGCTGTACCCGAGACCTTTAAAGTGTCGTCAATGTCGCTTACAACGAGGAATTTCTGTGCCGCCGCATGAACCCCTTGTGCAACCCTCTCCCCACCTTCCACAGCAAAAACAGAGGGTAATTGAATTGCGAAAAACAGAGTTAAAAGCGTGGAAATAGATTTAGCTAGTTTCATGAGACCCCAAACTTTACTTACATAATAATTATTAAATCAGTTGCGAAATAATTCGCGGAAAATGAACCAGACAAATAAGACGAAAGTCTTATTTCAGAAGGACTTTAGAATGTCAACTGCTCGAAGAAAAAGTTCAAAAAAAAACTTAAGGATACGTTGCATAAGGGTAAGTCACATATGGGATCCACTTTGGTTCGGTAATTTTGCCACTGTCCTTACCAAGTCCGAGAGCTTGCCCATTGCCCCAACCAAAAATTCGGTCGTGTTCAGTAATCACAACAGTATGTTTTGCGCCCACTGAAACTGCTTTTATTTTCACATCATCTTGCGGAAAAGGAGGGTAATTTCCCTCATAAATAACTACTTCACGAATCTCACCCACAGGACTATCGTGACCTAATTGACCTTCGGAGTTATCGCCCCATGTGTAAAGGTGTCCATCATCGGTAAGCGCAGCTATATGGTTTGCACCCACAGCAACAGACTTGATCACGATTTGACCTACTTTATTTTTACTCTTATCATTGAAAAATTCAACGCGCTTGGGTTTTGGCTGTTCTGTTCTGTCGTCATAACCCAAATGACCCAACTTATTTTTATAATTGTTACCCCATGTATAAAGGTCACCATCGACTGTAACTGCTGCACTATAATCTGGCCCCAACGCTACGGATTGAATCGGCGGTTCTCCCGGTTCAAAATGAACTTCCTGTGGAGTAGTCTGAATTTCATAATTACCAAGTCCGAGTCTTCCGTCTGTCCCCAAACCCCAGGTATAAAGCGTTCCATCCCGCGCGATGGCTGCCGTATGTTCTGCGCCTAAAGCGACAGAAGACACCTGAATTTTTTCAAAAAATGGAACCTGTGTTGGTTTAAAATAATCGTTATTACCAAAATAACCTTTCACCAAGCCCAGCTTACCATTAGACCAATGGCCCCATGTATACAGCTTGCCATCTCGGGTAACCACAGCAGCATAGTCGGTGCCTAATGAGACGGATGCAATATTATCTTTAAACTCCTTAAGATCGGTCCCTTCAAATACAGCAGGTTGATCTGCAGCTTTAATAAAAACTATTTTCTCCGAAAAGCTAATTCCCTTACCCCAAGTAAAAAGCTCTCCTCTTTCGGTCACAGCAGCACTGTGGCCCGATGGCCCTGCAGTAATAAAATCAATACGACGATCCAGCAATGGCCCAGCTACTATTTTTGGTTCGGAGACATCCGACTTTGGTCTGCGACCGTCATCGTCTTTCTCGGATTTCATATGACTGAGAACCTTCGTATCTTGGCCCCAAGAATAAAGTCTATCCCTAATTAGAATGAGATTATGACTATTGGTTACCGCTAGATCATTCCTCTTAACAATTTCATTTGGGGTTCTTGATCTACTGCGTTTTGGGCAGTCGGGACCCTTTCCTGAATTCGGCGGAGTAGGCTGTGTTGGCGGTTGTTTTGTTGGCGTTGGTGCTGTTGGCACTGGCTGTGCAGCTGGCAGCGCGGGTGGTGTGGAAATACTTGCCGGTGGCGGATACGGTTGTGGTTTTAACGGTGGGTAAATTCGAGGAACTGCTGTAGTCGGTTGCGGTTCACTTGGATTGGGTAATAAATAAGACCCTGAATTGCTACCATTACATCCGCTCATACTAACAAGCGGTACCAATCCGGCAACTAGAATAAGCAAATTTACAAACTTTGACCTTACCATACTTCCCCCAAATCAAACCCCATCAGATAAAGCTACGTCAGCCCTATTCCCTGTGTAATTCTACTGGTCCATGACTTGCTCGATCACTACCCCAGGTATAAATCTTTCCGTCTTCCCCAAGAGCGACAGCATATTCAGAAGCAAAATCGACAGCGACAATTTTCACGTCCTTACCAAAGTCAACCCGCTCTGGGACTAATTCATTTCCGTTACGTCCTAATAGATTTTTTGAATTATCACCCCAAGTATAAACTTCGTGATTTTGTGTAATAACTGCAACTTGGTTCGCACCTGCTGCAACAGAAATAATTTTCAATCCCATGTCTTCGAGAATTTTAACTTGCTGAGGTTCTTTCACTAACTCTCCCACAGCGTAGCCCAATTTGCTGCCCGCAGCTCCCCAGGTATAAACTTTTCCATCGCCAGTAACAGCGGCACTAAAATCTGGGCCCAGAGAAACTGACGTTACATTCCTGAGAGATTCTACTTTTTTGGGCGTGTACTGTATGTCTTCGCTTCCGTGGCCTAGCTTCCCGGACGTTCCATTACCCCAAGTATAAAGATCTCTCGTATCAGAAATAGCTGCGGTGTGATCGACGCTTAATACAACAGAAGCAACACGTATCTTCGGCTGCGCGTCTGCAAAGAATGAAACGAGCTGTGGATCACTAAAACTACTATTCCAGAAATGATAAGGAATCCCTAATTTTCCCGAAGAAACGCTACCCCAGGTATAAAGACCGCCTTCAGCAGTAACAGCAGCGTAATAGTCAGAACCAAAAGCGACGTCCGTTACCTTCTTTCCCGCAAGAGCTTTTACCGGCTCAATCGGATTGATAGTAAAACCACCAAACAAATTTCCCTCTGTTTTTTGTGTCCACGTATAGAGAGTGCCTTGAGATGTCACTAAAGCAGTCTTTAAGTAAGCCTTCCATGGACCAGCTTTCTCAACTGCAGCAGCTAAAGAAACAATTTGATTTTCACCTTCACCAGAAATTTCAAGACTGATTTTCCTATCATCGCTATTGATGGCGCGAGGAGCATCAACTGCAGCATCCGAATGTCCGAGCCACATTCCGCTTTGGCCTTGTGGAGCCCAGGTGTAGGCTCTTCCGTTAAATGCTTCAACGGCGTGCAAACGAGTTACCGAGAGAAGCTTGCGGTATTCGGCAATGGTTTTACCTGGATTGTTTGTTGGTGTGCTTCTAGGAGCCTTAGGAAGTGCTTTTTCAGGTTGCTCGCCGATTAAATGATTTTTTGAAAGAAGATCGGTATATTCCGGTATTTTTGAAGATTGCGAGGTTTCTGAAGTTACAACTGGCTTCTGACCATCGTCCGAACTACAACCGGCTAGTGCTAAACAAAACAATAAAACGACTGTGCTTTTTTTCATAATCACTCTTTAATACTTTGCAAGATTAAATAACGACTATAAATACCATAATGGAGCTTTTAGGTCAATTTAAGTCATCGACAATCGATCCGTTTAAATTAATTAAGTTTAATATATATCCGTAGCCAAACCCCTTAAATACAAGAGGCCTTCGTATCTAGTGAATACGAAGGCCTCTCAACTAAGTTAGATTATATTTATTCTAGTTGAATACTTTTCCTTCGGGATTTACGCCAAATTCAGCAAATTCGCCGGATTCGTAAACCACCACCGTGGATTCAGGTCCAACTGCGATAGACTTAACCTTGCCCTTCTCGTTGATTTTCTCAGCAAGAATAGGTTCCCACTCATGGCCGCTACGACCGAGCTGGCCCTTCGCATTATTACCCCAGGTGTAAACACGACCGTCTGCCATCAAAACAGCGACATGCTTTTCACCGATAGCTACAGATGTTACGGCAGTAGCGCCTTTAACATTGCTTGGGCTGGGAATTATGACTTGTTTTGGTTCATTTCCATTAGAGCCGGTGTTGTCAAAGGTCTCGCCCCACATATACAAAGCACCGCTCTTTGTCACTGCAGCGCTCGCATTTGGGCCCAAAAAGACAGAAGCAACGAGTATTTGCTCTTCTTTGCTCTTATTGAAAAACTTTACTTCGGTAGGAGTAGGTTTCATCTCGGAATCACCATGACCTAGTTTTCCAGAGAGGCCATTACCCCATGTAAAAAGACGGGCGTCTTCGGTTACTGCGGCAGTGTGGTTCACACCTACGGCAACAGAAGCAACTGTAATACCTTTGAAAAAGGGAATAGGCCTTTTTTTACTTTGCGTATAGGATGCTTCAGGACCATAGTACCAGTCCTTTACACTTCTGTTGTACTGCCCAAGTTTACCATCTTTGCCTACACCCCAGGTATAGAGCTCACCGGCAGTTGTAACATAAGCTACATAGTCTGGCCCTAAAGCTACAGAAGCGACATTTTTTTCGATTTCGTTTTCTTTGAAAAGCGAGACTTTTACAGTTGGATAAATAGTTACAATATTGCCGTTATCTTTTGTGCTTATATCGATTACTTTCTGTCCTGAAAACTCGAGATCTCCGTTTTCTTTCACACGAGCAGAATAATTCGGGCCCGCTGCAACGTACCTGTATACGGGTAGCTTAACTCCAATGCTGCCATCCGTTAAAGATTCTTCCGTAACCATCATCTGCATAGGACCAGAACCAAGACGAGTTCCATTTTGAGTTTGATTCAACCATTTGCCTTCGCTACCCCAAGAATAGACTACGCCATCTTGTAATCTCAGGGCGTGAGTACTGCTAACTGAAATTGCGTTGTTCACCGCGATTTCGTTAATAGAGCCGTCAGTCTTATCACTATTGACATTGTCGGTGGTTTTTGAGGGCTCTTGGTTCTTGCCATCAGAGACACTCTGACCAATCGCAGAATTCTGAACGTTATTTGCGGATTGAACATCGGCGGATTTGCCAGGTTTTTCCTGACTTCCCTGAGGTGCAGGGCTTGGCTGAGCGCCAGGATTAGAATTAGAACCGGAATCACAGCCGGTTACCATCAGACACAAGAATAGAGCAATCAAACTTTTTTTCATAACAACTTTAAATTCCTTTCAAAAATTTTTAATTAAATATCATTTATATAAAATTAATGCAACAATATTGTAAACAATTGTTTTATAAAGATAAATTCACCAACCGCAAAACTGTAGAAAACACGAAGGGCCTTCGCAAGTTTCTGCGAAAGCCCTTCCTTTAGTATGCAGTCCTCTATTCTTATCTAAGTTTACTTCTGCTCAATGCTCTCGCCAAACTCGTCATAGGTACCTTTTTCACGGAGCACTATGGTGCTCCTAGGTCCAACTGCAATCGCAACAGCCTTGCCTAACTTATTTATTTCTCCCGCGGGCAGAGGTTCCCAGTCAGTACCGCTACGACCAAGTTGTCCTTTTGAATTATCACCCCAGGTATAAACCATGCCATCCTGAGTTAGGACAGCGACGTGTTTTTCGCTAATAGCTACTGAAGCAACCTTTACTAATTCTGAAGGATTGTTTGGGTTTGTGATCACAACCTGTTTAGGTGTCTCTCGGACCACAGTATTCAATTTATAACTGTCGGATTTAGAACCAACCAATTCGAGACCTTCAAAACAGTCGCCCCACATGTAGAGAGCACCAGTGCTTGTTACCGCTGCGCTGGAGTTCGGCCCTAAAGTAACAGATACAATATTTATTTTTTCATTTTCTTTATTAAAAAAATTCACTTCGGTAGGAGTAGGCTTCATAGCAAAATCGCCATGGCCAAGTTTTCCAGAGAGGCCGTTACCCCATGTAAAAAGACGACCATCTACAGAAACTGCGGCAGTGTGATTTACGCCCACAGCAACAGAGGCAATCGCAATGTCCTTAAAAAACGGCACAGCTCTTTTTTGGCTCTGTGAAAAGTCTGACTCTTTGCCAACCCATTTCCACAAGCTGTCCGACCACGTTCCTAAGTACTGCCCAAGCTTGCCATCTTTACCATTACCCCAAGTGTAAAGCTCACCTTCCAACGTAACTAGCGCAACGTAATTAGGTCCTAGCGCTACAGAAGCGACATCTTTTATCCAGTCGTTACCAAGGAGCCACGATGCCTGATTACCAAAAATATCAAGCAGTCCATCTTCGGTAATTCGAGCTGTATACTTTTCACCTGCTGAAATGAAGCGAAACGAAACTCCGCCATTCATTACTTCCTGAGCTCCAAAGCCCTTCCGCTCTCCAGTCGCGGTCTGTCCTAACCAAGAACCTTCCTTGCCCCAGGAGTACACAACGCCGTTCAATTGCGTGAGTGCATGAGTGCTGCTGACTGATAATCTATTAGTTTTCATGATCTCGTTAGCAGTAAAGTTCCGAGTCTGGCCTTGATCTGGTTGTTGCCCGTTGCCGCCATCGCCATTGGTCCCAGTTGAACCAGTATTACCTGCACCCTGATTGTTACCAGCGGCGCCACTAGCGGGATTCTGAACGTTATTTGCGGATTGAACATCGGCGGATTTGCCGGGTTTTTCCTGACCTCCCTGAGGTGCAGGGCTTGGCTGAGCGCCAGGATTAGAAACTGGACTAGATTCACATCCAGCTACCATCAAACATAGAAATAAAACAAATAAACTTTTTTTCATAACAACTTTAAATTCCTTTCAAAAGCTGTAATTAAATAGCACAAAGGTACTAAAAAATAAATGAGTTTAATAAATCTAAACTAAACAACTATAATTCAAATAAGATTCTGATGGACGGTAGCCAAAGACAAAACCGCTCTGATTCTACTCCAGAAGAACTGGTTTATGTCTGTCCATGGTACTATGATTTTTATCAACTAAAGTGGTTGAAACGCTCGATTCACCCCAAACGAAGACTTCGCCACTCTTCGTAAGGACTGCACTATTATCCGTTCCAAGCGCAACATCAACAACGTCGGGTTGAGTATTATCGAAGTTCAGGCGTACCGGCTTTAACCGAGGCTCACTATCACCGAGACCCAATTTGCCATGTGTTCCATCACCCCACATGTAGACTTGATGGTCAGTCAACGAAATCGCGGCAGAATGTACTGCCGACGCGACAACGGACTGAATCCGAATTCCTTCTAAAGCTTTAACCTTCTTTGGCAAATATTCATCTTTCCGATTGTCGTGGCCCAACTGACCAAATGAACCGGAACCCCAAGTGTAAACTTCCCCACTTTCCGAAACCGCCATACTGTAGAAACGCCCAGCTGCTACAAAAGTCATTCGAGGCTGGTGAGCTGTCTTCGAACCGGATTGATCGAATCTAACTAAATACGGATATTCTTGAATAGAAGTATCACCCGTACCGAGCTGTCCCTTTAAATTATGCCCCCAGGTATAAACCTGTCCTTTATCAGAGAGAGCGATGATATGCCCAGTTCCGGTATTACTGTCGCCGAAAGCAACCTGAACAATTTTAATTTCGTACTTTATAAAATACGGCACAGGCTTCGGTGTATCGTCGAAGGGTGAACTTAAAGGGTTAAGGCTAGAAAAAAGGCCAGATATGGTCGAAAGAATAAATGACGGATTACCCTGGCCTAGCTGATGGACAGAATTGTCTCCCCACAGATAGAGATCTTTATCTTGGGAGATGGCCGCTCTAACCGATGTCCCAAGAACAACCGAAGCGATCTTAATGCCTTTCGAGTCAAAATAAGTTTCTAAAGTTGGTTCATCTAAAAAATCCCCTTGAGACTTCGTTAAAGTCGCCCCCCAACTGTAAAGTCTACCTCCTCGTGATACAGCAGCGCTCTGCGCACCATAGGCATCTACTGAAACGAGGACTACCTTTTCTCCGTTGCTTTCTTGCACCTTGGTGACGTTGTCAAAGGATTCATTGATTTTGGCCTTTTCCTGAGCTCGGTAGCCACCTGTCCCAAGCTGTCCCTGCCCATTCTTTCCCCAAACCCGAAGTAACTGCCCTTCCTTGAGGAGCTGTACGCCATGCATACTACCTAGGGCTAAAACTTTTTTAAATGGCTCCGGATGAATCACGGGATCATCACTAGAATCATCGTCAGAACTGGAATGAACACCACCATTGCTATCTTCACTAGCACCAATACTGGCACTGCGCGAATCAAAACCCGCACTTAGGCCCGAAGATGAGCCAGGACTGAGGTTGGCATTGAGACCAGAACTAGAAATCGGAGGGGAACTGGCCTTTGGCTTAGAATTAGCGCCGGCTCCGGTACTGGCCATAGAGTAGGTCCCGGTTTCGCCAGGAGCAGAGTTACTTGTTTTAGCAGGATCGAGTCCGCCATTTGTTCTTCTTCCCGCCCCGTCTGATTGTGCAGAATCTGCAAGACCAGTGGTCGATTTTTCGGTGCGTGGTACAGGGGCATTTAAATTACTGTTATTAATATATTTACTAGGGTAATTCAGATTTTCGGTAGACTCAGGAGCAGCGCTGCCTGAGGCGGCGTCTAAGGCATCTGAATTTGTTGAGTTAGGCGCTTTCGTATCGTTGTTCTCGATAGACTGACCGACTATTCGATCAGTCGTCTCTGATGGGGCGGATACGTCGGAATCAGACCCGGAGTTACAAGCACTAGAGGCTGTAGCCAATAGCACTACCAGGCCTGTTTTAATTCTCTTCTTCATACTCTAAAAGATCCTTTCAGATAGATTCACTATCTTCTTGAACTTTTTAAGCTGCTAACACCGTGCGACATGCGGTGTCAACTAATATTCTGAAGTAAATGGAATGAATGAAGAACTATCCACTCCTCCAAAGCCAATTAAGGGAATTCCGAGTGTGATAATTTCTATTGCGTTTTGTCTACGGGCAGCAGATCTGGCGCTTTTATAGGTCCGTTTGAGCCCCAGTGGAAGACTCGCCCATCTTTTGAAATGGCTGTAGCATCTTCAGGACCTACTGAAATAGAATCTATGTCGTACAGAGTTCGAATCCTTCTCGGCTCATTAGTTCCTAAGCCCCAAGTATAAACATACCCTTTCGTTGAAAGGGCAACAGCGTGCTTCGCACCTAGCGCGAAGGATTTGATCTTTATGTCTCTCTTATCATTCTGAAAGTAAGAAACTAGCTTTGGAGAAGAAACTCCGTCGTAGTCAGCATGTCCGAGCAAGCCATCCTTACCCGAACCCCAAGTATAGAGACCACCTTGCTTCGTAACTACTGCAGTTAAATCCTCGCCAAATACAACAGAGTGAATATCACCGAGCCCATGATCCGAGAAGTAAACTACCTTTTCGGGCGTGGCCAGGTCCGGGCATCCTAATATGGCTACACAAGGTCCAAATAAATTCAGATTCGAATGCTTACCCCAGGCATACACCTCGCCGTTTTCGGCTATAGCAGCGGTCATCCCATCACCTAAAGCTACAGAAGATACATAAATTCTCCTGTCGCTCAAAAACTCTACTTTTTGTGGTCTTCCGTAAGACCTTTTATAGTCTGACCAAGGCAACCAAGATTTACCCCCGTCGACAAGATTCGAACCTGTGTTTCCATCTTTCCAGAGGCCCAGTTCTCCGTCGGAGCCATTGCCCCAGGTATAAAGCTCTTTGTTCTTGCTAATCAGCGCATTATGGTTTTTACCTATAAAGATGGATTCGACTCCGGTAGGGATATTTTTAAACTCTTCTACCAAAATAGGATTCAATTGCACGCCTTCGAATTTCAGAAATGTATATTTAGCTGGTATCAACTTCTCGTGGTAATCATCCAACAAGTAAGCACTCTGGACCCACGACCATAACCACGGCAACCATTCTGCCGGTCGCTTTGTCCCATCACCAGAAGGACTGTCGGTTGGAATCGGCTGCCGTTCCAATAGCAAGAAATTATAGGTTTCCTCACGCGCCCAATTTTTGTTAAAATATTCAAGAAAAACATCGAAGCCATCCTTAGGCAACTCATTAGCCAATTTGACCATTTCTACACTATAAAGTCCTTCAATGGGCTTATTCTCTAGTTCCCAGTTTGCGATAGTTTTTCCCATTTCTTTAAGATTTTTGTTTGACCAACTATCATACTTATTGCCTAAATAGCCCCAAGAATAGACGTCGCCATTATCCAAAATGGCTATACTTTGACCGGCCATTTTTGCTGTTCCCGAGACCACTGAACTTACTTTCTTATCTTTAAAAAACATCTGGGGGTGTCGATTTGCTTCAGCCATTGGCCCTTGCTCAATGATTCCTCCATCCTGCGTAATTTCGACCCTATTACCCTCAGATCCAGTAGAAACTAATTTGCGCTGAAGATTATGGGGCAGAGCCGGTGGCGCTGGAGGAGCGGGCGGTACTGGTGGACTTGGCGGACTTGGTGGACTCGGAGGACTTGGTGGACCTGGCGGATTCGGAGGACTTGGTGGACCTGGCGGATTCGGAGGACTTGGTGGACCTGGCGGATTCGGAGGACTTGGTGGATTCGAAGGTGTTCCTGATGGCGGTGTGGTCGGGTCAGTAGGAGTTGTAGTCGAAGGGTCTGGTGTTCCAGATTGCCCTTCATGAGCGCCTTCTGGTTTTTTTTCGTCCGATTTTGGTTTGTCTTGCGGAGATTCCTGAAGGTGATTCGGATTTGCAGAAGGCGACTTTTGAGCGGAATCATCAGTGCTAGAATCACCACCTCCACCACAGGCAGTTAAACTTAAACAGACTAGTAAAATAAAAACATATTTTTTCATAAGCACCCGACAAAATTTAAACTGACTGACTTTAACACAATGTGTTAATTCGGTCAACCCATTTGCCAAGGACAAGGAAAACAGCAAATCACCAAAATATTTTGACGATTTTAATTGAGATAAATTAAACTATTTAAATTTATTATAAATCCACCGTCTAACCCTGAAGACGCCTTCTTATCAATACCCTAGTCTCTCGCTGCGTTTCACACTTCGGAGATTCTGCGCGAGGACTTTTTTTCGGAGTCGAATCGATTTAGGAGTAACTTCAATCCATTCATCTTCGTCAATCCATTCGATACACTGTTCCAGCGACATTTTTTTAATTCCGGCGAGAGTAACTAGAACCTCCGCATGAGCAGCGCGGATATTTGTCAGTTTCTTTTCTTTGCAGGGATTGACGTTGAGATCATTTTCTTTGTTATATTCGCCGATAATCATGCCTTCGTAGACAGGCACGCCGGGGCCAACAAACAAAACACCACGATCTTCGAGGCCGAGTAGTCCGTACTCGACCGTATCGCCTGAACGGTCAGATATCAGGGCGCCACTGGTGCGGTGCGGGAGTTCTCCCTTGTGTGGACCATAGTGAAGAAAGTAAGTGCTAAAAAGACCTTCGCCACGAGTGGCTGTCAAATACTTCGAGCGCATTCCTAGAAGTCCACGTGTAGGAATATCGAATTCCAATCGGACTCGCTTGTTGCCGTGGCTGGATCCGCCTTCGTATTTGGTCATGATGCCTTTTCGCCCCTGAAACATGGCAGTGACGTCGCCGACTGCTGATTCCGGGAGGTCGAGAACAGCTCTCTCGATGGGTTCGAGAACATTTCCACCTTCATCGTTCTTGTACAAAACGAGAGGTTTTCCAACCATGAATTCGAAGCCTTCTCGGCGCATTTGTTCGATTAAAATTCCAAACTGCAATTCACCACGACCGAGCACACGAAACTGATCGTTACTTTCTGTTTCTTCTAGCCGAAGTGCAACGTTATGACGGACTTCTCTCAGCAATCGGTCTCTGAGTTTTCTGGACTGAATTGCTTCCCCTTCTTTTCCCATGAGAGGCGAGGCATTCACGGCAAAAATCATCCCAAGAGTGGGTTTTTCTACGACGATTCGTGGAAGGGCTTCCTGAGTATCGGCACTGACCAACGTATCGCCAATTTCGACAGATTCATTACCAGCGATAACACCGATATCGCCCGAGAAAAGTTCAGGAACTTCTGCTTGGCTCAATCCATCAAAAGTATATAATTGCGTGACAGTAAAGGATTCTTCTTTGGGTTTTCCTTCGAAATCAATCCCTTTTCGAATAATCCGTTGCCCTTTCTTAAGAACCCCGGAGGTCACTCGTCCAATCGCAAGTCGTCCCACATAATCAGAATAGGAAAGATTTGAAATCAAAATTTGCACATTCTCGCTAGGAATGACTTTGGGTCGAGAAACGTAATTCAGGATAGTTTCGAAGAGCGGTTGTAGCGAACCCTTTTTTTCGCCCGATAGGTAACTTGGAACTTCCTTCCGATCCAGCGTACACCAGCCTTGTCTAGCGCAGGTATAGACGATTGGAAATGCCGCTTGTTCGTCAGAAGCACCTAAATCCACAAATAAATCAAATGCGTGATTAACGACTTCTTCAATGCGGGCGTCGGGTCTATCCACTTTATTGATAACTAGAATAACTTTCAGTCCCTGAGAGATTGCTTTTTGTAAAACAAATCTTGTTTGAGGAAGTGGTCCTTCTGCCGCATCAACGAGAAGCAATGCACCGTCTGCCATGCCAATAATTCGTTCCACCTCACCACCAAAGTCGGCGTGGCCCGGGGTATCGATAATATTGATTTTGGTATCTTTAAATATGACGGATGTATTCTTCGCAAGAATGGTGATCCCACGCTCTCGTTCGAGATCCATGGAATCCATCACGCGCTCACCCACCGTCTGGTGTTGCTTAAATGTGCCCGCTTGCCTCAGAAGAAAATCAACAAGAGTTGTTTTACCGTGGTCGACGTGGGCAATAATACAGATATTTCTTAAATTTGGAGAATTCATTTTATTTATTTCGATTTTCTATTTTTATTTCGGTTTTGGTTTTGTTCGCGTGCTGGTCTCAGTACGATAGTCGGACTTTAACTCCTTAACGCATCGAATTTCGGGCTGCCGCCAGCCGAGCTGCCACTAGCATAAGGAAGGCATCTCATAAAGAAACTCAAACATTCATCGAATACCTATCCTTCTTTTAAAGATGCTAGGATCGCTTCACAGGTCGCCTTGGCATCGCCAAATACTAATGAGCAGTTTGGGTAGTAAAACAAGGCATTATCTACCCCAGAATACCCTGCCTTCATCGACCGCTTACTTACAAGAACATGTTTTGCTTTATAAGCGTCCAAAATAGGCATCCCGTACAGGGGACTTGTTTTATCCGTTTTTGCTGCTGGATTAATAACATCGTTGGCGCCGACAATCAATGCTACATCGACGGAAGAGAATTCGGCGTTAATTTCGTCCATTTCGAATACGGAATCATAGGGAATTTCTGATTCGGCAAGTAATACGTTCATATGTCCGGGCATTCGGCCAGCGACCGGATGAATGGCAAATTTGACTTCGACGCCTTTTTCGCTGAGCAGATCGAAAAGCTCCCGAATAGCGTGCTGTGCTTGGGCAACTGCCATTCCGTAACCAGGAATTATAATGACTTTAGTGGAATTGCCCAGCAGGAAGGCAACATCCTCTACAGAAACAGCCTTCACACCTTTGCTGGCAGCTTGGCTTGCGGTTGAATCAGCACTTTGTTCTGAACCGGCACCACCAAAAATGACGCTCAGAAAAGAGCGATTCATTGCTTTACACATTACATATGAAAGAATCGCACCGCTACTTCCAACGAGAGCACCGGTTGTGATCAACAGTTGATTCTGCAAAATAAATCCAGTCGCGGAAGCGGCCCATCCTGAATAAGAATTCAGCATAGAAACGACGACGGGCATGTCGGCCCCCCCGATAGGCAGCACAAGCAACAAGCCCAGAATCAGCGCCAGTCCTGTCAGAATAAGAAAAGAAGTCAGGCTGTTTTCAACAACAAAATGAGCAGTGAGACCTACCATGGACAACGCGATGAGCAAATTCAGAATTTTTTGCCCCGCGAAAATCAGGGGATTCGATTTCAGTAATTCTTGTAATTTTCCGAAAGCAACGAGTGAACCGGTGAACGTTACAGCGCCAATTAAGCTTCCTAATGCCAATTCGACTTTTGAAACCGCTGTGAGATGTCCTGTCGAATCGTGAGACAAATACGTCCCGAAAGCGACTAAGACAGCCGAAAGGCCGACAAAGCTATGTAGCGCTGCTACCAGCTGAGGCATGGCCGTCATACTGATCTTGAGCGCTACGACAGTTCCGATCAGAGCGCCAAGTCCTAAACCTGCGACAATCCAGGTATAATTTTTGACTTCCGGGTTCATCAGAGTGGCGACCACGGCAATTGCCATACCAACCATGGCAAAAGTATTGCCGCGCAAAGCGGTCTTAGGGGAGCTCAGGCCTTTGAGACCGAAGATAAACAGAATCGTCGCTATTAAGTAAACAACCGCAAAAAAATCAGGGCTTAAATCCATATCGTTTCTCTATTAGTCATCTATTAACTGAATTTTCTTTTATTTTATTTAACTTCTACTTTTTCTTTTTAAACATCGCCAGCATTCGATTCGTAACAACAAACCCGCCAAAAATATTAATCGACGCCAGGAGCACTGCAAAAAAACCGATAAACGGGACCCAACTCTGAGTCTCTCCGCCGCCAGATCCGGCCACTAAAATCGCACCTACTACAACAATAGCAC
>Ga0207098_10040_pt1 | contig 36901 bp, 20 predicted proteins | sample Alteio_BWMinHeat_84_FD_153548 | JGI IMG/M metagenome (GOLD analysis project Ga0207098, IMG submission 153548) | Enriched cells from forest soil in Barre Woods Harvard Forest LTER site, Petersham, Massachusetts, United States -... | ecosystem: Environmental > Terrestrial > Soil > Temperate forest >...
CTGGCCGAGATTCAAGGGATCGATCTTGAGATCCATGAATAGGTTGGGATGCGCCTGAAGAAGTTGGCGACAAAGCGCAGATGTTCGAAACCCGGTCTGATCCGCGCCCACGTGGGCCCAAATGATCTTGGCTCGCGTGTTGTGTGCCAAGAGCCGTTCGAAGCCTGCAATATTCGCTTGGAGCTGAGGAGGATTCGGCGGCGACTTCAGATCCGAGGGCAAGGGCATTGTTTCAGGTACCGATTCCATGTGCAGTATGATCGGCATATTGTGTCGTGCAGCTATGTCTGCCAACAGCAAATAGAGTGGATGGTCCGGTGGTGCGTATTGGTAGGGAGTCGAAGACGGGAAATGCTCCGCAGTCATCTCCCCGAATCCGATTATCCCATCGCGTACCAGTTTTTCAGCTCGCTCTGTAAACGCTTTCTGGACTTTAGGGCCCGAGTCGCCGGACTGAACGGATTGAAGAATCATTGCATTCAATGATCCGCCGCCACCAATCACTGCCAACTTATCCGGGTACTTTCTCGCTGCTGCGAGAATCACTTCGACGTCGTAATTCCCAGCGTCTCCATAAATATTCGGTGGGATTTCCAGGAAGATTTTGGATGCGTTCTGGTGATTCAGAGCCTTGATAGCCGCCTGGACACTGCCTTCTGGGTCATGGTCATCAAAATGCGTATGAGTTTCGATATATGGCGATATCGCGGCAACAGCCACCGCTTCTGCGGACGTTTCAACCGATCCAGGCTGCGCCTGTCTCCCGAAAACGACACGTTGGACGCCGGTTGCGCAGACGATACTCACACCAACGAGAGTCGCGCTCACCAACAGCTTTCGAGCAGAGTCAGCCATTGCAGTAGCACCTCTTTACTTTGGCTTAGATCGGGGCCGTGCATTCCGTGCCGGGATTCTTGCCGATACACTCCGCATAAGGCAAGAGCTTTCTTCTTGGTGCACGGGTGAATGAACTGGGTATCGGATACTTTTGTGCCGACAAAGTTCGGCGCCCGAATATATCCCGGATATTGTTCGCTCCCAAAATTACCTTGACTTGTGGGCAAGTGTATGGTGTCGTGCTTCGCAACTGAGGCACATCCCTGCACAATTGCTGTGATGATCTTGATCGCGCCTCATTCTCCGGCCCTGATTAGATAGTCCTGATTAAAAGGAGCGGCATATGAACAGGCTGCGTTTCAGTAAAAATGGGAATGTGATTTCGCGTTTTTTTGCGCTGGCGCTCGGTGTTGGGATTCTTCTTGCGGCGCACACGGTGTCGCTAAGCTTCCCCAGTTCAGTTTTTGCACAGAAGACCAGTAGACCCGGACGGCCGGCAGATGCGGCAGGCGCAGCGCAACAAGCCAATCCACTGCCACCTGAGCTTCAGGATCTAGGTATGAGGATAAAGGAGCCGTTTACGTTCGCCGGAGTGGGCGATCTCATCGTTCGGCATCCATTCGGCCAACTTGCGGATCCGAAATTCCAGGGACTAATTCAGCATTTGCGTGACGCGGACGTAGCCTTCGCCAACATGGAGGGGACGCTTCTCGATTTCGACACTTTCGAGACTCCGATCGCTGGCGGAGCCCCAAAGGGTTTGCTTGCTGATATGAAGTCAATGGGCCTTCGCATTGTGGGCACGGCGAACAATCATTCCTGGGACGGATCAGTCGCGGGCATATTTGAGACGATCAAGAATTTGGACGAGGCGGGCATCGTTCACGCCGGAACGGGCCGGAATCTGCAGGAGGCACGCTCGGCTAGCTTTTTCAATGGGCCCAAGGGCACCGTAGGGTTGGTATCGATGTGGTCAATCGATCCAACCACGGGGGGAGGAGATCGAGCGCCAGCGAGTTATCGGGAAGGGGACCGTGGTGGCTCTCCAGGCCTCAATGCATTGCATGTGACACCGTACTACGTCGTCACGCAAGAACAGATGGACGCGTTACGGAAAATTCGTGATGCGCTTTATGCGCGCCGTAGCGAGGTGCCCAGCACCTCCATGGCGATCCAACCCATCTCGCCGGATGAACCGAAGGATCGCCTCCAGCTATACGAAAATTGGTACAAAGTAGGCCCAAAGATTGGTGATGTGCAATACACCATGAACCCGCAAGATGAGCGCGAGATTCTGCGGGCTATCAAGAATGGAAAAGAGAACTCGGATTTCATGGTCGCCTCGATTCACTGTCATCAAGCGAACTACGCATTCCAGGAATACAGTTTTGACAACGATGTACCCGACTTTCTAAGGGATCTGGCACACAAAGCAATCGACAACGGCGCCGATGTATTCATCGGTGAAGGCGTGCATACACTACGTGGTGTGGAAATCTACAAAGACAAACCAATCTTCTTCGGGGTGTCGAATTTCCTCTTCCAGTTAAATCAAACCTCGATCGTTGCCAACCCCGGCGCCGGGACCTTGACCGACACCGAAGCTAACTGGCGTCCCGAAAGACACACGCTCGACAACTTGGAAGTTCTTATGGTGACTGCCCACTACGAGGGAGGCAAATTGACAGAGGCGCGCTTGTATCCAGTAGACCTGGGACAGGAAGCCACGCGGCCAATCTCGCGGGTAGGGGTGCCAATGACGCCATCGCCTGAGATAGCACAAAGAATACTGGCGAAAGTCCAGCGGATCTCGAAGCCGTTCGGTACGAACATATCGATTGAAAATAACGTCGGCGTGATCCGTGTTGGAAATGATGTGGGCATCAATCGGGTGCCGCAGACTGGCGTGAACGCATCGACGTCCGGTCGAGGCGCAACGCAATAAGAAAAAACGAATGAAGTTCTCGATCTCTCTCCCGGATTACCGTGTCCTTTGTGAGGCTCGGAGGGGAGATCTAGACTGCAACTGAAGTGTTTGAGGGATTGCGTCATTGGTATTTCGATCCAGCGACCGAGTTTATGATGCAGTTGTCAAGCCTGTGTCGCAGTGGCTTGCAAAGTCACGGTTCGCTCTAGTTGAGGATTGCGACTTTCGTTCAAGTGTTTGGGATTTAGACTGCCGGCGCGAAAGCGGGGGCAGCGGGCCAGGAGTGTTGATTTGCAGATCGCAAAGTGAGGTGGGGAATGCAATGCAGATTGAACGCACGTAGAGTGTGGAGCCACGTAGGTCTTGTTCTATTCGCAACGATCCTGTCATTAGTTGTTTTCTCCGCTCCAGCGTATGCGCAGCTAGCCGGAGCATCCCTTTCCGGGGTTGTGCAAGACACATCCCACGCGGCAGTCCCCAATGCCACAGTCACCATAACGAACACTGGTAACGGAACGGTTCGTCAGTTGACGACGAATGCAGACGGACTGTATTCGGCTCCCAACCTCTTGCCTGGGTCTTATGAGGTAAAAGTCGAAGCGAATGGATTCGCGACCTCGGTTCAGAAAGGGATCTCGTTGACCGTGGGCGCGGTTGTGCCATTGGACATAGTTCTCAAAGTGGGACAGCTTGCACAGATCGTGGAAGTGAGCACCGAGGTGACACACATCGAAACCACTTCTTCAGCTCTGAGTGGGACGATAGAGCAAAAAGTCGTTGCAGACCTGCCGCTGAACGGCCGCGATTGGACCGCACTGGCAGCGCTCACGCCCGGCATTTCCGCCGTTTCTACACAGCAAGGCACCAACGGCACTGCCAACAAGGCCCAGCGCGGTTTTGGAAATCAATTGTCGGACAGCGGACATCGCCCTAACGAGAACACCTACCGGGTCGATGGGATCAGCGTCAACGATTACACGAACGGGGCGCCGGGCAGCGTCCTCGGCAACATGCTGGGTGTCGATGCGGTACAGGAGTTCAATGTTGTTACGACTAACTATACCGCAGTTTACGGGCGGACTTCGGGTGCCGTCATCAACGCCATTACAAAGTCAGGCACGAACCAGTTTCACGGCGACGCCTTTTTGTTCTACCGCTCTCAGGCCTTTGATGCGCGAAATCCCTTCGACCCAGTCGCCATCCCTCCCTTTCAACAAAAGCAATTCGGGGCAACCGCCGGCGGGCCAATCTTCAAGGATAAGACGTTTATTTTTGGCGGATACGAGGCCGTCCGCCAGCGGCTTAGCCCAAGTGCTGTCAATAACATACCTTCGACGCAGGCGCGACTTGGAAATATGTGCTCGATCCCCATCGCCACGGGCATAAATGCTTGCACGCCGCATCACATTACAATCGATCCGTTAGTAGCGCCGTATCTGGCTCTGTGGCCAGCTCCCTCCACCGTGACTACAACCCCCGTCGGAGGGCCAAACGACAATGGCGATGTGGTCCAGTGGGCGACTTCCGGAATCAGGGACTCTAACGAGAACTTCTACACGTTTCGCGGTGACCAAGTCATCTCCTCTCACGATTCACTCGCGCTCACATTCAGTAATGATACTTCACCTCAAAACGTCCCCGACAATCTGAATAACTTGGTCAACAAAGAGGTTTCTAACCGTCTGATAGCAGGCGTTACGGAAACCCACATTTTCGGTAGTAAGCTTGTTAACGTTGCCAGGATTGGCTACAACCGTGGGGCCGGGGAGGCCAATACTCCAGGCTATGCAATTAATCCGGCAGTGGTTGATCCGAAACTCTTCATTCAAAATCAACCCAACGTGGGGGGGCCCCCGCAATTGCTTTTTGGCGGCGGAACCATCCAGACAGCCGGGGGGTTGGGAATTTCTCATTGGAGACATTTCTTTAACTCTTACCAAGCCTACGACGATGTCTCGATGACCCACGGTGTGCATTCCCTGGCATTCGGATTTGCCTTTGAGCGGCTTCAATACTACGTCGGAAATGGGGGAATCGTAGAGAACCAAAATAACGGAAGTTTCACGTTCAATGCCACCACGGCTGGGGGAGTTACAACATCTTCTTTGGAGAACTTCCTTCTCGACAGGCCATTCTCAGGAGGAGGCAACCCTAATGCCGCCGCGATCTCACTGGGCAAACGGGTTGAGCCTAGAAGCAGTGTTATCGGAGGCTACGCTCAAGATGATTGGCGTTTCCGTTCGAACCTTACATTGAATCTTGGCTTACGCTATGAAATGGTGACAAACCCCACTGAAGCCCATAACAATTTTGGCATCCCCAATTCATTTACTGCTCCAGTAGCTGCGGGAGGGTGTCCGAACGTTTTCCCCAATCCTTTCACCACCACGGCTGTTCTCGGGTGCCCTAATCCGGTGCAGCATCTCTTTGTTGATAACCCGACACTTCGCAATTTCGCCCCGAGAGTCGGCTTTTCATGGGATCCGTTCCGAACTGGCAAGACCGCTGTGCGAGCTGGGTTTGGTATTTTCGATATTCTTCCGCTTCCCTATGTCTATTCGGACGGATTCACCTCCGGCTACCCGTTTTCACTCGGATTCAGCACGCCGAGCCCCTTGCCCGGTGGGGGCCAAGGCTTGTTCCCCAATGCTGCCTCTCTCTTGTCAAAACCAGGCGTCCCGGCGGTACGATTTGTCGAGCAGAGCCCGAAACGCAGCTACACAATGAACTGGAACTTGAACATCCAGCGTGAGCTGATCAATGGACTTGGGTTGACCGTGGGGTTCGTGGGCTCGCACACTGTCCATAATTCTTTCACGACGGACAATGCCGATGTTGTCCTGCCCACGCTCATCAGCGGGGTGCTGACTTGGCCGACACCGGTTGGCAGCGGAACTCTACTTAACCCAAACGTTCGTCAGATCCGGCAGGTCGTATGGGATCACAGCGCCAGCTATTCCGGTCTTCAAGCCCAGCTCAAGCTGCAGCCGAAACACGGTTTTCAAGGCCAAGTTTCCTATACTTACAGCGGGTGCTTCTCCGGAGGCGACGCTGTCATATTTGGCGACCCCTACCAAAATTCAGTTGGCTCGCTCCAGTACTTTAACCCGGCAAGTAGGAACGGTCCGTGCGACTTCGACGTACGGTCAAATCTTTCCATCAATTACCTTTATGCGATTCCGGCTCCCACGAGCAACTTGGCTCTTCGAACACTGGCGGGTGGATGGCAAATCGGAGGCGTCGCGAGTCTGAAGAGCGGCGTGCCTTTTACCCTGCTAACCGGGGGGGATCCACTCGGCGAAAAGGGCACCGACCCAAACGACTACCCGGATCGCGTTGCTGGGTGCAATCCGATACAAGGCGGCGTCCACTATCTCAACACGAGCTGCTTCGTTCTCGCTCCCCTCACCGCGAGTGGTGGCCCTCGCTTGGGGAACAACGGACGCGGCTCGTTGCGCGGCCCGAGACTTGTCAACTTCGATTTTGCATTGCTCAAGGACACCAAGATTCCGCGCGTTTCGGAAACGCTCGATGTGCAATTGCGGTTTGAATTCTTCAACGTGTTCAACCACACCAATCTCCAGGCACCAGTAAACAACAACACTCTCACTTCTTCAGCCTTCGGTGTGATTAATTCAACCTCGACCGACTCGCGCAAGGTTCAGTTGGGAGCAAAGGTCGTTTGGTAGTTGGTTAGGATGTGCGATTCCATCTAGCGAAAGGTCGGGCTACAGGCCCGGCCCTTCCTTCATGATTGACCCCATAATTCGACTCTTGGAATAAACGGTGGAGATGTGCCTGGATTGCCGCCTATTCTTCGCATGAGGCGGCCTCGAGGACGCCAAACTTCCGCCATCAGAACGGCGAGCCGGGTCGATAGGTACCGCTCTGTGTTTAGGGCGGTGAAGGAATTCGGAACCAATCCAGAATCAGGGACTTCCTAATTTGGTACAGGATTCGGTACAAGCAGAAACGCAATAACCTTGTGAGTACCTCCGGAAGCGACGCCAGACAAACGAGATATGGTTTTTGACTTCATCTCTCATAACCCGAAGGTCGTTGGCTCAAATTCAACCCCCGCAACCAATCTAAGTTTACTAGGCCGGGACCCGGGATTCCGGCCTTTTCTTTTGTATGAGTTATGAGAAGCAGGTCCTCATTTTTCTTGCGCGTTCCGCAAAATCAGCGGGAGATAGAACCCGATCGTCATCGTGCGTTCCTCGCCTGCAACCGCGACCCAATTAGCTGAATCGACGACGGGTTGTCGGCCGAGTCCAAAATCTCTTTTCCCAATTGGGAAAGAAGTCAAGATTCCCCGGCAGCATCTGTAGCAATGAATACTCCCCCCTGTTACGCAGGGCGTCAGGGGCTGTTAATCCAGTTGAGCATACTCGAAATCAGGAAAGTCCCAATTGCATTGGTGTAAGATGGCACCAAATGGGGCCTGCCACGTTTGAGAAAGCTGTCTCTCCGAATTTGTCCCGGCCGTGGCTCGAACGTGCGTTTGGTCTGCGACAACACGGTACATCGGTTCGGACCGAGGCGTTCGCGGGTGCCACCTCATTCATGGCGGCGGCCTATTTGGTGGTCGTAATTCCGGGAATACTTGCCAGCGGCGGGATAGATCTTGCGGCCGTTACTACCGCGACGATCGTTTCCTTTGCTTTCGGAACGCTGGCGATGGCCTTTTACGCCAACCTCCCGTTCGTTGTAGGGCCGGGAATTGGTGGCGCAGCAATTGTCGCGACAACTCTAGTCATCACAGAAGGAGTTCCGTGGCAGATTGGAATGGCCATCGCTTTTTGGTCGGGGATTCTGTTTCTTGTTCTTACGCTGCTCGGAATGCGTGGGGTGGTTGCGCAAGTCATTCCTGTTCCTATCAAGCTGGGCCTAGGCGCCGCACTCGGAGCATTCATCGCCCTGCTTGGTTTTCGCAACGCCGGTATGGTGGTCGCCAATGCAAGGGTAAATGCACTGACGTTGGGCGATTTTAGCGCGCATGGCGCGTTAGTTGCCCTCATTGGCCTAGCCGTGGCGTTCGCATTGCATCAAAGGAGGGTTCCGGGAGGAATTCTTCTGGGGATTGTCGTCGCCACACTTGCGGGTATCCCACTGGGTGTTACGAAGATACCGATCCATTTGTTTGGCTTTCCGCACGGAATCGGTCCCGTCGCTTTCAAATTGAATTTCTTGGGGGCTCTAAAGCCCCCCTTCCTCCCATATTTATTTGCGTTCTTTGCCGCCGAATTTTTCTCCACGATGGGCACCACACTGGCGGTGGGAGGCAAAGCGGGATTGCTGGATGCCGAAGGAAATATGCCCGGCATAAATGGACCGTTCGTAGTCGACTCATGCGCCGCAAGTGTGGGGCCGCTGTTTGGAGTTCCAGCAATGACGGCACTCATTGAATCCGCGACGGGCGTCGAAGACGGTGGCCGGACGGGTCTAACGAGTGTCTTCACAGCATTTTTCTTTTTGATGGCTCTTCTCTTCGCACCCCTGATTCTTATGATTCCGAAGGAGGCCACAGCACCAGCATTGATCCTCGTCGGATTTTCTATGTTTGCTAATCTACGCAAAATCGACTTAAGCAGCCTCACTGAGGGATTCCCCGCCGTGCTGATGATAATGGTTACGCTTTTTTCCAACAATTTCGGCACCGGAATTGCTGCGGGAATTCTCGGCTACGTCGCCGTCCAGATTCTCGCCAACCGAGCGCGCCACGTCTCTCCAGGGTTGTATTTGTTGACGATCCCGGTCGCTTATTTCTTTTGGACAGTTGCGACAAAGCACTAAAGCGATAATTGAAGCCTAATGAGCGTTCCTAAAGAGTACGAATCGCGGACGAGGGCCGTCAAAGCCGCACAGGGACAGGCACCTTTTGACGTGTTGTTGGTCAATGGCACCATCATTGATGTGGCGACGTCCGAAGCGCGGCCCGCAGATATTGGACTGATCGGATCGCTGATTGCCAGTGTTCACCCCGCGGGCTCAAGGACAGACGCTCTTCATACATTTGACGTTACTAGAAAATTCCTATCCCCGGGCTTCATCGACACACATGTGCACCTTGAGAGCTCGCGCATGACCCCGGCCAACTATTCCGCGGTAGTGGTCCCACAAGGCACAACGACGATTTTTTGCGACCCTCACGAACTCGCCAATGTTCTTGGTCTGAAAGGCGTTCGTTACGCAATCGAGGCAAGCCGCGGCCTGCCCCTGAGAATCATTTGTACGGCACCGTCATCGGTTCCATCAGCGCCGGGGATTGAAGTGTCAGGGGCTGATTTCGAAGGCGCGGAAATGCGCGAGATGCTGTCCTGGGACGAAATTGCGGGGATTTCTGAAGTCATGGACATGCGCGGTGTGCTCGACCAAACCCAGCGCATGACAGACATTCTCGCCGCGGGTATTGCTTCGGGGAAAATTATTGAAGGTCATGCGAGGGGCCTCACTGGGTCTGCGTTGCAGGCGTACATGGTCGCTGGCGTCAGCTCGGATCACGAAATCACTTCCGGGAAAGATGCCCTCGAAAAACTTCGCGCCGGATTAACGCTCGAAATCCGCGGCTCGCATGACTATGTGTTGCCGGGCCTAGTGGAAGAGATAAACAAGCTGCCGCAGATTCCGTCGACTCTGACCGTTTGTACCGACGACGTGCCTCCCGATGACCTGGTCGAAAAAGGCGGGATGAAGGATGTGCTGCGGCGCTTGATTCAGTACGGCATGGATCCCGTACAAGCCATTCGCTGCGCAACCTTGAACGCATCCATTCGCATCCGCAGACCCGATCTTGGTTTACTAGCCGCGGGACGTATGGCCGATATCGTGGTGCTTTCCGATCTCCACGAAATGTCCGCTGACAGCGTGTTTGTGGCAGGGGAGTTGGCGACGCGATCCGGACGAATGATATTGCCAGTCGCTTCCGCTTCATTCCCAGAGTGCAAATTGACGATCGATCCGCTGACCCTGGAGGATTTCCGATTCAGACTCCCAGTTCAGGGGGCCAGCCGAGCGAGGATCCGCGTGACCAAAGGAGTCCGCTTTACGTCCTGGGGCGAGCTCGATGTAGATGTGAAAGAAGGGTGCGTCGTAATACCGAACGGTCACTCAATGATTCTCGTTCAACATCGCCACGGACGGTATGCCGCTAAGCCACACTGTGCCATTGTCGAGGGGTGGGGTGAACTTCACGGAGCGATCGCGACGACGTACTCGCATGATTCGCACAATCTCGTCGTACTTGGCCGCACGCCCGAGGATATGGTGATCGCTGCGAACGCACTCGTTGAATGCGGAGGCGGCGTGGCAATCGCCAAAGGGGGACAGTTGATCGCAAGAATTGAAACGCCGATTGGCGGAATCCTTTCTACCGAACCAGCGGAAATAGTCGCAGCGGCCTTTGCGCGCGTACGCAAGGCTGCGGGCGAAGTAGTCGATTGGCAGCCACCGTATCGCGTCTTCAAGGCGATTGAGGGAACAGCGCTGGCTTGCAATCCCGGTCCACACCTGACCGATCTCGGTCTAACTGATGGCACGTCCGGCAAAATCGTGGATACGATTGTTGATTGTGGCAGTTGATGATCCCCGAGCGCGGGGTCCACAGAATCCGTTTGTGACGCGGATACAGGTCTTGATGAAACATAGGCCTGGCTCAGTCAGGAGCGCGGATACCGCGACGCAGGGCGTGATGAAAATCGTTGTGTGCCCCGTTAGGGCATTCGGCGAGAAGAGTGAGTTCACGGCCGCTCAGTCCCGATGCCTTCCTTGAGATCTTTTGATTTCGGCCACGGAGTTTCGAACTCGTAGCTCATTCTTTAACACTTCGAATCTCGGCCGTTTGTGCTTCTTTTTGATGCGGTCCAATAAAAGCTCCGCACTCCGATAGCCAAGCATGTACTTTGGTTGAACGATACTTGTGAGTTGTGGTTCAAATACCTCATTCCAGATTGAATCATCATAGCTGACCAGAGAAATATCTTTGGGGCAGGACAGCCGTCGCTTATTCATAGCTTTCAGAAAGCCAATCGTCATCATGCAATTGGTGACAAAGACCGCAGAAGGATTCTCCTTTAGTAATTGGAGTCCCGCGTGATAGCCGGGCTCGATTTCGTAGTGACCGTATACGACGAGCGACGGATCGAATGGTATTTGTCGATGAGCCAAAGCTTCCCGATATCCCAGTAAGCGTCCTTGGGTCGTGCTGACATCCGGAATACCCGCAACTATACCAATTCGACGATGGCCTAATTTCAAGAGATGTTGGGTCGCTTCGTAAGCACCACCGGAGTCGTCTGCAACGACTGTGTCTGTTTCTAATTTCGTGTACTCACGGTCGACTAACACAACTGGTGGTCCCACGCTTCTTAGAGTTTCGAATAGTGCACTATTGAGTTCACCGGCGGCTTTTACAAGCAAAATTCCATCCACTCTCTTGGACAAAAACAGATTTAGGTATACCTCTTCTTTATCTACTTTATTGTCAGAGTTCCCTAACAGCAATGTGTAGCCAGCTCCTTTCGCCTTGTCTTCGGCGCCACGAACAATCTCCGGGAAAAACGGGTTGGCGATGTCGGGGACAAGAATTCCAATCGTGTGGGTCTTACGCTGTGCAAGGCTGCGAGCCAGAAGATTCGGAGAATATTTAAGTTCGGATATCGCGAGTTCGACGTTGGCACGGAGTGCTGGACTTACATATGAGCTTCGATTGATTACCGCAGAAACGGTTGCGACAGAGACACCAGCCTTCTTGCTGACGTCGTAGATATTCGCCAACGCTTTCCTCCAAACACTAAAAAAACCGATCCATATTTCGACTGGTGCAAATTCTACTTGAGGTCACTGTCTTCTCACCACAGATTGTAGCGAAGCGCTCAGGTTTCAGAACGCTGATTTATGGATGGCACGTCCCGCGTGACAGGCGACTCGCCCGCTTCCGCCCGGTTTAAGTCGTGGCCCGACGCGGAGGCCGCAAGGATCTGCCTACCTGCAAAGTGGAGTAATCCCAAATCGGATATGTGCGCCAGCTAGGCAATGGAGTCATGTCGTGCCTTGAATCGAACCAGCACACCGGCGAAATGCCCGAAAATCTGTATCGGCAGATGGTCGTCGACAACACGTTTCCAGGCAGCCACTACAATTCAGTCCATATTTCGGTGGGTAGTAAATTTTACTTGACAAGCGATCAATGAGGTCGGTACCTTCTCACCAAGTTCGAGCGAAGCGCTTAGCTAAGCACTTAGCCAGGTACAAGGGAAAGTTCAATCGTTTTTTTGGGGGGCACCGCTGTGTTCGTGCTGCTTACGGCAACCGTTTTGATGTGGAACGACTTCCTCGGAGGCGGATCATGACAATTCGACGTGTTGGGGTGTTGATCTTGTTTTGTGTTGCGATTGGCGGTTTCGCAGTTGGGTCGGCCCATGCGCAGGCGGTTGCGACAATGTCCGGCACCGTCCAAGATGGGAGCGGCGCCGTACTGCCAGGGGCTCAAGTGGCGGCTCGCAATGAAGGGACTTTACAGGAACGCAACGCAATCACAGACAGCCAGGGGCATTATGTGATTACTCTCCTTCCGATCGGGAAATACACGGTGGGAGTGACGGCAACCGGCTTTAACAAGGCCGAAAATACGGGAGTGTCGCTTGAAGTGGGACAGAGCATAACGCTTGATTTCAAGATGACTCTTCAGACGGTTTCGCAGCAACTGGAAGTGACGGGGGAAAGTCTTCAGGTGCAGGTTGAACGTACCGATGGGTCCCTCGGCCAGTTGATCCATACCGAGCAAGTTTCAGAATTGCCCTTGAATGGGAGAAATTTCGTGCAATTGGCCCTGCTCACTTCCGGAGAGGCTAAAGGGCGCCCGGGGACCTTCCTCAACCAGGGCGGAACCAGCGAGGTCGCTTTTCGCGCCAGCGTCTCTCTTTCCTCTCAAGGCATGCGAGAAAACGCGAACGACTGGCTTTACGATGGCCTGGATAACAATGAGTTGACTGCCGGTGGCGTGGGCTTTCTGCCTTCCATCGACGCCATTAGTGAGTTCAAAATAGTTTCGTATAACTTCTCCGCTCAATATGGCAGCCGCGCGGGCAATACCGTGCTCGTGAGCAGCAAGTCCGGCACGAATAGTTTTCATGGAAGCGCGTTTGAGTTCTTGCGCAACGACGTTCTCGATGCGAGGAATTTCTTCGACGGTCCCCAAAAAGGAAAGTACATCCAGAACGAATACGGCGCCTCACTGGGTGGTCCAGTCGTTAAGAGCAAAACGTTTTTCTTTCTCGATTTTCAAGTAAACACTTCTCGCCAAGGTCTGACGATATTGAACTCGGTGCCGACAGCGCTCGAGAAGCAAGGTATTTTCACCGAGTCCTTCCCGAATGCCCCGGCCGTTCCGATCTATGACCCAAACACAACGGCAACCGACCCTATTACGGGGAAACTCACGCGGACCGCTTTCGCGAACATGACGATTCCGTCGAACCGGATTTCTACCATTGCGAAGGCCCTTCTGGCGTTTTTCCCTGATCCCACATTCACAGACCGGCTGGCGAACAACTATCTATCGAATCCGGTGAAGACGTTGAACGACGGGCAGTGGGATATTCGCCTCGACCATGAATTGACGACAAACGACCATATTTTTGCTCGCTTTAGCTGGGACAATGCGAATCAGTGGAACCCTGGCGGACTTCCAGGATTCGCATCCACAAACCAGACCTTCACTACCCACGCGCGAAACATGGCTCTGTCGTGGTCTCATGTCTTCTCGCCGTCGGTAGTGAACCAGGTTTCAGCGGGGTACAATCGTGACTTTAACTACATCGAGTCGTTCGGATTCGGCACCAACGAGTCGCAGAAACTGGGTATTCCAGGCGCGAATCTAGGTTCGCTGGCAACTTCCCAATTGACCCGGATGAGCATCACCGCGTTTGCCACTTTAGGCGACCGAGTGTACACACCGTACCAAGGAGGTACCGGCATTTACAACTATGTGGATACTCTCCACATAGTGAAGGGACAACACTCTCTCGTATTCGGTTTTGATTTCCGCGCCATGCAGCTAAACCTCCTTGGCGATTCCTTCCAATCCGGCACGATGTCATTCAATCGATTCTTTACCGCCGGCTTCAACGCCGCCGCTGCCAGCGGCACGATGGACAGCGCGGGCAACGCGCTTGCCAGTTTCATGCTGGGGCTCCCGGCTTCGGGGTCGATCAACGCCGACTTTTTTGGTAGCGTCTTTGGCCGTAGATGGAAGGAATATCGAGGCTTCGGCGAAGACAATTGGACTGTCAACAGGAATCTCAACCTTCAGTTGGGACTGGCCTATGCTGTTACGACGCCGATCTCTGAGTCCAGCGACCGCATTTCCAATTTGGATTTTGCGACCGGAAAGATCTACGTCGGAGGTGTGAATGGTGGCCACACAGTCGGCGTCAAAACTGACTTCGGCAATATCGAACCGCGAATTGGCTTCGCGTGGACTCCTTCAAGGCTTGGGGGCCTTGTTGTCCGCGGCGGATATGGTATTTATCACGACTACGGATCCTTGGGAGGGTCCACAGGCGAGTACCAGAATCCTCCCTTTGCGAACGCCTACACCTTCAACAGCGACAGCATTACAGCAGTCCGAACTCTTTCTACCGGATTCCCGATAACCACGCCACCGGATCCCGTTACTTACCCTGGGGTCTGGCACACGTATGACGCAAATCTCAAGCAGGGCCTAGTCCAACAGTGGAACTTGAACCTCCAGGATCAGGTCGCCCACAATTACTTGCTTACCGTTGCGTATACTGGAACGCGCGGTTCAAGGCTCAACAATCGAAACGTTGACTTAAACACCGCTACGCCCGGATCAGGAAACAATCCGGCCGCGCGTCGTCCGTATCCTCAATACAACCAGATTCTAGAGACAATCAGTAATGGCTGGGTCAAATACGATTCAGGACAAGTCAAGCTTGAGCGGCGCACATCAGGTGGGCTGTACGCACTCGTGGCGTATACCTACAGTAAGGCGCTCTCAAATGGTTTGAAGCAGGAGATAACGGGTGATCCTGGCGTGAATTACTTCCCGTTCTCCCCATTTGTGAATGCCGACACAGGCGCTACTGCCACCGACATGCGACATAACCTCACGATAAGTTTCCTGTACGACCTGCCGTTCGGAAAAGGCAAGAGGTTTCTGGGAAGCTTAAGCGGTCCTACACAGGCCGTTCTGGGTGGTTGGCAAGTTAATGGTGTGATGCTCGTACACTCCGGTTTCGCGCTCGGCGAAACAATGAGCACCAGCGCGTCAGGCACGTCGTTTGGAAACCGGCCCAATATTGTTCCTGGTTGCGCCGGGACCGTGACTAACCCAACCCCAGCAAAGTGGTTTGATACCAGTTGCTTCAGCTCGCCCGCTACGGGAGTCCTGGGCAACGCGCCACGCACGTGGCTCTATGGACCGGGCCAAGTGAATGTCGACATGTCGTTTTCTAAGAATTTTGCTCTCTCCGAACAGTTCAAGCTCCAGTTCCGTTCGGAACTATTCAACATCTTCAATCACGCGCAATTTGCGCCGCCGGCAGTAGCTTTCGGGGCTGCGACTTTCGGCACAGTTACGAGCACGGTCAATTCCTCCCGACAAGTACAGTTCGCGCTAAAACTTACTTTCTAGCTCAAAGAGGGGAGATCACAAACGATCTCCCCTTCTTCGTAGTTCCGAGATCAGACTGACATGGCCGTTTTTGTTGCGTGACCAGCGGGGATTGTCTTGCTGAATAGGGTAGTTCTGAGGAGGTTTGGATGTATTCGCCGGCAACTTTCGCAACAGCACTGGTGATGACCGTCTTCAGCGCGGTATTTTGGGGTTCTTGGGCGAACACATACAAGGGGACTAAGAATTACCCATTTGAACTATTTTATTGGGACTACATTCTCGGTGTTGTGCTCTGTTCCATTGTATTTGCTTTTACACTCGGAAGTAGTGGTCCGGGGGAATCCTTTCTCGCAAACTTTCAAGCAACAGGCAGCGGAAATATCGTTTACGCGATGATCGGCGGTTTTATATTCAACATCGCAAACCTGTTGCTTGTCGCTGGGATTGCGATCGCGGGATTGGCAATCGCGTTTCCGATTGCAATTGGAATCGCTGTCGTCGAGGGCGTTGTGCTGAGTTATGCTCTCCAACCGAAGGGCAACGCGGGCTATCTCGCCATCGGAGTCTTACTCGCTACTGCCGCAATCGTATTTGATGCTCTGGCATACGGCAGACTGGCTGGCGGAAGCAAGGTCACGCGCAAAGGCATCGTCGTCAACATCATCTCGGGCATTTTGATGGGCGGTTTCGCGCCTTTTGTAACGAAGGCGATGACGATCGGGCACCCGCTTACGCCTTATAGCGTGGCTGTGTTTTTTAGCCTCGGGGCATTCATTTGCTGCTTTTTTGCCAACCCGTACTTGATGCGTCACCCGTTGCTGGGTGAGCCCGTGAATTTCTCCGGCTTTTGGAAGGCTTCTGCGAAAGACCATCTACTCGGGCTCTTTGGCGGAATCGTTTGGGGGTTTGGCGGTTGCTTCAATTTTATCGCCGCCGGATTTGTTGGTGTTGCGATTTCCTACGCTATAGGCCAGTCATCACCTATGATAGCCGCACTGTGGGGTGTGCTGGTCTGGAAAGAATTTCGCGGAGCGGATGGCCGGGCTTGGGGTTATCTAACGCTAATGTTTATTTCATATTTGGCGGCTGTCGTCGCGATTGCCATGGCGTACAAAGGTTGAAACAGAGTCAGGAGAGATCATGAAGTATCGAAACCTGTTATTTATCCCTGCCCTGTTGTTCGCGCTGGTCCCTATTGCGCAGGGGCAAGGGAAAAGAATGATTGTGTTCGATCAGGATGCATCCGGTCCCGGCGGAACAGACATGCTGTCGCTTCTGGTGCTTTTGCAGGCACCCGATGTCGATGTCCTTGGGGTGACGGTCGTCACGGGCGACGGTTGGCGTGATGAGGAAGTCGCCCACTCTCTGCGGCTTCTCGAACTAGTGGGTCGGACAGACATCCCGGTATTGCCGGGAGCGGTCTTCCCGCTTGTCCGGACAAAGGAATTTACGCTGCAATGGGAAAAACTCTACGGCAGCGTTACATACTTAGGGGCGTGGTCGGACCGGCCCACGAGCCACGGACCATATGATGTGCCTCCCCTGCGGGAAGGGAATCCAACCAGCAAAGCGGCAAGCGAAGACGCCGCACACTTCTTAGTTCGCACTGTCCGGGAACATCCGCATCAGGTGACGATCTACGCGGGTGGCCCACTGACAAATCTTGCGCTTGCTCTTTCTCTTGATCCGCAATTTGCTGAACTCAGCAAAGGGCTGGTGATGATGGGCACAGCCATCAATCCACATACGGATACTCCCGAGTTTGCGACCGATCCGCGGCACGAATTCAACGTATGGTTTGACCCCGAGGCTACCCACATCGTTCTCCGCGCCCACTGGCCCAGTCTAGAAGTGACCACCGTCGACATATCGCTTGAAACGCACTTGACCCAGGAGATGTTCGACCAGATCGCCAAAGTGCAGACGCCCGTCGCTCAATACATTGCGAAGTATGCTCATCCGGGACGTGGCCCCCTGTGGGACGAGCTCGCCGCCGCTTCTTGGGTCGATCCCAGCGTAATCACGAATATCAAGAAAACCTATATGGATATCAACCTCGATCGCGGGTCCGGATACGGCGACATACTCATCTGGTCGGATAAAGTGAAGCCGAGTCTGGACGTTCAGATGGTGGACGCGCAGATGGATGTGGATGTGAAAAAATTTAGCGACCTCTTCGTGAAGCTCATGACCGGTCCTACACCCGGAGCACACAATCCATTGATGCTGAAGGACGGAGAATCGAAAAATTAATGCGGGACAATTCAATTTAATTTGAGGGAGGACACACTGGCAAAGATACTAGTGGTGGGGAGTTTGAATATGGACTTGGTTGCAATCTCGCCGCGAATTCCGGTGGTAGGCGAGACGATTATCGGCACCTCATACTTCACTGAACCCGGTGGGAAGGGTGCCAACCAGGCGTATGGCGCAGCCAAGCTCAGTGGCTCTGTTGCCATGCTGGGGCGAGTCGGGGACGATGATTACGGGCGACAGATGCGAGAGAATCTCGAACAGGTCGGCTGCGATACTAAGGGACTGGGTGTCGAACCGGGAGCCAGCGGCGTCGCGCTCATCTTCGTGGACAACAAGGGCCAGAATTCGATCATCGTCGTTCCGGGCGCAAACAATGCATTTACTCCGGCGCATCTGGCTGCAGACGGCCAGTACTTTGCAAGTGCGAAGGTAGTGCTGTTACAGCTGGAAAATCCAATCTCGACGGTCCTGGCGGCCGCGCAAGCGGCGCGCAAGGCCGGGGCGCGCGTCATCCTCGATCCTGCTCCGGCTCCCTCCACACCTCTTCCGACTGAACTCATCAAGAGCGTTGACATTCTCACTCCCAATGAAACCGAGGCAGCAATTCTAGCGGGAATGCCCCCCGGAAATCTTGAACCCTCACAGGCTGTCGGTATTGGCCGCAAGCTGCTGGATATGGGCGCGACGACCGCGATTATGAAGCTAGGGAGCCAGGGTTGCGTGATCGTTGGAAGTGGTAATCCAGTTCTCATCTCGGCCCCGAAGGTTAAAGCGGTTGACACAACAGCAGCGGGAGACGTGTTCAACGCGGGGCTCTCCGTGGCCCTAAGCGAAGGGCTTGATTTGCCTGCGGCATGCCGGTTCGCAAATTATGCGGCGGCGCTGTCAGTGACGCGCCTCGGGGCTCAAATTTCGGTTCCGAGCCGCTCTGAAGTGGACGACTTCATGAAGAGCAGCCAGAACGATTCGGCGATCACAGCGATGGTATAGATGTATCGCAAGCCGTAGAGAAATTTAGCCCGACGTCACCCTGCCGCATTGGCACAGCACCACACCCTCGTCGGCGGCGAATGCGCAGAGTTGGTTGCAAGGTGATCGCAACATCCGGAGCGTAACTATGAGAACAATCCTTAAAGTCACTTTCCTATCCGTCACCTGCCTGGCATTTGCCGCTGCCACGATGGGCCAGAAACCGAAGATCATCGTGGATCAGGACGCTCGCGGACCCGCTTCCACGGACATGCAGTCGATTCTGATGTTCGCGCAATCCCCGGATGTGGATGTCCTCGGTGTCACCATTGTCACCGGCGACCAGTGGGTAAAAGAAGAAACGTTGCATACCTTACGGGCGCTGGAGATCGCGGGCCGCTCGGATATTCCGGTGATCCCCGGCGCCGAAACTCCCCTCGTCAATTCGAAGGAAGAATCCGAGATCTGGGAGAGTCAGTTTGGCGTGCTGAACTTCAAGGGGGCGTGGACGCCGAGAAATTACCACGCCCCGGATGTAATTCCGGATCTACCCGAAGGCATGCCCACGACGAAACCTCTTAATGAGCACGCCGTCGACTTCATCATCCGCATGGTCCATAGGTATCCGGGCGATGTGACTCTATGGGCCGGAGGGCCGCTTACCAACATTGCGCTTGCGATTCGCAGGGATCCCGAAGTCGTTTCCCTGGCCAAGCAACTGGTCCTGATGGGAAGCGGATTGAACGTGGCCACCGGCGGTATTCAAGCCGGGAACGGCCGCCGCGAGTTTAACTGGTGGTTCGACCCGGAGGCCGTTCACATCGTGATGAGCGCTCCTTGGAAAAAAATCACAGTCACGCCCGTGGATATTTCCGTCAAGACAAGGCTAAGCGACGACATCCAGGCGCAAATTGCGAAGACGGACACACCACTGACGCGATACCTTAAGCAGTATTCGCGGTCGGGATTGATGTGGGATGAAATTGCCGCGGCGGCGTTTATGGACCCAAGTATCATCACGGACCAACAGGAGTTTTACGAAAATATCGACATCAGTCACGGAGCCAGCTATGGGCAGACAGTTTTCTCCGGGAAAACAACGAAAGTTCCGTCATTTTGGAAGTTGGCGACCATTCAATTCGATCTGAACACGGAAAAGTTCTACCAGATGTACATCCATCTGATGACGCTGCCCACAGGCGCTGGAAAGGGCAAGTGAGAATTCGGCGAAAGCTCGAGCGCAAAGGAGAAGACGAGTGAAGATATTCTGCGAGGCTCTTCTGGTGATATCGGCATTTGCCGTTTGGAGTTCCGCGACATCAAGTGCGGACGTGCACGCACAAGGAGCGACTCCGGTCAAAGTCATTTTCGACACAGACTTCTCAATTCCTCCACAAGATGACGGACTAGCGCTGGCTTTGGCGATAAAGTCCCCTGAACTGCAAGTTCTGGGTGTAACGACAGTCGCGGGCAACGACACCATGCAACGCGCGACATCGGACGCTCTCCGCGAATTGGAAATCGCCGGGCGGAGCGACATCCCCGTTTATCGCGGCGCAAATCGCCCGCTGGTGCACGAAAAGTCGGATTGGGCCGCGACAGTCCACGGGAAATGGTGGTCGGATGAGGCTCCGGCGATGCCCCCCGGCGGGTTTGCAAAGACACAGGCGCAGACCGAAAGTGCGGTGAGCTACATTATTCGAACCGTGAATGCGAATCCCGGCGAAGTCACAATCATTGCAATCGGTCCTTTAACGAACATCGCGATGGCGATTCGGCTCGAACCCGGCCTCGCTCAGAAGATAAAGAAGCTTGCGATTATGGGCGGAGCGATCGGGTCAATCGACGGTGGGGCCGGGAATATAACTCCCAATGCCGAATTTAATTTTTGGGTTGACCCTGAGGCAGCACAGGTAGTGGTGCGTTCCGGAATTCCCATCAGCCTCACGGGGCTGAACGTGACGCGCAAGACCAACTTTACCAAGAATTGGTATGACAAGATCGTCGCCGTGGATACTCCCCTGACGCGATTGATCAAAGAGCGGATGGACGCTGGATATGCCAGAAATCCCACTCGAAGTGGTCAAATGTACGATGAATTGACTGTGGGCACCGTAATCGATCCCACGTTGGTGAAATCCAAAGACATGTACGTGGACGTGGACATCAATCACGGCCCCGACTACGGCGTTTCGGTGGGCGCAATGAAGCCTTGGGAAGGCGGAGAGAATGCAAAGCAAATTTCTGTGCAGTACGACGTCGATTTCGAGCGATTCATGACCATGTATGTAGCTCGCGTAACAAAAAAATAAAACACGACGCCAAGAAGACAACTCATGCCGGGATCCGAGGGCATGGCCTTTCAGTCTGAACGTCCTGAACCCGGGCGTTTGGCGAATTTGGGTTGCTCACTTATTGACTTCTGTCGACATTTGCCGCAGATACGTACTCTCAAACCTAAGATATGCATCTGTTCATGAACATGAACCTGTGGGATTGGTTCAAATTGTCGGCCTATAGCTTTGGGCCCCTTCCAGTGGGTCGTAACCCCAGCAATCGTAGCATTCTGCAATATGAGCAGTTGCGCAAGAACAACCCACACCGCTATTTGTCTCAGAATGTGGTGCTTCATGAATGCAAGGCGAAGCAGGCCTTTCAAATAATCGTTTGGGAAAGGTTTAGGAAAGAAGTCCTGTCGTGAGGATCCCGTTAAGTCGCACAGAATCAACGGGCAGTGAATCAAAAGTACGCCGTCATAACCTGAAGGTCGCTGGTTCAAATCCAACCCCCGCAACCAGCCATCAAATGTTTTTCAAGGGCTTGCTCGAAGTGAGCAGGCCCTTGGTATTTGGGTACACCGTCGACGGTTTGGAGAAGGAATTTCAATACCCAGATCGATTTCCCTGAGCAATCCTTCCGGAATTCGACATCCCCCCTTAATTTGGAGGAAGCGTCAGTCACGCCTTGGTTCGCACGTCCGAGCCAGAACTGGATGCGGACTTCCGGTGCGCGATTCTTGCGAAGCAATGATGCACGGAATCGACGGAAAGCGTGAAAACCTGCCTCTTGATGCTTACTTGACTCGAGAAATGGATGCAAGCTGCGCTTCAATATATTGTTTGGCAAAGCGGCTCTCCTGTCCTGGACTGGAATCAGAGGCCGGATTTCCGCTCCCCAATAAATTCCCTCACCGCAAGCGCAAGCTCGGAAGTGATGTCAATCTCCGTCATGCCGTTTCTGGCTGTCGGGGTCTGCACCGCCCCAGACCGCACGCTCTGAAGGGTCTTGATTGTTGAAGCGTCGTGGCTGATAGGTTTATCGATTTCAAGCCCCGATACTTCCCCGATCCGCATTCCGGTCCCTGCGAGAAGGGCATAGAGCATTTGAGATTGCCCTTTCGCGGAGGGCACGATTCGTTGCACTTCGTCGGCAGAATAAGTGGGTGTGTGTTGATCACTGACATCCGGCAAATCAATGAACTCGTGATTCCAATTGCGAAGGTATATTTGATCACCTTCGTCGTTAATTGCGAAAGCCACTACCATTTTTGCAACTCGAATTACGTTCTTGATCGTCTTATGTGACCGCCTCTCCGCAAGCATCTGTCCAACCAGGCCTTTTGCGGGCGGATTACCTATGGAAGACAGAGGCATATCACCCAAGCATGGACACAGCTCCACGTCGTTCCGACGATGCCGAATCGGCGCACAAGGAACAGGTTTGCTTTAAAGGGATCATCAGGAATTCAAGAATATGGGCGATCAAATGGGGCTAAGGAGGTCCGACAATGAGCACGATCGTAATATGGGAAGTAATCTAACAAGAATCGCCGCCGTTTTTCGATCACTGCGGTCATGACTATTGCTGCCGCAGAGCTTGGAATGGTCGGTTCTGCGGAAGCTCAATCCGGCAATACGAAATCGGCCAATGTGCCTATGCCGACCACGCACACATCGTTTGGGCCTGGCATACGGACCGATGCCGGCTCGGACAGAGTCGGCGTTGCCATAAAAATGTTTTATTGACACGGGGCGGTTTGTTGTGTACCACAGTGCCACACCGCACATTCCAGCGGCACTTTCCGGTTAGCTTGAGTTTTGCATGTGGTTTGGAGGCTTTTCATATGTTGAAACCGTGGAAAGGGGTCCAATTGCAAGATCAAAGAAAAATTGCGATTGTCTGGTTCTGCGGCGCAAGGGCTCCAGCGCGGACCTTAATTAGAGATGGACAAATTCCAGTAATTAAAAAAATGAATTTGACCTCCGTACCACGAGATGGCAGATTCTTGCTCGCGCGAGCCGGGGCGGCATGTTCTGTTCGACCACGAGGAATTTCCAGGTCATTTCCAGGGCCATTTTCCAGGCGCACCTTCCAGGGAGTACGTCCTAGTTAGCTTTGAGTTTTGCATGTGGTTTGGAGGCTTCTCATATGTTGAAATTGTGGAAAGTGGTGGGGTTCCTAGTTGTGGTGGGGTTGATCCTGATGCGGCCAGAAATCGGGCTGGCCCAGCAAGCCACCATCGTCGGCACAGTTGCCGACGCTTCAAACTCGGTTGTTCCTGGCACCAATGTTACCGCGACACAAGTGGATACGGGCAGGCAGTTCAAGGACGTCAGCACCCAAAACGGCGCCTATCGGATCGTCGGGCTACCCGCAGGCCAGTATGATCTGCAGGCCGACGCGCCAGGATTTGCGCCGACCGTGCTTAAGGGGATTGAGCTGCTGGTCGGGCAGAATGCGACTGTCATGCTCACCATGAAAGTTGCGACAGTGGCGCAAGATATTAGCGTGACGACGGAAGCGCCGCTCATAGACACTCAGCAAGCGCAAGTGGCCGGAAATATCGATACGCAGCAGATGCAGGACATACCGATCGTCGGACGCAACTGGCAGCAGCTTGCCACGCTGGTCAAAGGCGTCACGGCAAATACGATAACCACGCGCCCGGGCGTTGACCAGGATTCGGCATTTCAGCTGAATCTCGACGGTCAGAACGTCACACAGTCTGCAAGCCTCTCGAACTTTTTTGGTCAGACAATAATCAACCGTGACGCGATCGCCGAGTACCAGATCATTACAAATCTGTTCGACGTGACAATGGGGCAATCGACTGGCGTCCAGGTCCAGGCGATATCGAAGTCGGGGACAAACACTCTCCACGGAAGTGCATACGGCTATTTCCGTGATGATGTTTTCAATTCAGCGAATCCGTTCACCAAACAAGTAGCGCCATATTCCGATCAGCAGGTTGGTGGAACACTGGGCGGGCCGATTATCAAGGACAAGTTGTGGTACTTCGTCTCCTATGAGAATGAGCGTGCTCCCAACACGCTCATTCTTGCGCCGAGCGGGCTTCCGGGTCAGCAGTTTCAACTGCCGACCGAGACCGACCAGCGCAAGCCACTGGCGAAGGTCGACTACCAGATAAGCCCAAAAGATCACCTCAGCGTCCGTTGGGGCTACTCGCGAAGCTTTAATAACGATGTAACCAGTTCGGTGCCAAGTGCCGCAACCAGCCAACTGTACACCTCAAACTTCATGTCGGCGAATTGGTCGCACGTGAGCAGCCCCAGTGTGCTGCATGAATTTAAACTCAACTATTTCTATTATCACTGGGAGTACGCACCTGCCAGTTTCGTTCCGGCCAGCATTTCGACGGTACGAAGCTATAGCTTTCCGGGTTTGTCGCTCGGGACGCCTTCTAACGGTGTGCAGCACTGGACCGAGTCGTTCCTATCGCCTCGTTACGATTTGTCGTGGCAAAAAGGATCGCACGCTATCAAGATCGGTTCTGAGTTCAGGATGGGCCATGACTATGGCGCTTATTTTAGTAATATCCGGGGAACTCTGAAATTCAGCAAGCTGCCCGCGGATGCGACCACGCGCTTTCCGGCCTCAGCGGCTTTGGACCCGACTCAATGGAACTTCACCGGCCTCGATTCGACCGCCACACAGTTCACAATCACCTACGCGCGGGATCCGAGCTTTAATGTTCCGCGCCCGATGATTTCCGCCTGGATTGGCGACAATTGGAAGATCGTGCCGAAGCTTGCACTGAACATCGGCGTGCGCTACGACGCGGCATGGCGAGATTTGGATCCGCCGAGAGTTACTCCAACCTCGATTCCGATCACCACGGGCTACGCTCCTTTTGGAGCGCAGGATGTTGGATTCATAAACGGCATTCGGGATCTTGGCGATGTGGCCCCACGGGTTGGCATCGCCTGGAGCCCGCGGAGCGATTTGGTCATTCGTGGAGGCAGCGGACTATATTTCGCAGGAGTCGGGGAACAAACGACCGATCAGCAGCTTTACAACAGCGCAAACTTTGTCACGGAGACCTTTCTAAACGACGGCAAGCCAGGCTGGGTAGCGGATCCAACGCGCGGCGTCACGGCCGCTCAGGTACTGGCCGGATCGGTTCCAATCGTAGCGCAGACTCCGATTGTTATCGCTCACAACTTTCGAATGCCCTACTCCATTCAGAGTTCGATCGGCTTTCAGAAACAAATAGGGCAGTTTATGAGCATCGACTCGGATCTGGTGTCGAATCTCGGACGACGCCTTGACAGCCAACGGGATCCGAACCTGTTCTACGACCCAGCCACCGGGTTGCCCAAGAATCCGCTCACGCTCGGCCGTCCGAATCCCGCGTACGGCGCGATCCACCTGGATGAGAGCCAAGGCCGGTCCAACTACTTGGCACTACAGAATTCGTTCACACGCCGGTACCAAAGGAATTTCCAGATGGGCGTCACCTATACCGTGATGTTTTACAAGAATGACACAGGGCAGGGCAGCTCCGGTTATAGTGCGACACAGCTCAACACATTCAACATCAATGCGGACTGGGCCAAATCTGCCAGCTTCCAACGCCACACATTGCGTTTCAATGGGATCTGGACGATGCCAAAAGGTTTCCAATTTTCCGGCTATTGGGCCTACGGTTCTCCCAATTCTTCGTTTACCACTTCCACGAACGTCGACCCCTTGGGTATCGGATCCACGCGCATCCGGAGCAATCTCAGCATCATCCCACGCGATAATTTTTTCGGAGACAACTTTCAGTCCTTAGATTTGCACCTTTCCAAGGATTTCCGGCTTGGCGAACGTTTCAAGATCACCGGGACCGCGGAAGTGTTCAACCTTTACAACCATGCGCAATACACCTATAACGTTCTCGAAACGTCTGCCGCGTTTGGTCAGCATAACGGAGCAGCCAACTCACCGCGTACCGGTCAGTTCGGCGCAAAGTTCTGGTTCTGACACCCGAGGTAAGGGGAGCATCGAATCGCTCATCGCGATGTGAGAAGGGCGATTCCATGGGATGTAAAACAAGAGCTTGTCGCAGTAGCGAAAGCCATTTACGGATATGTGCGGAGCGCCGGCATGCGGACGGAGATTTGTCCGCCTCCCAACGGGCCCCGAGACGCGAGGTCGGACGTGAAGCCACATAAATTTTGCATTTTTGCCGTTTTACTTCTAACACCGATCCTTACTCCCGCGCAGTCGCTTCTGCTCCCGCCGGCGGTGCCGCTCCCAACTGGTTTGCCGGTGTTGCCAGCGGACCAGCGGGCTCGGATGGATCAGGACTTGCTCGAGATCACGATTCCGCAACTCGAGGCGCTGTATATAAAGGGCAAGTTCACCGTCTCCGATGTAACGCGATGGTATCTGGACCGAATTGCTCGCTTCAACCCAATCTACCGAGCTGTGCAGTCGGTGGACCTCGACGGCGCGCTGGCTAGGGCGCAAGCAGAAGACCGAGATAAGAATGGTACACACGGTCCACTGTGGGGAGTGCCGGTCGTGGTCAAAGCGAACACAGCGGTGAAAGGTCTGCTGGATTCGGTCGGTTGGCAGGGGTTCGCGATACCTGGGCATGAGTTCATTGCGGAGAAGGACGCAACCATCATCGCGAAGTTGCGTGCTGCGGGCGCGGTGATCATCGGCGTGACAAACATGCCGGACTTTGCGGGAAGTTTTACGACCCGTTCGACGGCATTCGGGCGAACTGGCAACGCCTACGATGTGCGGTTCTCGCCGGGCGGCTCGTCGGGCGGAACAGTGACGGCGGTTACCTCCAATATGTCACTGCTCGGCACGGGAACGGACACTGGAGATAGCATTCGGCTGCCTTCAGGGACCAGCTCTCTGGTCGGCCTGGTGCCGACGCGCGGCATGGTCAGCATTGCCGGAATTGCACCGCTTGACTGGCTTCGCGACAATACCGGTCCCATTGCGCGAGATGTAACCGATGTAGCGATCGCGTTCGGTGTGATGGCCGGCGAAGATCCACTTGATTTCAAGACGACCGGTTCGACCGCCAAAGCGCAGCCCGGTCCTTGGGCCCAATATTTGAAAGCGGACGCCCTGCGCGGCAAGCGATTTGGTGTGCCGGCCTTCATCTTCACTGGGCCGGGAGAGCCGTTGAAACCCGAAACAAAAGAAATGCTGATGAAGGCCGTCGACGCGTTTCGAGCTGCGGGCGCCGAAGTTGTCATCGACGATGCGCTGCTGCCGTCGGCCTTTCTGAATAATCTGCGCAAGGCCGATACTTCGCATTATCGCAAAGACGGCGCCGACCAGTGGATCGCGGAATTCGGGCCGGCCCAATACCGCAGCGGCGACGCCTATAGCAAAGTGACCGGTCAACCCTGGCCCCCCGTTTTCACTGGTGCGCCCCGGAATGGCGCACCGGGAACGCCGGGGCCTGCACAGGTCATACTGAAAACGGATCCCCAGGCCGAGGCGAACTACTTTGCTCCGCAGAAGGCCTCCCTCGAAGAGTACGCCGCAGCACTCGACCGCTTTCGCCTAGATGGCTTGATTTATCCGAGCGCTCAGCTCCCGCCGCCGGATGAGACGATGGCCCAGGACAAGGACGGCGCGCTAAGTACCGGGCCGAAATCCATCACAGGATGGGTCAACGCGATCGGCGTGCCCGCCATCGTGGTGCCTGCGGGTTTCTATCCTATCGGCCTACCCTTCGGCCTCGAAATCAGCGCCCGACCCTGGCGTGACGGTGACCTCCTCGGTTTTGCGTACGCCTACGAGCAAGCGACAAAGCTGCGCAAGCCGCCGGTGCTGGTCGAGCGGGGACTGTTGCCCGCTCGATGATTGGCCGATCGCTATCGAACCCGATTTTCCAGGTTCGGCTTGATGCATTCTGATGCAAATGCCGGCCCTCCACCTTCCTATCATCGCGATAAACAATCAGCAGTCCTTCGACTAAAGGCGGCTCCGGCGCAACCTCATTCCGTTGGAGAAAGTCGATGCCGTGCAGGTACGGCGAGTCCTCCAGTGTTGTGCCGTCCCTTAGCTTAATCAATCAGGCGAATCGCGCTCGCCCTTTCCGCAGGGACTGCTCGGTATCGATCAGGTTCCGCGACGCGTTCGGCGCGATGCGCACTAAATCGATCGCCACGTGTCCCAGCTTGCCCAGCTTGGCCATCACGTCTCCGCTCGTTCGCAGTATAAGAGACGCGTCATCCCGGGTTCTCACACAGGCTCTATAGCCCCCACGCCGATAGAAAATCGATTGACTTCAATAAACGAAAGCAATAACCTTCGCGCATCGGTAAGCCGTCGGCAGGTGTGTCAATTTTAGGGGGTGGAAGCGATGAAGAAGTGTTCTCTGGTTGTTCTTGCCGTACTCGTTTGCGCGGGCGTTGGTTTTGCCCAGACCCAGACGGGTCAAATATTTGGCACGGTTACGGATACATCCGGCGCGGTGATGCCGAACGTGAAGGTTACCCTATCCGGCCCTGCGATTTTGCAGCCCATCGTGATCAACACAAGCGACGCGGGCTCCTATACATTTCCAAATATTCCGATCGGAACGTACTCCGTCAAATTTGAAGCAGCCAGCGGATACCGCGCATCGTTGCGCGAGAACATCCGGGTTGACATCGGATTCAACGCGCAGGTGAACGCTCAGCTGGCGATCGCCAGTGTGGAGCAGTCGATCGAGGTAAGTGGCTCGGCGCCAGTCATCGACACGCAGAGCACGGCGCAATCCGCGGAATTGGACCAAACGACTTTAAACGAACTCCCTGTCGCGCGCAGCTTTTTCAATTCGGTTGAATTGACGCCCGGAGTAACGGAAGCCGCCAAAGACGTCGGTGGAGCGCAAAATTTGAACCAGCCCGGTTTCATCTCTCGCGGCGCCAACAACGGCCAAAACAGATATTTCTATGACGGCGCGGACATCGCTCCGGCTGCCGGCGGCAATGCCATGTGGATTGACTACAACTCAGTTCAGGAGATGCAGGTGACATCCGGCGGCGCGGATGCAAGCGTCCAGACGTCCGGGATGAGCATCAACATGGTCACCAAGAGCGGATCCGACGTGTTCCACGGATCGTTCCATGACTTCGAGGAAGGTCAGAGTTTTGAGTCTTCCAACATCGACGATTCGGCGTTTCGGGCGTCGATCGCCCAGGCTGGCTCCTCGACCGGGAATCCGCTCACTCACTTCCGCGATATCGGTGGCGACATTGGTGGGCCGATCAAGAAGGGCAAACTTTGGTTCTGGAGCGACTACGGCGACAACGGTGTCTGGGTTGGGTACGATAAGGTTTACCCGACAACCCCGAACGCGCCCGATTGCACGGCGGTCGCTGCCAACCAGTTGGCGTACAGTTGGTCAAAAGTACGCTCGTGCTTCTTGGAGGACCCGACCTTCATTAAAGCTTTTGTCTGGAAGATCGGATGGACGCCCTTCCACAACAACACATTCACATTCACGAATGAATACAGCGTAAAGCAGGTGCGCGATAACGGGCTAACCACGCTGGTACCTTTGATTTCGACCCGGCCTCAAAATTCGGCTTGCGGTAACCATTTTCAATGGGGTGGCATCAAGGACATCAGTCCCGTGAAGCAAGCGTTCTTGTGGAGTTGCGGGTGGCCGACTCTGTTTAAGTTCGATGACCAGCAAATCATGAGCAATCGCTGGGTGCTTGATGTCGCCTTCATGCATTTCTCGAAGCGAAATCAATTCGCTTTGCATGATGACCTGAATCCCAATATTTACAACACCCAGGAAGCGCTTGAACAAAGTACCGGTGCGATTGACAGGTCAAATCAATATGTCACGACTTTTCAACCGATGAACAATTTCCAAATCACATCGATCTACACGTTGCCTGGTTTCTTGGGCGGCAACCATTCCATCAAGGTTGGCTACAACTGGATCCGTTTTGAAAATTGCTGCTTGACAATCCAACCCACAGGCGTCGAAGCGATCTTCAGCAGCGGGACTGCGGCCCCCTTCAGCAAGGCGTTTCGGGCGACATTCTTCCGAGGTGGCCAGATCGACGCATTCCTGCGCGAACAGAACGTTTACTTCCAGGATACTTATACCCATAAGCGGATGACGCTGAACCTGGGTATTCGATGGGATCACCAGACGGATTCCGAGATGGGTCAGAACGTCGCAGCTAATCCGTTCGAAGGGATGACGACCCAAAGCGGTGGCACATTCACTTATCTTCCCGCGGTCAATTGGGCCGGTTCGGACGGGGGCGTGGCCTGGAATACATTTGCCCCGCGGCTGGGTATTACTTACGACCTGTTTGGCAAAGGTAAGACAGTAATCAAGAGCAACTTTGCCATGTATTTTGACCAGCGAAGTGCGGGCCAGTTGGCGGACGTGCATAACCCGATCGGCAACGGGACAGCGCCATTATCCGTGAGTTTTCCGTGGACCGACTTAAACAAAGATGGACTCGTCCAGATCAACGAAGTTGATACTTCCAAGGCACCAGCGGCTTTCTCCACGAACTACCAAGTAGCAAGTCCGGGTGCAACGACCACTCCAAATACCGTCGACCCAAACATTAGGGATCCCAAGACAATGGAAGCAAGTGTTGGTGTCAGCCAACAAGTGGGGGCGGGTTTCGGCGTGAGTGTGACATACATCTGGCGTCGCTATACTGATTTCATCTTCAAACGCCTGAACGGCATAACCTCAGCAGACTACTTCCCATGCACGACGGTACCCGGTGGCACGACGAGCTGTAGCGGTCCTGGCGTTCCCGCGGGAAGTTTTCCTCAGGTTACTGAAACCTGTCCGACGACGGTGGCTCCGGCTGCGCCGACCCAGTGTGCGCCCGTCACTTTCTACACACCGGACATACTGACTCCCTCGATATATACACTAACGAATCAGCCCGATTACCATGTTACTTATCAGGGTCTTGAGATCGTGGCGCGCAAGACCCTAATGAAGAACTGGTTTATCAATGGCAGCTTCAGCATCCAAAGCACGCGTCAGTACTGGACCGCTTCGGATGCCTATCAAGACCCAACAAATATTGCGACACAAAACGGTGCGCAATTTGCGCCCGGTTTGTCCGCAGGCGGTGGGTTCCCAGTTAATATTCCTGTCAACGCTCGCTGGAACGGTAAGGTTGGCGGATTGTATCGCTTGCCGTGGTGGGGCATCGAGTTGGCCGCGAGCGATGACTTTACGCAGGGGTATCCAATCCTCAGTGCAATCAACATTAGTAATCGGTTCAATTCGGCGGGCTCAATCACCGCGTTGGTTGCACCTCCCGGAACTCAGCGCTACAAGGCCGTTCAGAATGCCGCTCTCCGAGTCGATAAGACATTCACATTCCGTGAACGGTGGAGAGTGAACCCATCGTTAGACATCTACAACCTGTTCAACTCGAACCCGATTCTGGGTCAACAGCCGAACCAGAATGCATCGAATGCGAACAGCATTTTCTATGTTCTGAGCCCGCGCGTCTTGCGACTTGGCATAGTAGTTTCATTCTAGGATTTGGGCTTGGCACGACAACGCGGTGAACTTGGCGATTGCTGCGTTCACCGCGCGGCCTTCATCAGTGATGGCCGCACGAGCCACCGAATTGGCGGAGGGCAGCATGGACGAAAGAGGGAACTCGAAGGCACCCCATCTCGGTCGTCGAGAACTTATGAAGCTTGGTGTAGGCGCCGGTGCTGGAGCAGTTCTTGCTCAGGTGCTCACGCCCGGGATCGCCTCGGCACAAGAGGGTGAAGCTGGCGGAGCCCTCCAACCCCAGCGATCAGCTTTTCAACCCGCCGCATGGACAGCCTCAGAACGATACGCAGGCGTGAAAATGGAAACCGGCCCCGGCTGGAAGAATGAGTCCGGTCGTGCTTCAGGCAATGGCCCGATGGATGAGACCAGCCGCGAGATTGTCCACTACGTAAGTTCATTCTCCGAATCAAACCTGACGGACCCGCTCGTCAGTGCGTTCAACAACACGATGGTAGATACCGTTGCATCGCTTTTCTCCGGTTTCGAATCGGAGCCTGCGCGGATTTGCGCGAAGTTGGCGCGGACAACGCAGAGCAATCTCAAGAGCACCGTCTTGGGCTATGGGATTACGACCACGCCGGAGTTAGCCGCATACGCCAACAGCAGCATGATCCGCCACACGGATTTCAATGATCATACCAGCGACATGATGGGCGGAATTCTGGCGATGGGGGAAGCGCTTCACTCGACTGGCCCACAAGTAATGATGGCGATCATCCTGGCCTATCAAGTGAACGCGGCGCTTGGCGGCGCCGGGGGCAGCACGGCGGGATTCGATGCGGGCTTGTATTACGCTCCCTCGGTCGCGGTCGCGCAAGGCAAACTCCTCGGCCTGAATGAAGATCAACTCGCAAACGCGCTTTCGCTTGCTCTTACGATGCACCTCCCGCTGCGTGTCGACAGATCAAATACTCTTTCGATGCAGAAGGGCTGCTCGACCGCAGAGGCCGTCCGCGTTGCGACATTCTGTGCATTGGCGGCACGCGAGGGAATGACAGGTCCTGCGCGGCCATTCGAAGGCAGAGACGGCTTGTGGGACAAAGTCACAGGTCCGTATCGGCAGCTGCGCCTGCTGCCCACAGGTCCGGTAGGAAACGCGCTCACGAATGCGATCAAGCGTCGCCCTGCGGAGGGTTATACGCAGGCAATGCACGAAGCAATCATTCCGCAAGTGCGAGCATGGACGAAACCCGAAGATATTGCCTCCATTCACATCGAGATGACTTACTCCGGTTGGCTGGAAATTGCCGATCCGCCAAAGTGGGATCCGCGAAATCGAGAGACCGCCGACCACAGCATGCCTTACGAGGTCGCACGCGCATTGCTCGACGGGGACGTTTACATTGATTCCTTCTCGCAAGAGAAAATCATGGATCCAGCCGCGAGGCGGCTCATGGACAGGATCACCGTCTCTGTAAACCCGGATTATCCGTATCAGGGGCAAGTGCGCATGACCGTGCGCACGAAATCTGGCGGAGAACTGATCAAGGAAACGAATAATCCGAAGGGCGAGAATAATTTCGGTTCACCGGTGACACCTCAGGAAGTTCTTGCAAAGTACAAGCGCGTAGCAGCTTTCATCCATGTTGCCAACGATCAAAGCGAGAAGGCGTTGGGGCAGTGGTCGAACCTTCGTTCCGTCAAGGACATCGCGGAGCCCATACAGACTCTCGCGAAGTTTGGGCGTCCGCTGCCTTTGTAGAGTTTTGAACTCATGCTGTTTGGGGGGAAATATGAATAGGAATCGAACGATTTTGCTCAGTGCTGTTGCCTTTTTGGCGGTGACGGCATGCGTGATGATTGGAACTCACAAGATCCTGGCCGCGCCTGCTGGGCCAAGTTCTTCAATGGAAGTACCAAAGTTCGAAGTGGACCCGGCCTGGCCGAAGATTCCAAACGGCTGGACGCTCGGTCAAGTTTCGAGCGCAGCGAGCGACGAACAGAACAACATTTGGATCCTCCATCGCCCCAAGACGGTAAAGCCCGGCGTGAAGACAGGCCCCCCGGTTATGGAATTCGATGAATCAGGCAAATATATCCAGGGATGGGGAGGGACGGGCGAAGGCTACGATTGGCCCTCGACGGAGCACGGCATCTACGTTGATTATAAGGGCTTCGTGTGGATCGGCGGCAGCGGGAACGAGGATCAAATTCTAAAGTTCACGAAAGCCGGAAAATTCGTGATGCAACTCGGCAAGGGCGGAGCCAAGAAGACGAACGCTGACACGAAAAATTTCTGGAAGCCGGCGGATGTATTTGTTTACCCAAAAACAAATGAACTCTTTGTCGCCGACGGTTACGGAAACAAGCGAATCATCGTATTCGACGCGGACACCGGAGCATTCAAGCGGATGTGGGGTGCATACGGAAATGTTCCAAAGGACCCGGACCCGGTGGTCCCCGGACAACGGACACCCCCGGATCCGAATCGCACGCTTGCGACCGAGTTCGATCCGAAGGATCCTTCACCGACGCAATTCGACACAATGCACGGCGTCAAGGTCTCAAATGATGGCTTCGTGTATGCGGCTGATCGCGGTGGCAAGCGCGTGCAGGTCTTCACAACGGACGGGAAATATATCAACCAGGTGTGGATCGACAGGTGGTGCCTGGCGCCTCAGCAGGGATGCGGCAATGGTCAGACCGCGGCCAGCGTCGCCTTCTCGGCGGATCCTGAGCAACGGTTTCTATATGTCGCGAGCAGGAGCCCTGCACGCGTGATGGTTGTGGACCGAAAATCACTGCAAATTTTGGACTCATTCGGGCGGCCGGGAATTGCCCCGGGTGAGTTCGACGTTCTTCACCATATGACGACCGACACCAAGGGCAATCTTTACACATCGGAAGTTGAAGACGGCCGAAGAGTGCAAAAGTTTGTATTTAAGGGCATCGTCCCGATGCCGGCAAAGCAGTCCGGCAAGGCTTCAGGAAACTAATAAGTTCTTCGAGTAGGGGGCACTGCATGCCGTGCCCCTGGCTTGAGGCCGCAACATCTCACAATGCTTCTAACAGGAATGGTTTGAAAGTTCTTATTCCATCGCTACTAATCATTGTCCTCGCTTTGACGTCCGCTGCCATTTTGCCATGGAGTCTACGCGCGGGGGACTCCTCCGCAACGTATCATCAGGTTGAAAATTGGGCTCGACTTCCCGGAGGAACACAGTGGGGCGTGATGTCCGCCGTCGGAGTGGATGCAAAGGGTAGCGTCTACGCGTTTCAACGCGATGAGCCATCGTCAAAGGTCATCGTCTTTGACTCCCATGGAAAAAATGCCAAGACGTGGGGAGAAAACGCGTTCGAATATCCGCACGGCTTGAAGGTCACGCGCGACGGTTCGGTTTGGGTCACGGATCGGAAGATGCAGCAGGCCTTCAAGTATGACCCCGATGGAAAACTACTGCTCACGATCGGAAAGAAAGACGTTGCCGGCGACAACAATTCCCAGGATACGTTTAACGGCGTAAGCGATGTGGTTGTAGCGGAGAATGGGGACATCTTCGCTTCCGACGGTGAGGGCGCTAATTCGCGAGTGGTGAAGTTTTCGAAAGACGGAAAGTTCATCAAGTCCTGGGGAACAAAAGGTTCTGGGCCCGGCGAGTTTAATACTCCGCACGCGATTGCCATCGATTCGAAAGGTCGCATTTGGGTTTGCGACCGCGGGAACAAACGCCTTGAGGTGTTCGACCAGGACGGCAAGTATCTCGATCAGATGACGCAGTTCGGCACACCCGTTTCATTGTTTATTTCGAAAGACGACGTGATGTTCGTCGCCGACCCCGCTCCGGAAAACCGGGTTGTGATTGGAACGACGGATGGAAAAGTCTTAGAGAAGATCGAGGGTCTCGACTCCGCCCACGGTATTGCCGTTGATTCAAGCGGCGCGATTTACGTTGCGGAGAGTGCCGGGAAGTCCGTTTTGAAATTCGTGAAGAAATAAAATTCTGGCGGTCGCTGCTTACTGGTGCGCGACGCACGGATCCAAAGTCATTCTCGGATATATCCCGATCATCTGGAGGGCAATAGAATGGACGATTCAAAGACAAAAGATGATAAGGCTAATTTGCTCATTCCCGCGATTGGTCGCCGTGACCTAATAAAGAAAATAGGAGCAGGAGTTGTCGCGACCGCACTGTCGGGAAAGCTGACTTCGCCGCAGGAAGCAGGTGGTGGCGCTGGCCGCACGCAGCCTCCGGCTCCGCCGCCGGGGTCCGCGCCGTCGGACGCATGGCGACCGCACACTGGCCCTGGTTTTCAGAACACGTTTAACCGTTTGGGTCAGAACGGGCAAATGGACGACACGACACGTGCGATCGTCGATTGGGTTGCCGGATTCAAAGAATCGGACATGACGCCGTCGGTGATCAAATCGATCAACCGGACGATGGTGGACTCGATTGGCGCTGTATTCGGCGGATTCGAGGAGGAGGCCGTTCGCGTTGCCGCGCGCACGGCACGGTTGTACCCCGCAGGACAATATAAGTGCACAGTTTTTGGATATGGGATTACGTCCACGCCGGAAGTAGCCACATTTGCCAACAGCTGCATGGTGCGGCTGGTAGATTTCAACGACACTCCGCACAATAGCAACCTGATTCCTGCGGCACTGGCGATGGGGGAGGCGCTCCACCGTACCGGATCTGAAGTGATGGCTGCCATCGCTATAGGCTATGAGATGCCGCAAGGCGGCGAAGGCCCGATTGGTGCTGCCATGGCGGCAGGGAAGTTAATGGGATTGGATACGGATCGGCTGGCAAACGCCGTCACGCTTGCGCTTACACCGCACGTTGCTCTGAACAAGGGCGTCGGCGCGATGTCGATGTGGAAGGGTTGCCGCAGCGCAGAGGCGGTGAAGTGCGGCATCTGGGGCGCAATCCTGGCCCAACAGGGGATGACCGGGCCGCCGCAGCCATTCGAAGGCCGCGGAGGATTGTGGTATAGCCAGGGCCGAATGGGAAGGCCGTTCACTCCGCCTGAATCGAAGCTACAAATCGAGAAGGGCGTCAACAAGCGATTCCCCTCGGACCAAATGACCCAACAAACCTTGGCGGTTCTGCCGCAAGTACGCGCTTGGGCCCAGCCCGATGAGATCGCTTCGATTGAATATTTCATGCCCTTCGGCGATTGGGAAGAGGTCGGCGACGCCCCCAAGTGGGATCCCCGGAACCGGGACACAGCCGACCACAGCATCCCATATACCATCAGCAGGAATCTCATCAGCGGAGAAAGCTACCTCGATGCGTTTTCGCTCGATAAGCTTCCGTTTCGAGATCCGCAGGTGAAAGAGTTAATCAACAAGATCACGCTATCGCCTGTTGCGGAGTGGCGAGGAAACGGGACCGCCCGCATCGTGGTTCGTAAGAAGTCGGGCGAGGAAAAGTTTTGGGATACGCATAACGGCAGCAGGGATCCCGGCGGCATGGACGCATACCCGCAAATGTCCGATGACGACATCACGGCCAAG
>Ga0207098_10041_pt1 | contig 36789 bp, 34 predicted proteins | sample Alteio_BWMinHeat_84_FD_153548 | JGI IMG/M metagenome (GOLD analysis project Ga0207098, IMG submission 153548) | Enriched cells from forest soil in Barre Woods Harvard Forest LTER site, Petersham, Massachusetts, United States -... | ecosystem: Environmental > Terrestrial > Soil > Temperate forest >...
AGGCCAGTGTCTATTGGCAAAAAAAATGGGGAAGACAAGAGTTATTGCCGAAACTGGTGCAGGACAACACGGAGTCGCTACAGCTACGGCGTGTGCACGATTAGGATTAGAGTGTGTTGTGTATATGGGCAACGTTGATGTTCAGCGGCAACTTCCGAACGTGGAAAAAATGAGATTGTTGGGTGCACGGGTAGTACCAGTATTTCAAGGCAGTGCGACACTAAAAGATGCCGTCAACGAGGCACTGAGAGATTGGGCAGCAACGTATGATAATTCGCATTATTGTTTAGGTTCTGCGTTAGGTCCCCATCCCTACCCGGAGATGGTTAGGGAATTTCAATCTGTGATAGGGCAAGAAATCCTAAACGAATTTTCAGCAAAAGGGGAAGAGCTTCCAGGTTTAATGATCGCCTGTGTGGGGGGTGGTTCTAATGCTATCGGAATGTTCAGCGCTTTTCTAACAAACTCCGGAATTAAACTCGTAGGCGTAGAGGCAGGCGGAAAGGGATCTCAGATTGGGGAACACGCGGCTCGTTTTCAAGGAGGTCGGCCGGGCGTTCTTCATGGTTGCTATACGTATTTGCTGCAAGATACATTCGGACAGGTTTCCTCTACTCATTCCATTTCTGCTGGACTAGATTACCCTGCAGTCGGTCCGGAACATGCTAATCTTCATGAAACTGGACGAGTCAGTTATGCCTGCGTTCAGGACTCTGAAGCCTTGACAGCATTTAAACTTTTAGCGGAAACAGAAGGAATTATTCCCGCTCTAGAATCGAGTCATGCACTGGCTTATCTAATAAAAATCGCTCCAACATTGAACAAAAATTCTACAGTTGTTGTGAATTTATCAGGCCGAGGAGACAAGGATCTCCCTGCCTTACTTAAAAGCGGGCTGTTGAGCCCGATGGGGGATAGGGAGTAGTTTATGAATTCCTTAATTCAATCCGTATTTAAAGATCGATCTGCTTTCATTGCCTATCTGACTGGGGGTGATGGAGGTGTTCAATATTCTGTTGAAGTGGGTTTAGCCCTTATAGAAGGGGGCGTCGATATTCTGGAAATTGGAATTCCTTTCTCCGATCCGATTGCAGACGGACCTACGATTCAAAAGGCGCACGAGAGAGCATTGCGGGAACAAACCACGCCGGAAACGGTACTCGAGATTGCGTCTCAAATAAAGAAAGTGCGTCCACATATTCCACTGATTCTTTTTAGTTATTTCAATCCGATTCTGCAAATGGGGGATAGTTTTTTGCCCAAGGCAAAAAGGGCTGGATTTGATGGTGCGCTTCTTCTTGACTTGCCGTGCGGTGATCCTTATTTCAATGGAAATTCGGGGCTCGACCCGATTCATCTTTTGTCTCCGTCTACTTCGACTGAAAGGCTGGAAGAGATTTCAGCGCGAGGGCGTGGTTTTCTGTACTATGCTTGTCAAAAAGGTACGACGGGGGTGCGCCGGTCTTTACCAACGGATCTCAAAGATGAGATCCAACGAATAAAACGTGTTACGTCCACTCCGGTCGTGGTAGGTTTTGGAATAGCGGAACGGTGCGTTGCTGCAGAAGTTGTACAGATGGCAGATGGTTTTGTAGTCGGATCGGCATTTGTTAAAATGATTGAAGCAGGAGCCAGACCCGAAGATTTGAAAATAGCTGCTCAAAGAATTGATCCAAGGAATATAAAGGGAAATTACACCTAATGGTGCGAGCATGAACGCAAATCCAGCGGTACTCAAAAGAGACATAAGCAAACTTCAACTTCTATTTATATCCTTTGCCGCTATATTCGGTTCGGGTTGGCTTTTTGCACCACTCTATGCTGCTCAGATAGCCGGGCCTGCATCTCTTCTCGCTTGGGTCTTGGGGGCTCTTATGGCTGCGGTAATTGGAATCACTATGGCAGAAGTAGTGGTTCTTTTTCCAAAAACCGGTGGATTAATCCACGTTGCAAAACTGACCCACGGAAGCGGCTTGTCTGCATTAATAACAGTTCTTAATTTAGTGGTTTTCATAATTCTTCCTGCAATTGAAGTGCAAGCCGTTTTGCAGTACATGTCTTCTTACTTTGGATGGATTGTCGATTCCGATCATCGTACCTCGATTCTGGGCTATGTGCTGGGCTTTTCCTTTTTAACTTTGATAACGCTAGTAAATCTCTATGGAGCTTTGTTTACGGCATTTATTACAAAAATAGTTGTAGCTTTTAAGATTATCACTCCGGCTCTAATTTGTTTTACTTTTCTCTATGTAGTCTGCTCTTCTGGATCGTTTGATCCGACACGGCTGACAAATTCACCACTAACGTCGATTCCGTGGACTCAGGTTTTTCAGGCGATCGCAGTAAGTGGAATTATTTTTTCATTCAACGGATTTAATCAGGCGACGCTTTTTGCTGGTGAAGCTAAGAATCCTCAAAAGGCCATACCGTTTGCGATTTTGGGCTCTCTTCTCGCCTCAGCAATACTTTATTTTCTTATTCAATTTTCTCTATTAATGACTGTTCCAAAGGAGAGCTTTGCCAATGGGTGGAATCAACTGTCTTTCTCCGGTGATCAAGGGCCATTTGCCGGGCTTGCGGCACTATTGGGTTTAGGTTGGCTATTGACAATTATTTATGCGGACGCCGTTATTTCGCCACTGGGTACCGCCTTTGCTTATGCTAGTGCTGCGCCTCGTTTATTCTATAGTCTTGCGGAGCAGGAAGCTCTTCAAGGAGCGGTGACTTTGAAATCATTTTTGAAGCTGAATCGCCACGGAGTTTCTTATCTTTCTATTGTAGTGACCCTTGCTTTTGAATGTCTGGCGTTTATTTTGCTTCCAAATTTAAAAGCAATGATCGCGCTCTTAGTAGCGTCCTTCGTTCTTTGCTATACTACTGCTCCAGCAAGTTTGCTCAGCTTAAGGAGGACAGATCCAAATCTGGAGCGACCTTTTAAAGTCTATTTTGCTCCTCTTGTTTGCTATCTGTCGTTACTCTTTTCCAATTTAATGGTATTTTCATGCGGCTGGGTCTCATTGAGAAATTTATCGGTAGTAACAGCTGGTTTGGTTGTTATTCATTTCGTTTTAGATAAGAAGAATGGAATTCCCGGCTCAAAGAAGGTTCGATACAAATTTGGTGGTTCGATCTGGTTCCTATTTCAGCTATGTTCTCTTGTAGCATTGGCCTACTATGATCACCTTCGGCCTCTTCCCTTTGCAACGGCGCTTCCCGCGGTAGCAGTGATTAGTTTTATTGCACTGATTTTGTCGCAGAGGATTTCGCTTTCAAGGTAATAGGAGTTTTTCGCCTTCTTGTTTTTCGATAAAAACTCTTCGAAATATATCTGAAACTGGGAAGCTGAATGATTTGAATAGTAATCCTTCCATTGCCAGAAATGGATCGAATTTCGGGTCACTATTTGCCTTTTTGACCAATCGAACAAATTCGTCTGAAATCCCGACGATTTCGGAGATTCTATTAATAGAACCCACTCCAAGGTGATTTGGAAAGCCCAGTTTATCTTTCCGTTCATGATGCTGCAACACGGCCTGTATCGTTGTTGGATTAATATTCCGCATGGTTTTTAGCATGTTTGCTCCGGCCTGAGGATGATTGTAATAAGCGTCCAATAGATCTTCCGGCATTTTTGTAATGTCCTCTTCCTTAACTAGATCGGGTAGAGGCATTAATCCAATATCGTGCATCAGACAAGCTAAACCAAGAACGTGTACTGGATCACTCGAATCAATGCCCATCGCACTTCCGAGGATAGAGCCTACAATAGACACAGACATTCCGTGTTCATAACTAGGAAGATTCTCTAAAAAGGAACTCATATAAGGATTGCTGTTGGTTTCCTTTTTCATTTTATGGACGAGATCGTGCACATTAGAAATAAAATTTGAAGCATATTTTAACGTGGGAGCGCTCAGGCCATTTGTGCCTAGGAAACTCATCACCTCCTGGCCATGATTCAGAATTTGAGTTACCTGAGTCAAAGGTTGAGGCTTGCCGCTTTTTACAATCTGTGTAGTTAAACGTTCGCAGTAGCTTAAGTAGATTTCTTGTATTTCTTTACGGATATAAAAGTAAGTGAGGCCCTTCTTTAAATAGCCGTCGATTCTTTCCGGAGTAAATGAGTCGCCACTTTTAAGAATTTTGACAAATCGACCAGAACTGAGTTTTACATATATATCAAAGAAGGAGGTCGTGCCTGACACGAAATTCTGAGCGAAGATTGGTACGAAAGCCTGTTCGTCGGTTTCGACGGCTTCCTCGTTGTCGGACTGTATTTTGAGAGCCTTATCTAATGCGGTTGCTGCATCGAAGGTCAGAGCAATCGGTTTGAGTAAAGTCAGCATCTTTGGGTAGGTTAAAGGTTTTTTTACCTCGGACTGAACTCCCAATAAATGCAATTTATTAGGATCGAGAGGTTCCGTAGTGTCGTCAGTTGTAAAATAGATGGGAACCGCAGGTCTGTAACGATGAGCAAAACGAACAATAGAGAAACTAAAATTATTTTGTAGGTTCCTGCTAATAAAGATGCAGGAAATCAAAAGGGAGGTGTCAGCTAAATAAAGTTGTGCTTGTTTCCCGCTATCTGTCACGATCGGTGGCAGTTCTTCGGCCTTCGGGTCTCGTGTAATAGTATCCAAAAATTTCGTGTCGGCATCGACTATAAGTGGAACTCTTTTTCTGAAGTCGGGTAGTATTGTATCCATTATTTACCTATTTGCTATCGTCCTCTACTCTATTCATCTATGCCGATCTTTTCCAATCCGAATCATTCCCTTCTTTTTTCTCTTCTCCTTGATGCACATCGGACAAGCGATCGCTCGACTCGGGGGTTACTATCTTGGCTCTTCTCCACTGATTGATTGCTTTAGTCATAGGCATGGTTGATCGTGAATTGGAGCCGTAGAGGAAATTTCGAAGTTTAAAAATCAATCGACTTAGTGAACCGATCTGCGAACTCAATGCCGATACCTGCGAGCTAAGATCTTCGGCTGAATTGGAGTTTCGTTGTGTAACAACAGCAATTTCAGAGATCACACGATTTGTCTGTCGAATTCCTTTTTCTTGTTGTGAAGTGGATGTTGTAATTCCATCCATAGCATTTGCGATTTGGTTCATGGCTACCGCTAAGAGGTGAAATGAACTTTCGCAGCGTTCAGAGACAGATTTTGCTGAGGTGACGCGATCCTGAATACTAGAGATGATCTGATTGACTTCTGCGGTGCTTGACTCAAGCAGGGTATGGATTTCATCTGCTGCTTTACCGCTGACATTGGCTAACTTTCCAACTTCTTCAGCTACGACTGCAAATCCTTTTCCATGAGTTCCGGCTCTGGCTGCCTCAATGGAAGCATTGAAAGAAAGGAGACGTGTTTCGAAGACAATGTCATTGATAATATTTGTTTTATTTTTTATGTCTCTAATAATATTCAAAATGTTGTTCAGCTTACTGTTGGCGGATTGAATTTGGAACATTGCCGAATTCATTTGAGCAATAACATCTTTGCTGGTTTCCACTTGCACTTGAGCTTCTCTGCTCAGCCTCAGGCTGTCGGTGGCGTTGTTTGTCGCGCGGCCAATCATTCCTTCCATCTCTTCCATTCTAATCGCGGTTCCTTCGATTGCGGAGGCATTTTGAACGGAAGATTCAGTCACTTCTTTTGAAATGGAATCAATACTGTGAGCTGCCTTTGCAACTGTCTCGGTACTGTTTGAAAGCTGCTCGAATAGTGCTTCCAGAATACTCCATGCTCCTGAAGAGAACGCCTTTACTAATAAGACCAGAGTAAAAGTGGAACCGACGATTAAGGCGGCTAGCAGGACCGCTGCCAGCATAATAAAGTTGGACTGCTGTGTTCCAAAGAGTTGGGCGTCGGAGGAAGCTTTAGTTCTACTTTTAACCAACAAATCTTCTAGTTCGCTAGTCAGTATCGAATACTCTCGGAAGAAATTTTCCTCCGCATCATGCCGTTGAAGATCCGTCAATCGAAGAAATTTGAAAGTCTTTGGTTTTATCTTTGTAACAAAGAGTTTTGTCGCAGTTTCTAGTAAGTGTGTGACAGATTGGTCATAGGAAGCTCTTGTTGCTCTTTCAAACGCGCTTGTCGTATCGTCCTCTATTTTTTTAATTTCCTCGATCTTTACATCTAACTCAGGAGAAAAATTCAGATTGGACAGGGATAGTGAAATCTCGTGCAAATTTAGATCGATCTCGTTTAGTGTGGATGCCATGTTAAACGCGGCATTATGTCGTGCTCCGCCATCGGAGATCATTTTGAAGCTGAGAAGATGGCCTGCAAATATAAGGGAGTTCGCGCCCAGTATAAGCAGAGTGACCCGTCTGAAGCGCTGATTTAATGAAGCTAATTTTGACATTACTTAAATTCCTTCAAGTCTTGCTTCGCCCGGTGGCGCCTCCAATGAAAAGCTTAGGTCGAATCTCATGTTATCTATCGGATTAATATAGAAAATAATTGAGATTAGGTGTTTTACTATCTTAACTTCAAAATATTAAGTGCCGAATAGTTAACGAAGTCGATATGAGTAAGAAAAAGCTGTCAAACCTTATTGTAATCCGGTCGGAACTCAAAGCGGTTGAGAGTCTGATTCTAGAGGAAATTGACAAACGGCATCAAGCCATTAGTTTCGAACAGATCCTTGAAATAGTGGATACACTTAAGCAGTGGGCTAAGTCGCAGGGTGCAGAAGTCCTATTCGACTATGTCAGAAGTCTTGAGGACTGTATTCAGTATGAGTCCACTTATATAAAGACCCTCTCCAACCCAATTGAAAGAGTGAGTCAGTATGGCCACTTCTTTTCAGCCTGTTTCCAACACTTAGAATCTATTATCGAATCCTATGTCTCGAACAGAATTGAACTTAAGAAAAGTAATAAACCCTCTGTTGATGTTATTCGAAAGAAGAGAGTCCTTATAGTGGACGATTCGGAGACTTACCGAGTCCTTCTCTCGAGGCTTCTACAGTCCCATCCAGCCCTAGAGGTTATTGGTACCGCCCCTAATGCTATGGAAGCTGATAAAATCATTGAAACGCAAGCACCAGACGTTATTACGCTAGACATAAATATGCCGGAGATTGACGGTTTTGCCTTTCTAAACTTGCTATTAAAACGACATCCTATTTCCGTTATACTAATTAGTTCCATTGGTGCTGAGAGTGGACGACAAGCAATTGACGCTCTTTATCAAGGAGCTATTAGCTTCATTCCAAAAGAAACCGTTGGACCAAATCCCGAAAGCGCAAAAACGGTTGGAGACGCGGTATATCAGGCATCCTGTACCACGCTGCAAGCGATGATGAGATTTTATACAGAAACACCTAATGTTTCCGAAGAAACAGAAGTCGATACAACCAAGATCCTGGCTATCGCAGCCGGTCCCGGTAGCACGCGTACCCTCATCGACTTACTAACCCAGTTACCTGCGAATATTCCGCCGACAGTGATTGTACAACAGGCGATACCTAAATTTTCAGAAAGCCTGATTGAGGAGCTTCTTGAGGTTTGCCCCTTCGTTTTAAAAGAACCCAAAGATGGTGAAGTCCTCGAGCCGAAGAAAATTATTTTTGCTCCCAATAACGTTCAAATGACTGTTGTAAAAAAGAATAAGGAATATTGTATTCACTTGGTGGACGGTGAAGAGGTGAATGCGGAAAAACCTTCGGCAGACGTTCTTTTTGATTCTATTGCTCTTTCAGTAGGTAGCAATGCAGTGGGAGTTCTTCTTTCGGGCGATGGAACGGACGGAGCTGAAGGCCTCCGCAATATGAGAAAAGCCGGCGCATATACTATTGTTCAGGACGAGAGTGATTGTATTGATCCCAACAGAGTTCAGGAAGCCATTCGGATTGAAGCTGCTACTCTTTCGTGCTTTGGTAGTACAATTGGAATGAATCTCATTGATGCACTTGTGAAAGATAAGTCCACGCAAGAACTGGCACAACCCGAAGTCGGTGTAGTTTTTGAGGGTCAGGGCCCTAGAATACTCATAGTTGACGACTCTCCGACAATAAGAGCTGTTGTCAGATACAATTTGAGAACAATTGGTCTTTCAAATTTTGTGGAAGCACGAGATGGAATGGCAGGCTGGGGGATGTTGATCGATTCACTGACAAATGGGCTACCAATTTCCCTAGTTCTTTGCGATCAGAATATGCCTCAGATGACGGGAAAAGAGTTGCTTTTGAAAGTTCGGGCTCATTCTAAGTTAAAAGAGATGCCCTTTATCTTAGTAACCTCCCAAAACGAGAAGAAAGACGTCACCCAGGCTATTTATAACGGTGTTACTGATTATATTACAAAACCAATTTCGGCAAGGGCTCTGCTGCAAAAGGCTACACATGCCATCCAAAGTCAACTTGGAATGGAGATGGATGCACGTTTGGCAAAATTGGTTAAAAACTAAACAGAAATGAATGAACTTGAAAGAGAAGTAAAAATAATTTTTTTGAATGAGGCGGAACAACTCCTTGAAGAAGGGGAAGAACATTGCCTAGCGCTTGCTGCAACCAGTTCCGACAAGGAAGTTGGCGCGCTCTTTAGAGTCTTTCATACCTTTAAGGGATCCTCAAGCTCAGTTGGCTTTTTGTCTCTTGCGGAGGTCGTTGGCCATCTTGAGAATCTGCTTCAGAATTTGAGGGATGGGAAGATTACATTCACAGAAAATGTTTGCAAAATTTTTCTTGATACCGTGGATTTTCTGAGATCTTCCATACAAAAGCTAAAATCTGATTTGAATTGTAATATTCTGCCAGAGGAGATGATCGCCCGGATAAAAAATACAGAACAGGAAGCGCTTCAAATACCAACATCTAAGGAACCCAGTCTACCAGCAGAACAAAGTTCAACTCCTTTTTTTCAAGGCGAGCAGATACCTGAATTCGACGAATCCAGTGGATTTCGCGAAGAACCACAGGAAAAGCTCATCAGAGTGAGTTCCAGAAAACTAGACACCCTCATTAATTTGATTGGTGAGCTAGTCGTAAATCAATCTATTTTGACAGCTCATCAAGAAAAACCCGGACTACAATTGAGCGTTCGAGAATCTCCCGTTGAATATATGATTGATTTATGTAATGAAGTTTATGAATTGTCGATGTCATTGAGAATGACTCCAATTCGACAGATTTTTCAAAGAATGAATCGTCTTGTCATCGATCTCGGCCTGTCTGAAAAGAAAGAAATCGAGTTTATTTGCTCAGGCGAAGATATTGAATTGGATAAAGCTGTAATTGAAAAACTTAGCGAACCCCTCATCCATCTTATTAGGAACGCCGTTGATCACGGAATCGAGGATAGTGAACAGCGTCTCGCGGTCGGGAAGAGCGCCAAGGCAAGAATAACTCTAACTGCTGAACTACTCGAAGACTTTGCGCTTATAAAAATTTCTGATGACGGACGCGGACTCAACAAAGAAAATATTATTAAAAAAGGAATAGAACAAGGTCTTTTGAATTCAAAAACCACAATCGATGAAATCAGCGATAGCGAGGCATTTGCGTTGATCTTTCAGCCGGGGTTTTCTACTAAGGAGAGAATTACGGAGATTTCGGGCCGCGGTGTTGGAATGGACGTTGTCGAGCGTGTGATGAATGAAGTGCACGGAAGTATAGAAATTCAGACCAAAGAAGGTGTCGGAACTACTTTTAACTTAAAGTTTCCTCTAACCCTTTCCGTCATTCATGGTTTAGTCGTGACGGTCGATCAATGTTCTTATGTAATACCGATTACACAGGTGATAGAGACTGTCAGATGTGATGCCAACGGTCGGGTTTTAGTCTTACGAGGAGAATCCATTCCAGTATTCAAATTAGGAGAGATTCTCCACGGAGAAATGGATAGAACTCATTACTCTGGCACGAAGTTAGGGGTTGTCATTTTATTTAGGGGAAAGAAAGTCTTGTTTGAAATTGACTCTATCGTCAGTCAGCGACCCCTGACCCTGAAGCCTATTGGTCCAGAAGTACAGAGAATACGTGGGATTAGCGCTGGAACAATTTTAGATAATGGTGAACCCGCACTGGTTTTGAATTTGGAAAGCTTGATTCCGGAGAAATTCCCAACAGACACTGTACCAAAAGAGGCTTTTCAACGATGAACGATCTAGAGCATAGTTATCTTGTTTTTAGGTTAGGCGGTCTGCTCTACGGGAGTCCATTAACTCATATTCGCAAAGTGATACCCGTCCCGTCTATTAAGACGGTGCCCTCACGAAAAGACTATCTAAGAGGTGTTATCAACCTACGCGGACAAATTATCAGCGTTATCGATCTGAGAAAGAAGTTCGGCCTAGAGACCACGGAGGATCCTCAGAACTTAATTCTTGTTGTCGCCGTTGACAGCAAAGACATCGGCTTTATTGCTGACGGCGGTGATTCCGTAGTGACAATAGAGGATCCAGATATTAGTCGTCCCGATCTTACATCTTCCCAAGCTGTCAAAAATATTCCGTCGGAATATTTTTTAGGTATTGGCAAGCATCAAAACCGCGAGATTCATCTGGTGAACCTCGCAGGGCTTGTCAAGAGTTCGGCTGACTAGATCAGGTAAAACATTTTTAAACCGATCCGCACTAAGCACGCCCAAGCGGCCAGTTTGCCAGGGGATACACCGCCTTTATTAAAAGCAGACGTGAATGTGTAATGGGACTCACTGGAAGCTCCGGCATATCAGCCGTTCATCAGTGAAATTTGAGCGTCAGACTAAATAAATAAGCTTACTGCCATTTTTAAAGAAGTCATGCGGAGTTTAGGGCTATTTGGCCCGCTCCCTTATTCCCCTCGTTGTGTATGATTCTGGAATAGTCTGTGTACTTATGATAGGTGAAAGCTGGTGAATGTATGGTACTTGCTATAAGTTCCGAAAATTTAGGCCCTTCCTTTTATTTGCGTCGAGGAAAAGAGGAGATACTAAAAGATTGGGCCGCTAGAGTTCGTAATGAATGTCTTGATGCTAAAGAGAAAAACCATATCCTTTATAATTCCGTTCCAAGTTTTCTCGATCGAATAGTCGAAGCTCTAGATCCTTCCACTAGCAGTAGTAGTGCTTGTGATGTAGATGCATCGGTTTGTAAAGAACATGGACAGCAAAGAGCTACGGCCACAGACTATACTTTAAAGGAAGTTATTCTCGAATATGGCATATTGCAGGAAATTATCTTCGAAGTTCTTCAGAAAGAAACTCCGTTAAGCCAAAAGGATAGTGCTATCATTCGCAAATCGATCCATCAGGGCATTGCCGAATCCGCCTCGGAGTATGCCCATATTCAAGATTCTATCAAAGAACAGTTTATCGCTCTCCTGACACATGATCTTCGGAATCCATTAACTAGTACTAGCGCAAATGCTCAAATACTGTTGAGTCGGCTCGATTCCACAGACCAACGAGGACTCTTAGTTAGAAAAATCATAAGAGGTACCCAGCGAATGGACAATCTGCTTCAGGATTTGCTGGATGTCTTCCAAATCCGAGCCGGCAGGTCCTTACCTTTTCAATTTGAACTATGTGATTTAAGTACAATCGCAAAGGACGCCGTTGAAGACTTAACAGCTATATATGGTGCCCGCTTTACCCTGAAGAGCCCTCCTCAGTTAAAGGGCCGTTGGAGTCCTAGCGGCCTTCGACGCGTTATTGAAAATTTGGCTAACAATGCCGCTAAATATGGGAATGTGGAGACACCTATCACGATCTCTCTTTTCCGATACAAACATGAAGCAGAGATCTCCGTTCATAATTATGGAGATCCTATTCCCGCCAGCGCGCAGGACAGTCTCTTTCAACCGTTCTATCGGTTCCAATTTTCAAAGGTTCTGCAAAATAAAGGATGGGGACTAGGACTTACTTTAGTCCAAGAGGTAACCAGAGCACATCATGGAAGGATTAGCTTAGAAAGCACTCGTGAAAAAGGAACGACATTTACCATTCGACTACCACTTAATTTGAAGCAACCTCAAGATGTAGGCTAATCCTATTTAGGAATTTGGGCTCTTGATCGCCTCTTCATGTCGGACTATTTCTATGAAAATGTGGTATTCAATATACCCCCAAAAACGATGTCTCACGATTACAGGAAGGGAGTTCCAATACAATAATTATTTAATTTTTCGGAGTACATCGATTTGAACAAGGAACACAGACTAAAAGTTCATGTCAGTGCGAAGACCAAGAGTTGCACCCACAGAAAGAGTATAGATATCCACCCAACACTAAAAGCAGCGGCTCGTTGTCGTATATTGTTTCTGCCAAGATGGATCCAAGCATGAAGGCCCCGACTGACTACGAAAGTCCATGCAAGAACTAGAGTAGTAGTACTCACAATATCGAGCGATAGAAAGATTGTACAAGTAATCAGAAATAGAAGTGGCACTTCAAATTGATTCTCGTAGTGCTGAGCAATTAATTCAAGTCGCTCTGATGGGCAATCACCGATGTAGACCTTAAAGTACTTTGGAGAGATTTCGCCTGTTTGGATACCTCGAACGCGAGACAAAAACATAAAGCCTGCGAATCCCACCATGTAGAACACATAGACAGCCATTGGAAAAATGAGTAACGGTTTCATGGTAAACGATTTTAGTACCTGTTAGGCCATCAGTCATTAAAGAAAGTGAAAATATCATACTAACCTTCTGAATCCTTAAAACCGATCCGCACGAAATGGGTTGGGGTCAAAGCTAGGTTTAGCTTTCGTCATCATCTCAGCTGCGAGTCGGGCTGTGCCCGGTGCGGTTTTCAGTCCCATCATCTGGTGTCCCGTTGCAATGAAAAGATTTGAAAATTCTTTTGCATATCCGATAATCGGAACGCCATCCGGGGTGCATGGTCTTAAACCACGCCAGAGCTCCGTTATTTCCAGGTCTTTTGGAAAGTTAAAGCACTGTCTCGAACCCTCAATGATCGCGTTAAGTCGACTTGTAGTAATGGAATAGTCTTGATCGACTAGTTCGAGGGTTCCAGCTAATCGTACGCTCCCATTGCGAGGTGTGACAGCAATTTTTCGTTCAGTGATCATAATTGGAATTTTTGGTGAAGGATCAAAAGAATTGACGGTAATTGCGTAACCTTTGCCACCTCGAATTGGGATCCTTATTCCAAGAGCTTTACCGAGGGAATTTGACCAAGTACCAGTAGCTAACAAAAATTCCTTAGCTTCGAAACGCCCGCGGGTAGTTTCTATCGCTTGAATGGATTTGCCAGTCGTTTCAAAATTATAGACTTCTGCATTTGAAAGGATTGTAACCCCGCGTTTTTTGGCAGCTTCGGCTAAAGCCTGAACTATTTGAAAGGGCTCGCAATGAGCTTCTTCGGGAAAGTAGACGCCACCACGAATAGGTCCTGTCAAGGAGGGCTCTAACGCTTTCACCTCGCTAGCGTTTAGAAATTTGCCTGGAATACCGTGGTCGCCAACGATTCTCATATTTAGTTGTGCAGAGGATACCCCTTCATTGGTTTGTGCAACCATCAAAAGACCCTTTTGCTCGAAACCAAAATGCATACCAAGCTCAACCTTATAGTTTGCGAATTGTTTTAAACTAAATTTTGCCAATTCAGTGAGGGCGGCGATGGAACGATTGGCCTGCCGAGCATTCATGTTTCTCAAAAAGGCGATCAACCAGGAAAAATGAGTAATATTGAATTCGGGTTTAATATAAAGCGGGCTCACTGGGTCGCTAAGCCATTTAAGAGACTTGAGAAGCATGCCAGGCATGGGTAGGGGAAGAGCGAAACAAGGCGTAAGCCATCCCGCATTTCCGTACGAGCATCCCTTTCCCGGCTCATGCATATCGATAACGGTAACCTTTGCACCGTACTTGCTAAGTTCGTAAGCACAAGCGAGCCCGACTATGCCAGCTCCAATGATAAGTGCATCTGGTTTATTGTCACTCATAGATAGAAAAATATTATCACAATTTAGGTGGCAGATTTGTGGCTTGAATTGATAATAGTGTCCAAAGCTTCAATAAGATTTTTGGCGTTGTAGGGTTTTTCTATTTTTGGATTTTTGACAGTGGTTAAAAAGTCTTTTGCTTCTAAAGTAAACGCTCCACCCGTCAGGAATACGATACGATTATTGAGATGCGGTCTCTCCTTTTGAAGTAATGAGTAGAAATCCATTCCACTCATTTCGGGCATTGCCAGATCACAGAGGATGACATCAAAGTGGTCATCCTTTTCCAAAAGAGCGAACGCCTTTTTTCCATTTTCAGCATGAACAGTCTCAAAGCGTTTCGACAGAATTTTCAATGTGGTCTTCGCCAACATCGGATCATCATCTATAAGCAGAATTCTGGCGCGTGAATGCTTATTCGTCATTTACTATTCCTCTCTTCCACATCTCTACTCATATCTTATCGTAATAGATGCATTTTGAGTTTAAAATTGATGCGGTGAGTCGAGGTTACTTGATAACTATTGAAAACTGATGCATAATTCCAGCTAATGAAGTTAAGAGCTCATATTTTTGTTTGTACCAACCAACGTCCACCGGGGCATCCGCGAGGGTGTTGCTATGATAAAAAGGCCGAGGATTTAATTCCGGAATTTAAGAAAGAACTCGCAAAAGTCGGGTTGGCCGGTAAGGTTCGAGCTCAGAGAGCAGGTTGTTTGGACACATGCGAATATGGTCCTTCTGTAGTCGTTTACCCTGACAATATTTGGTACGGGAAGGTATCTATTGCCGATGTATCTGAGATCGTTAAAGATCATATTCTAGAAGGAAAGCCCGTGGAACGATTGAAAATTCCAGGAAAATAGCGGCAAGAATTTCCTACAACGCCCAGCGTTGTATTTTGCTCTCTCTTTTTTACTCGTTTCTTCTTTAACATCTTGGCACCAAGGGCGCATGCGAGTAGAATTTTTATATGCGCTCTCGCCGAAGAATATTCTTAATTAATCGGAGTTTTCAGCTTCGGTTTGCTTTCTACGTGTGTTCCTGGGTAATAGCGTTCAGTTTTGTCTATCCGCTGATTATTTCAAATATTTTTGACTTTCTTTTCAGTTACTTAGTTATGGATCCCAACGGCCCGGAGATTTCCTATCTCGAGAATACTCGCCAGGATTTGCTTTGGCTCTTAATCATTATGCAGGGAGTGATGCTGATTCTCAGTTTTTGTATCAGTATTTTCATGTCTCACAGGGTTGCTGGCCCTCTTTACAAACTGAGTATGTTCTTCAGGGAAGCCAAAGCAGGCAATGCGCTTCCAAAAATCAGTTTTCGAAAGAAAGACTACTTTCCGGAACTGGCGACCGAATATAACGAAATGATGGAAAGTATCCGATCGCGAATGGACCGAAAAACCAATGCCATAACCAGCTCGGCCTCTCATTTGGAGCAAATTCTGACGAAGGCGGACTCTTCTCTTCGTCGAGATATAGAAGCCGTACTTTCGGATTTGCGAAAAGCCGAGAAAACCTAGTAGTATCTGTCTGACGATGAATACTTTAAAACATTGGTTTTTTGCCTTTTTGGGTTTTTGTTTGCTCGCTGCACAGGACACAGGCTGGGCCGCGATCCAGAAGTCTGCCGAACAGCAGAACACCGTTGCTGAGGTTACCGCCTTTCCAATTGATGTATTACAGCAGCGTTTGGTAAAAAAGGAACGATCAAAGGCCGCCAGGAATCTGAAATTGGCGTTCGACAGTCTTGAAAAGCAAAACTTTTCAAGAGCCCTCCAGCTTGGATCTTTAGCGCGAAAAGATCCCTTATTTTTTGATTTTGGAAGTTGGATGATGGCTTCAGCAAATCTAGGCCAAGCTAAGGCCCTTTTGCGAAAGAAGAAGTTCAAAGAGTCTATTAAGAATATTGAAGCCGCGCAGGTACTTTCTCTTCAAATCGAAAGGAATTCACCGTATTCACCCGTTTTACGCTTTTTGCCCAAAGACCTAGCGGAGGAAGATCTGCTCTATGGATTGGCCCACGCCGGCCTTAAGAATTGGAAAAAAAGTGAGGAATATTTTGAAAAATCGTTTCAGCGTCTGAACTCAATGAATCAACTTTCGGCCGTCGATTTTGATGCAGCAAAAGCGTATGTTGAAACTTGCAAAAAAGGGCGTGGGCTACTATGTGTCTCGTGGACTCGAAAGTTCTCAGTTATTTTTCCGAATAAATTTGAGGAAGTAAAACCTATTAAAAATTCTTACCCAAGAATTTCAAAACTCCTTTCTGTTCCATACAAAGCACCTGATCCGGATGTGACGGCGTTTGACGCTGCTTTCCAGCTTTATCGTGATGAGAAATATAAGAAGGCAATAGAAGGGTTTAAGGATTTTCTGCGGGATTATCCACTTTCTACGCACAGAAATCGTGCAAGATATTGGCTTGCACGCTGTCTCCTTCTGAGAAAGGATCCAGAGGAAGCGCAAAAATACCTGGATCTTTTGAGACAAGAGAGTCCGCTGAGTTATTACGGCCTGTTAGCTTTGAGTTCTAACTCCGATAATAGTAGCAACGGAAAGAAGCTAAGTCTACCCACGATCAGCTCTGAACTTCCTGTGGCGACGGATACGGATCCTGCGTTAACACCGTCGGAACAATACCATCTTCTGCGAGCAAAAAAATTGGTGGCCGAACAAGCGTACCCGTTAGCTGCTCTTGAATTGAAAGAATTCAAAATGCGCGAAGAGCTCTCTGTTCCGTTCCTAGTCTATTTCGCAATGCTGAATTCCAAAGCTAAAAATCATATTTCTTGTTTTCAAACTCTGCAAGAACTCACTTACCGTGGGTACACGGGAATTCTTTCCACCTTCGGACTAGGACTTTTTTTCCCAGCTGAGTTTTTAGAACTAATAAAAAAATATTCTGCAGCAAATGAATTGGATCCCATATTAGTGCTTAGTTTAATTAAGCAAGAGTCTGGGTTCTTACAAGATGCCAATTCATCTGTAGGAGCGCTAGGATTGATGCAATTAATGCCTGCTACCGCAGTTGAAGTAGAAAAAAATGTGGATCTAACAGAGCTTGTAAAAGCAGAACAAAATATAAAGGTAGGAACAAAATACCTACGAAAGCTTCTCACCCAATTTAAAGGCAACGCCGTCTACGCTTTGGCAGCTTACAATGCCGGACCCACTGCGACACAAAAGTGGATCAAGAAAACTGCTGGTGGCAAGCAAGATTTGCAAGAATTTATTGAGTTGATCTCTTATCGAGAAACTCGAGAATACGTTGGATCGATTATCAGGAATTACTTTTGGTATTCTAGACAATTAAATGGCGGTCCGATGGAAAATCTCGACGTATTTTGGAAAAAAGATACACAATAATATCCAATATTAGTGTAAGTTATTGTATCCTATTCATAAGGTGAATTGGACGTTTCGTACAAAACTCACGATTACGATCTTTTTTATGATCGTAACCGCCGTAGGCGGGTCTACAGCTTTTCTTTTGAATCTGTATCAAAAAGATAAGCTGAACGGAATACTACAATCCAGACTTAACGGAACAAAACAAACAGCATCGCACTTAGCTAATCTGATTGCTTTAGTTGACATTGTAGAAATAGACAAAGCGCGTGACTCAGATACGATTATCTTTATCTATGACGATCCTTGCTCTCAACTGGCGAAGCGAAAAGGGATTGTTTCTCATTACTATGAAAATCAACTTCGTGAGATTGAGGTCCCTCCCGAAGCCTGGTTGGACAGTCTAGCACTGTTTAAGACCTGTTCCCAGTTGACTGAATCGACAAGTGAAACAAAAACTCAAGCAGGTGTCGAAGGAGTCTCACTTAAGGCTGAAATTGTACCCAGCAAGATTCAGATAATGCAGCCATATATCGCTGTTCTTACTCAGAGTAAGAGAGGACGTCGTTTTGCTCTCATATCTCTACAGAATTTAGATAACTACGAAGCGAGTACTACGTTTATTATCAATAGCAATGGCGAAACGGTTTGGAGCGCTGACGGCGCTGAATATGTTCAAACAGCCATGTTGGACACGGGCGTTACATTTGAAACTCTACGAAATCTGAGTCGTGAGTCCTTGAAATCGGACACCGCAAAGGTTGAACTACTAGGAAATGACGGTCTCATCTCCTACGCTAAAGTTACCGATGATTGGGCTCTCATGACCCTGTCATATAAGCCTACCGCATTTAAATCGGTGCACTTTGCTCTGCGTCAGTCATTACTTCTCATACTTGGATTTATTTTTCTTTGCTTGTTTATTGGTAAGATGGTTGCTCAGCTTGTCACTCAACCTTTATTGGATCTCAAGCGGCATGCGGAACTCGTAGGACAAGGTAACTTTGAAACAAGACTCGAGGTGAAGGGTCGGGATGAAATTGCTACAGTGGAAAATGCATTCAACGTGATGACAGACAAGATTATTCAATTGATCGAAGACACTAAGGAAAAGATTAATATCGAAAAAGAACTTGAACTTGCCGAACAAACACAAAAAATGTTGATGCCGGATCACAGAGTGGATTTAAAGGATTTCCGGTTTTCAAGTTACACCCAGACCGCCAGTAAGTGCGGTGGTGACTGGTGGGGATACTTAGAGATCAAACGCCCGAACAAGAAATCTGTTCTATTAATAATGGTCGGGGACGTAACTGGTCACGGTACCTCTTCAGCTCTCATTACAGCGTCCGTTCACGGTGGCCTATCGATTCTCTCAACTTGGATTGAAGAAAATCCAGAGATAGGAACCGATCCAAGATCTATCAATCAATACTTTAATCGAGCGGTCTACGAGTCAGCTAAAGGGGTCATTGGTATGACTTTATTTACGGCCGTTGTCGAGCCGGAAGCAAAGCTTATGTATTGCTCAAACGCAGGTCACAATCTGCCCTATTTAATTAGTCCTGACAAAGATGGAAAAAAAGCTAACGTAAAAGTACTGAGTCGCCCCGGAACTCCGTTAGGTTATGTAAAAGACACGGTCTATACCGATTTAGATACCTACGAATGGACACCTGGCTCACAACTTTTTCTCTATACGGATGGCCTAATCGATTGCACGTTGGGAGAAAAAGTCCTCTATGACAGAAAAAGTCTGAGAAAAGCCTTAGGAGCCTACGGTCATTTGGTCGGCGCCGATCTGATGAATCAACTGCTCAATGATCGTTCAAAAAAAATAGGAGACCTACCGACCGCAGACGATATTACGGCTGTAATTTGTGAGTTTAAGGATACCTAAACAATGAAAAACGCAATGGTAATGAATCTCTATAATCACTTACTTAATCAGCCGATTACACGTTTATTTGGTTTTTTGAAAACCACCTTTAAGAATCGACGCGTGGATATCATTTTGTTGTCAGCGTCGTTCGTATGTTTTGCAATTTTTATCCGTAACTCCATCAAAATGGAAGAATTGAGCGGCATTGGGGCGCCGATTGGTGTTTTAAAAACTGGCAAAATAATGAAGCGGTCCTTGGGTGGAAAGGCATTCAACTTGGTCACATCGGGTACGGAGTTCTTCAATTTAGATGCTGTATGGGTCGGGCCCGGACAAAAGGCAACTGTTGCTCTGGAAAGCGGTGACATGCTCGAACTATTTGAAAGGACTCTTGTGGTTTTAAAGAAGCAATTTAAAGAGGCCGGTAGGGCTACAAACGTTCTCAAAAGACAGTTTAAACTGGCTAAAGGCCGCGTCTCTGTAGGTGATTCGCAAGACTATAAATATAAAGACGAGGACTCGGCCGTTTGGGATTCTAAGAACTTAAAGTTTGGCAATACGCCTTCTGCTGACGACGGCAAAGCTAGTTCGGATATGTATCCCCGTCAGGATTCTATTATTTACACACGAGCTGAGAGCGAACAAAAATTTACTTTAGTCTGGCCTACCCCAATTTCTGGATACTTAGAGATTCAAGATCGGCAAGAAGGAAGGCGGATACATGAGGAATTGAAAAATCAAAGGTCCGTCACGCTCAATCTTTCGCAAAACAGAGTTTACTACTGGCAGATTATCGATCAACAGCGAAATACTCTCTTCGGCCCAAACAAATTTGAATTACGAAAATTGACGGAAAGTTCGGTCGGAAAATTATTAGAAGGCAAGAAAGAGGGGAGTAGTCAGGGCGAACAGCCGGTAGAGGTGTATTGGTAGATCAACCGAACTGTGCTGAACGTTATTATTTAAACAAGTTCCAAATTAAATACTTGAATTTAAATAAAGTTAATTGGTTTATTTGTATGCAGTATCAAACTAAACCGGTGTAGTGACCATTTTGGGCGAAGACGTACTCTTAAAAATACTGATCCTGCGTTTCGATACTCCTCAGCATTTCATCGAGGTAGTCTTTTTGCTGATTAAGCAGAGCTAGAATTTCCTCGACTTTATTTCTGTCCGGGTGGGTTTCCGGAATGGTTGCAAGCTGGGATTTGATCCGTTCAATTTCTCTATTTTTATGAGACATGAAGTCTTGCAGAAGAAATATGCCCCATTTCTGATTATTCTGCTCTAGTGTGGAATTGAGAAGTCGAAGTCGTTCTGCTTCCATCGAAGTTTTATTAAAGTCATCAGTAAGTTTTTTCAGTTTGTCTTCGAGTGTGTGTTGGCTGAATTTGGTATCAGTCAGTTCGTCGACTAATTCCTTACTCTTAAGTTGAAGGTGATCAAAGCTATCCTTGAGGCTTTTTTCACGGGTGATGGAAAAGTTGAGATCTTTTCGAGTTTGAATAAGCTCCGTTTGCACAGAGCTTAGCTGAATTTTCGCGTTATTCAGTTCGTTCTGGTAGTGATGGAAGTCCTGTTTATGTTTTTGTAAGTCGGAGATGGTCTCTGAAAGTTTGGCTTCGATGACTTGATTTTTAGAGACCTGGTCCTGTTCGCCTAATCTTGCTCGTTGAAGGTCGAAAGTGAGATTATTGATTTGTTCTCTCAGTTTTTCACTTTGGTTGATGTGGGCTTGGAGTTGATTTTTTAATTTCTCTTCCTGCAGGCAAGCTTGGAAATATTTGTCTTGTGATTCTTTGACGCGGCCTTCGTAATTTTCTTTAGTCCTATCAAATTCAAAATTCAGTGCTTCGAGACGGCTTTGTTCATGTTTGATCAATGAATGGAGATGATTAGTTTGGGTATTGAATTTCTGTCTCTCTACCGCCAGAATCTTCTTAGACTGCTCTAGTTCTGCTTTGACGACGTTCAGCTTAGCGATTTCATTATTTAAATCTCTGATTTGTTGGTGCGAGACGTTAACAGCGGATTGAAATTTACTTTTGTCAATCGCGAACTGGGCCTGTAGCATGCGGTTCTTTTCTTTTTCGTCGCGGAGGGCCAACTCTAGTTGACGAATAGTGGTACAAATAGATTCAATTTCATAGAAGATTTGAGGAAAATGAACCATTGAGCTGAGAGAGTTTAATGGATTTAGGGAGCTTGCGGAGTTTGCTGGGTCTCCAGTATTTCCGTCTTTTTTTCTTTCCGATATGGAAATAACTTGTTCTTCGGAGCTCTTTATTGACGCACTCATTGGAATTCCTTCTCCTTGTTTAAATATTGTATCAATAGATAAAAAATTTACTACAATCAAGTTTAATTCTTTTTAAATTCCTCCGATAAGAATATGGGGATACGGGTACTAAGCATGGAGAATACTTATTCTACAACAATTATAGATTTAAAAGACAAGATTTTGTCGCTGGCTGCGGAGTTTCCAGAGGTATCCCGTCTTGCAACGTACAGGCTTCTGGAGACTCAAGAAGGGGCTCTGCAGTTCGCGCTTTTTTGCGACTACCTCGGTATTTACTATGCGGAACGGATTTTTGATTTTTTGGTAGATTACCAATGGAGAATTTTCAAAGATCTTCTTCGTGTTGAAAAAAAAGCTCTGCACAAGGCAAATTTTGCTCAGGCCTTACTCAATGTTTACCAGGCATTTTTTGCCGAAGCGATGGCAGCGAAAGACATCGGTGAAGATCCTTTTACTTTTCTAAAAGATGTTCCAAAAGCTAGGTTAGTGAGTTATCTGAATCAAGAAGATCCAGCAAAATTGGCATTGCTTGCGGTTTTTTGGCGACAGAGTGAAGTTTCATCTATTTTGGAGGCTCTCGAATCGAACTTGAGAACGAAGGTAGTTCTTTATATTTCACGATTGAGTCGTGTTCCGAACGAAGCTTCGAAAAAGTCCGCCGCTACCTACGCGAACGAACTGAGTCAGAAACTCATTGAATCCGTCTATAAAGGCCCACAGCCTCCTGTGTTCAAAAAGAAAGTTGCAGATGGAAGCTTTAAGAATGGGAATGACAAAGTGGAAAGCACCAAAGTTGAGAATGATAAGGTGAAAGACAAAATTTACAAAATGCTCAGTGAAATCGATCTGAGCGCAGAAGAAAAATTCTTTCGGGTAATCCTGCCGAAATCCGAAAGAATGAAAGAGAAATGGAGCCGAATCAGAGAACTCCATGAAAGATCGCTACGAATTATTAATGAGGCAGTAGGACAGCGAAAATAAGAGTCGGCCACTTAACTTACAAATAAAATTTTTTGCTCCTATTTTTTTCAACAAATTATTAACACTAGTGTTAAAAGTACCCCTTGCACAACAGCGTTAGTTGGCGCAAGGGGGGTAGAAATTGCAAAGACCACGACTCTTCACAGTCCTAGCCGCAAGTTCCCTAAGCTTATTTATTCATCAGTCCTCACTTGCTCAAGCAAGCGAACAAACCAGTGATGATGCAAGTACCGAAGCCAGTAGTCAACACAGTGCGAAACTCACCACTAAAAATCTACATGGTCATGTGCTAAAGCGTAAACACCACAGGAAAAAGGGGCATCAAGAACCAGGCCTAAAGGGCGATGATGTCGACGAAATTGAACCCGAAGAGCCAGGTGAAGATATTCGCATTCCGTCGGAGCCTTCTTTTTTCGAAAATGTGAAGGACAAAGTCACTCTGGCGTATAGCGGCGTGTATCGAGGTGGATCTTTCAGTGACTTTACTAGTTCTTATCAACCCACAGCAACAGGGCACCCGGATTCGACTTCGCCCATCTCACTAGAAAATCTTGTTACTGCAGGATATCGCATTACTCCAGATTGGACAATCGGGGCAATCGCGCATCTTTATTATCTTCCCGCCGGATTTCCGCCCGGGACAGGTCAGGCTCTGCAAAATTACGATCCATCTATTTATATAGCGAGGTCCAAGCTCGTTGATTATAGAGGAATTAGTTTATCCGGTAGCTTGAACTGGACATTTCCCGTCTCATCCTTCGATTATCTTCGTCCGCATCATATTGCGTCTGCGATCACACTCAACCTAGTCGCATCGCTTCAGGCCCCAAAGTCCCACCTACGTTTGGGAATGGCTGCATATCTTCGAGGTTATATCCCGAATGGCAATGCTGGAAATGATGTTCCGACTTACAAAGTTTACCTGGGACCCAACCTGTCTTATCAGATTGTCGATAATGTCGCGTTTACACTCTTTATTGATTTGGTGCAGGCAGTTCGTAGTCGCGGAACAGGTTTTATCTCTGGTTTAAAGAATCCATCAGGAGATATTCAACCCGGGATTTTTTGGCAGATTACAAAAAATATTAGCATTAACCCTCTCATCAATATTTATCCGTCGAGCATGAGTCTAGCTTCTTCTTCGTTGCAGTTGCTGGTATTCATCAAGCCTTTTTGATAGGTTCTTGCATGAGAGTTTTTTGTTCGATCCATTTGGAAAAGTACTTAGTACTTCGGTGTAAGTGGAATTCGAAACATTTCTGGGCGATATCACCACCGACAGAAGAATTGTCAGTTCTGAGTTTTAGCAAATAATCCCTCAAGCGGGGGAAGTTGGCTTCTTTGGAGTAGTCCTTTTGAAGAATTGAAATCCCCATATCTCTTGCTCTGAGCCATTTTTCTTCGTTCGTGTAGAGTTCGATTGCACGGTCAGCAAATTCTTGAGGATTCGTTGCCACCAGATCGTTCCATATTGGATTATCAGTTAATTCCGTCATTCCTTCAAAACCGATCGGGGTACTTAACGTAGGCGTGCCGCTCCACCAAGCATCGGATATTTTTCCTTTGATCCCTGCTCCGAATCTTAATGGCGCCAAGTTCAGACGATAGTTTCTTAATGTATCAAATTGATTCTTGACCGGGCCTAAAACATAAAAGCCATCCCCTGGTAACGAAAGATCCATCAGTTCTTTTGTTGGATAAGCTCCAACACAATGCACTCTTAAATGCGATAGCTCCTGGGGCAATCTTTTCTTGATAAGAGGCCAAATTTCATTTCTTAACCAGGTGATCGCATCCTGATTCGGGCGGTGTCGGTAATTTCCGATCATTACAAAATCTCGGCGTTCCGAAAACGGTGGGTTTAGATCCGACAGGGGTGGATCGTATTGAAATCGGTAAAGGAGGAGTTTTTTCTCAGAAATATGAAATCGATTAACTAATAGATCTCTTTCAAAACTAGAAAGCACCAAGGTTCCATCGCATCTATGGATCGAGCCGAGCTCCCTTAAGGCCATTTCCGTTTCCAAGTCAAATTCGCATGCGGCGACTTCGGCTACGCTCATTCCGGATCGGATGGCGTCTTCTCGACCATGGCGAAGAAAATGAAGATCCTGTGTGTCTAGAACTCTGACCGCAGACGGGCAATTCTCCTTGACCCTCCAGCCAAACTGCTCTTCCGTAACAAATCGATCAAAGATTACAAAATCAGGTTGGAGTTGCCGCACAAACTCATCGAACGATTTATCATTCAAAAGAATCGATTGAATACGGATTTTTTTTTCACTCAGACGATCTGCATAGGAATTGCCTTTTGATGCTGATGCAAAGGTAATGTCCCAGCCGAACGAGGTAAAGCTATCAATCAGATTCCAGCTTCGTAGACCCGCTGCCGAAGATTCTGGCTCTGGCCAAACGTAGCCAATAATTAGTACTTTCATAAATAATAAGTACTTTAATACAAGAAAGTACTAGAGGACTAAAGATCAGTTTTCCACCGAGCATCAAATGACATCTTTATTACCTGACCAAAAAATACGCCTAAAGTCGCTAGTACGGCAATTACGATAACAGGATTCTTGGCGGCTTGGCTGTATTTTCGAACCTGGGTGACGCCACGTTCAATTCTATTCTTTAACTGGTCCAAAGACTCTTGGAAGTCCTCTCTGTTGCGCTGGACGTCCTGTTCTGCCAATTGCAATGATGTCGATGATGATTCGGCTGCTGCTTTATCTGCAATTGTATCTTCTCTGGTTGATGATTGCTGATTCATGACGCTCTCCGCTGAACTAGTTCAGTAATTTCGTGCATCTTGTTACGGACAATCTCAGCCTCTTTTTGAAGATGTGTTCGAGTGAGGATAAAGCTGAGATCTTCTTTCTTAAGTTTTCTCGCAAATAGGATTCCACATGGGACGCCGATCGTCACAAAAACTATGCAGACGATCAGAGAACTGAGCCAGTAGTTACTATTTAAGAGTTTGCCTAGACCTATGACTAAGAATGCCAGAAAAGGCAAAAGGCTTAACGCGGTCAGTAAAATAAACGCTGTTGTTATCAAAAGATGTCGGACTGCCTTCTCCGAAGCAGCTTCGAACTCCGCTCGAATCAAACGAATTTCACTTCGGGAGAGCCTCTGAAAGCCGTTGAAGAGGTCCTGTATGATGGTCGAGAGTGGCCTTTCCTGTTGCTCTATTGGTTGCTCTTCTGGCGTCGCTTTGGAAGATTCCATAACTACCCCCACAGTCGGGGATTTGCAATTCTGGAACCACTACAGGAATCTCAATCTAAATGACGTGGTTGCCACTCTTCATGACGCTGTTTCTATAGCCATAGAGTGCATAAACAATTATTCCGGCTGCCATAGTGGCCATGAACGGCATCCAATTTTGTACAAAAAGCTGTCCAAAGAGAAAAAGGCAAAGAAGTGCTGACATCGAAGCTACAAAATAGACCGCGGGGCACGAAAACGGGCGATTTTCGTTCGGAAATTTAGACCTCATAACCATCACGGAAATGGAAACCATGGCAAATGTTGCCAGAGTTGACATGCTGGACAACTGACCCAGTGTACTGACAGGAGCGAAACCAGCGATTAGCGCTATCGTGGTGCCACTGATAAGAACTCCCACGTGTGGTGTATCAAATCGAGGATGAACTTTTATAAAAAACCGTGGCAATAAGCCATCGCGGGCCATCATAAGAAGGAGTCGCGATTGGCCATACAGGTTTGACAGAATGACAGTTGTCATGCCCGCTAGAGCGCCGATGGCCACCAATTGAGCACCGATCGAAATTCCATTTTCTCTGAGTGCGCGCGCCATTGGTTCTGGATTATTCAATGTTGGATAAGGAACGATAAGCGTCAAGAGTCCGGAAACTATAACGTAAAGGATTGCTGCACCTACCAATGAACCAATAATTCCAATTGGCAAGTCACGCTTTGGATTTTTGCACTCCTCTGCCGCAGTAGCAACTGTGTCAAACCCCGTGTAGGCCATGAAAACAAAAGCGGCACCGGCGGCAACTCCAAAGAACCCTTTCGGAGCATAGTCTTGCCAATTTAAAAGATTGGCGTGGGGCACCGCACACAGAATAAAAATAAAGATCGCTGTAATTTTTATGAATACGAGAAGGCCATTGAGACGAACTGCATCTTTGGTTCCTCTATAAAGAAGAAAGGTGAGAATTCCGACAATCAGCACCGCAGGGAAATTGATTACTCCCCCTTGTGACGGGATTTTAGTTATCGCATCAGGAAGGTGCACTCCACCTGAATTTAAAATTCCAATAATGTAGCCCGACCACCCCGAAGCAACGGTGGCAGAACCGTAGGTAAATACCATAATCATGAGCCATCCCACCATGAGAGCTATTACCTCTCCCAAAGTCGAGTAGGCATAACTGTAGGCACTTCCGCAAACAGGTAACATTGTTGCTAATTCGGAATAAGCAAGAGCCGTAAAAATGCAGGCAACTGCACCTAGGATAAAAGAAATAGAAATAGCTGGGCCGGCGTATTGGGCTGCCGCAAGACCGGTCAAAACAAAAATACCGGTTCCAATAATGCCCCCTAATCCCAGCAAAACAAGGTCAAATGCGCCCAGAGTTTTTTTAAGTTCCGCTCTTTTGATTTCACTTCGAAGTTCGGCCAAATCCTTAAGTCGAAAAATACTCATGTCTATCCCTATAGCTTGGTTTAAAGGGTTTTTATACTGCCATTTGCTATCAGTGTCATTTTTTATTATAATTTAAAAAAGCCGAAATGAAATGGATATGTCGACTCCCAACCGATATTGGCAATTAGACAGCATCAGAGGATTTGCTGTCGTATTAATGGTGATATATCACTCACTATTTGATTTGAATTATTTCGGAGGGCCTTTTCTCGGCCTACATTTCAATTTAAATCCATTATTACAACTAGTTATTCCGGTGACCATTGGAACTCTTTTTTTCCTAGTGCTGGGAGCCTCCGCTTTTATTAAATTTCAACAACTCCAAAAACAGTCCGTTCGTCCCTTTCTTTTGAGAGGAATCTTGCTCTTCGCGATTGGTTTAAGCATTACTCTCGTCACGGCTATCTTTGTTCCACAAGGCCCCATTTACTTCGGTGTTTTACATTCGCTTGGCTTGAGCTTGGTGCTCCTTTTCCCATTCCTTTTGATAAATCGCTATGGGTTCAATCTCCTATTGGGAATGATAATTATTGCCGTAGGAGTTTTTCTTTTGCCTCGAGACGTCCATTTTCCGTGGCTGATTTGGGTTGGGTTTACTCCCGAGCATTACCAAAGTTTAGACTATTACCCCATTTTCCCGTGGTTCGGAGTGAGTCTTATCGGACTGGTATTTGGAAAAGTTTTCTTTGAACACTTTGGTGCTGCAGCCAAAATTCCGACGGTGGAAAACTTTAGACCGAGAAATTACCTTACCTCCTTGGCTTTTCTAGGGCGGCACTCCCTTCTCATCTATTTAGTGCATCAACCCGTGATTATGGGCTTAACCATGGCTATTTTTCGTTTGAGCAATTTTGTTCGGCTTCGGTAGTTTGCCCGAACTATCCAGTTTATTCTGATGAAGCACCTTGAGTAATCTATTAATCTCCGACTGCCTTTTTATAAAGTATTTCGCTTTCGACGTCTTCTTTTTGCCTACCCTGACAGTAAAAACGGATTGGTTAGCGAGCGCGCCGGGGAGTGTAAAGACGTCCTCGTCCGTAATGTCATCTCCAATATAAAAACTATTACGTAATCCCAATTTCTTCATAATAGCTAAAAGGGCAGTGCCTTTATTAAGGGCATTTTTAGACACTAAATTAACGACTGCTTTGCCTAGAATAATTCGGGGTGGAGGTGCGAGTTTCGAGGCTTGAAATAAAATCCATTCTTTGATGTGAGGTTTGCGATTGGAGCATCGATAATGGAGAGAGAGTGAGAAGATCTTGTCTTCGATTTCTATATCTTTCTCCAAATGATTTGCTTTAATGACCTTTTTGAAGGATTTCCCCCAGTTTTTGCAGTCCTTCTTTAGTCCCACCAAAGAACCAGGTTTCATTTCTGAGGACTCTATTCCATGATTTCCGATTAGATACGCAGGCATTTGACCCAGTTTACTCTTTAAGCTGGTCAGGCTTCTTCCCGAAACGACGGCCGTGCTACCTTCTCTTGCCAGCTGGTACAAGAGGTTTCGTGTTTTGGGGGAGAGTTCAGTAGCTTGCGGTCGACTGGTGATTTTTGTCAGAGTTCCATCAAAATCAAAAGCCAATAGAATATTCTCGAAGGGGCATGATGAGAGCTTACGAAGATTTTTTTTTAGAAACAGATACTGCATTCTATGCTTAGTCACCTTTACAAAAAATTCATCCTATCTTAGTCTGCATGAACTACTAAACTTATTAACAAAATAGTACAAGTTTTTACGGGTTAAACAGACATGTATAAATACGGGTTAGTTGGAAATTGTCAAACAGCAGCGTTGATCAGTAATATGGGTTCTGTGGATTGGCTATGCATGCCTCGTCCGGATAGTCCTCCGGTGTTCGGGCGGATCTTGGATAAGGACGGAGGTTATTTTTCGATCGAGTCAGTGAGCAAATCGACTTCCCGGCAGACTTATATTCCCAATACGAATGTCCTCGTTACCGATATCCAGGATAAAGACGGAAATGCATTTCGAATCACCGACTTTTGCCCCAGATTTGAACAGCACGGCCGGATGTATCGCCCAATTTCTTTCTTTAGAAAGATTGAACCGATCCATGGCAGTCCAACAATTAAAGTGATTTGCCGACCCGTTTCTGGTTGGGAAAAAGAGCCAGTAAAAGTAGTTCGTGGAAACAGTCACTTGCGCTACGAAGTCCGAGGCGAGAGCTTGCGCCTTGTCACCAATATGTCGCTTACCCACTTATGCGACGAAGTTCCGGTGCTCTTAAAAGAAACGGTTTATTTTGGTTTGACTTGGAGCATTGGAATTCAAGACGATCTAGTGAGAGTCAGCGAGGATTTTTTACAAAATACAATCGAGTATTGGAAAACCTGGGTAAAGCACTGCACTATTCCAACTTTCTACCAAAAAGAGACAATCCGTTCCGCCTTGACACTGAAACTGCATTGTTATGAGGACACGGGCGCGATCTTGGCGGCTTTGACCACAAGCCTTCCCGAAGAAAATGGCCAAACCAGAAATTGGGACTATCGCTATTGTTGGCTAAGAGACGCGTACTACGTTCTGTCCTCGCTACACAACCTAGGGCATTTTGAGGAGATGGAAGGGTTCTTAACTTTTCTGCTCAATATTGCTGAGCGTCACGAACACTCACGCGAAAGGCTACGGCCCGTGTACCGTCTCGATCAATCCCTGCCGTTGCCAGAGCAAGAACATCTTAACTGGGAAGGATTTCGCGGATCTAGACCAGTTCGAAGTAACAATCAGGCGGCCGAGCATGTCCAAAACGATGTATATGGTGAAATGATTCTGACTCTGGCGCCGATTTTCTTCGATCAGAGATTTCATCATTTGCGCACCAAAGAGCACGAGGGTTTGCTCTCCCATCTGGTAAAATTGTGTATCCGCAATATTTCTAACCCTGACGCTGGACTCTGGGAAATTCGCAATGGGTGGCAGGAGCATTCTTTTTCGAATCTTATGTGTTGGGCTGGAATTGAGAGAATGAGTCGAATTCAGGAAATGGGTTTTCTAAAAGATCTGAATATTGACCTGGCCCGCGCTAGAGACGTTGCCGAAAACGCGATTCGGCTGGCCGTACAGGATGGATCGCTCCGCAACGGTCCCAAGGATAGCACACTCGATGCAGCACTATTGCAGCTGCCGATTTTGCGGTTTCCCGACCAAGATGTTTGTAGAAATACGGTGAACAAAATCTACCAAGAACTTAGAATGAACGATACGGACATCGGTCGAGGCTTTTTATACCGGTATTTGAGACCGGACGATTTTGGAAATCCAAAGTCTGCCTTCCTCATTTGTTCGTTCTGGCTCGTACAAGCTCTTGCAAAGACAGGGCAAATAGAGGAAGCAAGTCGAGTGATGAAGTCGACTGTCATAGCCTCTAACGAGGTCGGCCTTCTCTCGGAGCATTTTGACCCGTTGACGGGAGAGCAGGCTGGAAATTTTCCGCAGGCGTACTCTCATGTGGGGCTAATCAATGCCGCTTTTGCAGTGAGCCCGGCGTGGTCGGAAGTCTTGTAGCGATTTTTTGAAAACGGATGCTAAAATATTTTTATGGACACAGAATATCCGTCTTCGTCACCGTCAGGACCCTCAGGGCAGAACCCAACTGAATTGAAATTCAAACCTGTTACCGAAGGTCTAGGATTTCATCCTTTCTCAGATGGATTGCCCTATGCACCCATAGCAAAGAAAAATTTGAGTGGTGGTTCGGGTGCACTTTCTGCTGGGGCGCCCAGATTCGTTCCTCCGCAGTCGACAGAGAAACCGGTAAATTACCAAAATCGCCCTAGTGCAAATCCGCAACTTCAAGTTCCCACGTCATCCGGTGCAACAACCGGTGTGGCCGGTATGGTAGCGGCTGGCCCAGCGATTGGTACCACTGCAAGAAGTGGTACCGCGAACAGCACCGCCCAGGCATTTGAGCTGATTCCGGGAAGATCGTATCTTCTCCGACGGGTTTGCGCTTACGGTCTTGACCTGACAATTCATTCTGTAGTTTGTGTTTTGGCAGTGACTCAGGTCCTTTTCAAACACAATATCAGCGCCGAAGTTCTTAGAGATGTTAATTTCTTAGTAGTCCTGGTTCTATTCTTGGGAGTCTTCAACTGGTTATCAACTACAGCGCAGGAAGTGATCTTCGGAACAACAATTGGCAAAAGAATTTTCCGGCTATATCTCAAAGGCAGTGGAATCGCCATCTTCTTAAGAGCGCTATTCTTTATTCCGAGTGTCAGCTTCTTCGGGATTGGTTTGCTTTGGTGCCTCTGGGATTGGCGAAAGCGCTGCTGGCATGATAGGATCGTTGGCGTTCAGCCCGCTGAAATACAATGAAAAATCCAAGAAAAGATCCTAAACAAAATTTAAGATCCTCGAATTCCAAGATCAAAACGGCCCGCGCCTTAAAAAGAACCCTAGAGAGTCCTGGCATCCAGAAAAAGACTGTCGTCTTCACCAATGGCTGTTTTGACCTCTTACACAAAGGACACGTACGCTATCTCGAGGAAGCTCGAAAGCTAGGCCACATTCTCGTTGTTGCTTTGAACGATGATTTTTCAGTGAGACAGCTTAAGGGACAGGGGCGCCCTCTTAATAAACTGCGTGATCGTCTCGAAGTAATGGCCGCACTGGAATCAGTCGATTATGTAACTTGGTTTGGTGACGCTACGCCTCTTAAAATCATTCGCTTACTAAGACCTGATGTCCTGGTTAAAGGCGGTGATTGGAAAACCCAGCAAATTGTAGGTTCTCAAGATGTACTAGGTTGGGGGGGCAAGGTTTTTTCTCTAAATTATGTGAAGGGCCGTAGCACTACAAAGCTTATTTCAAAAATGCTAGCGACTTCGTAGCAAATTATAGAAAAAACGAACTGACGCGAGACATATTCCAAAAGACAGGCAAACTGCGATTGCTGCGCCTGACGATACGCTCGCCGCAAAAATCGGTCGGAACGATTGAAAAAATAAGTTCCAGATAAAGATCCAAGAAAAAATTCCCCAGACTAACCCCATAGGGAGTAGGGCACCCCAGGAATTTGAATAAACAAAATGCGAGTAGATGAAACCCAAGAACGCGGCCAGAATCGTTATTATGGTAGCTCCAGCTACTAACCCCTCATTCATGGAGTAATCCGTAGCGATAGGGCCCAAAGCGATTGTGCCGATTAACTTAATAGGAAAAGTTGCTGGCGTTTGATTGGCAGAAGCAATGAGACCCCCAACACCAAAAGCAATCCAAATAGCTAGTACTCCAGCGAACACGCCTGCGATCCATCGCCGAGGGTCAACCCGCAACCAGTTTTCTACTAAATTATGTTCTTCCTTCATAGTTTATACTCTATGGATATAACATCGCGGGACCGAACCCGAAAGTCCCAAAATGAGGAATCCCAGTTCATCGATTACTTTTCTCCAGTCTTTGTCGTCGGCTGACCAAATAGTCCTGGATCGGGCCAAAAGGGATCGTACAATATACGGCACTAATAATGAGCGGTAAGGCGAGAGTTGCGAATGTAGTAAGATCTCTTCTTAACACTGGCGCCAGGCAAAGAACGATCCCGAAATACTGACTCGCCAGAAGAAATGGCACTTTATAGGTTCCGGGAACGGGAAATTTTTTCATCCAGGGTTGCCGCTCTAACCACAGAGTCGACAATATTGCAGTAAAAGCAGCCAAATTAGAGATTATAACTAAGAGAAAGACATCCAGATAGTTGAGAGAAAGAATCGACTTTCCTATCCAGGTACTTAGTGTGAGTCCAATAGATCCGATAACGAGTGCAGCAAGCATTGCGCGCAGTATACATCATATTTTCTTAAGTGCCATTGGCAGATAGCCGTTGCCCATTGGATTTGAAAGTGATTTATCAGGGGTGAGGGAGGCGGAGACACTAGGCTATGGAAACGATTGACTTTCATACCCACATTCTATCGCCGCGTTTGTTGAGCAAGGTTAAGGGTCGATTTGGAGAGTCGAATGCCGGTGCAGCTGGTTTGCGACGGATTAAAGAACTTCGTCGTCAGGCAAGAAGCTGGGCTCGACCCATGGTGGATGCAGTTCATGGATTTCAGACGCTGATTCGGCACTTTCCCGACGGTGCACAAGCGCCGCTTGAGGGCATCACCGAATTGGCGGGACTGCCCGGATTACTAATTGAATCGACCGAGGGGGATTTGTTGGAAGCGATGGATCAGGCGGACGTTCGCACCGCCCTGGTAATGCCCCATCCCCGGTTTCTATCGAATGACGAAGTGCTAGAGCTCTCAAAAATCCATCACCGCCTCCTACCGGTAGTTTCTGTCGGAATAGAAATAGATCATCCCGCAAAAATGCTAAAGAAGTACGTTGAGAAGGGGGCAATAGCAGTTAAAATCGATCCCCATCCTGCTCGCTTACAACTGGATTCAAGAAAATATAGCTCGATTTTGAAAATGGCCTCTGATCTCGAGATTCCGATCATTTTACACACTGGATGCGGCTATAACGGCATGCTATCGCATCAGCGGAGCGGGCAAATCCAGCAATTTGAAGCTTGGTTTAAAAACTATCCGCACCTGAATTTTATTTTGATCCAGTTGAACTTCAGCAATCCCGATATTGTGTACTATTTGTGTGATCAGTATTCCAATCTCTATATTGAGACGTCCGGTCAGCCTGCTGAGGCCATTGGTGAAATCGCAAGGAGAATTGGAGCATCGCGTGTTCTGTACGGTTCCAACTGGCCCTGGATTGGAGACAATCTGGCCATTACAAAGAAACGAGTTGAGCTCTGCGAACCAATGGGACTGTTGAACCGGGAGCAAATAGAGCTTATCCTAGGAGGGAACGCAGTAAAACTTCTAGGATTAGAAACGAATGCCCCTTCAGTTTGAGAAAATCAATTCCACTGAATTTAAAAAACTGCCGCCGCGACAAACTGTTTTCTTCTTTCCGGTTGGACCCATGGAAGACCATGGTCCTCACCTCCCACTAGGATTCGACCTGGAAGAAGCCTACGGTGTCTGCGAACTCTCGTCGCAGCGCTTGGAACGTGAGATGCCGGGATGGGTTGGTGTCATCATGCCTCGTTGTCCGCTCGGAATCGAAAGCAATACCAAGCAAATTGCAATTACCGTAAGACCGCATGTTTTGAGAGACTGGCTGGTAGATGCATGCCGCTCACTTATTCAAATGGGATTTTTTCACTTTGTTTGTATTTCAGGCCACCGAGGTCCTAAACAGTTAACCGCCATAGAAGAAGCTGGAAAAATTATTCGTAGAACACCGAAGTGGCTCTTAAAAAAAAATCGACCCGAACTCGTCTCAGCTTATTCAGCACTGATTCCTCCGTCGCAGCAGCTGCGTTCTCCACTATGGCCCGATTGTGCTGAACACGGTGGAAAAGACGATACTTCGATCGCACTTTTTCTTGGCCATTTTCTGAAAAAAGATTTGGTTGATCCTACTTATCAGAGCTTGATTCCAATCGAACGCGACGATTCGTTTTGGAGACGCAGATTGGAATTCATGCGCGGCCAAGTCCCTGGCTATTGGGGAAATCCCGCCGGGGCGGATTCAAAGACGGGCCAGGAAATCACTGAACACACGTTGGACGTTTTGTTTCCCAAGCTCCGTGCCGTTTGGGAAGGTGCAAATCCGGAATCAATATTCCGATCGTGGTATTCTGTTTTTCCTTCAAACAAGAGTTTTTTTAAATCTTGGGTCCTGTTTTCTATGATTTTTTTAGTCCTGGTTTTTTGGACTTATTACAGTCTCAAACTCATCATGATGGAACTGCCGGGTTAAGGCTTTTTCTTTGCGTCTTTTCCTGATTTATTCCCTAAGACCTTGCCCAAGGAATATTCATGGTAACCTGGGCCATCGTGATCTGGATGAAAGCCTTCGATCGTATATCCCTGCATCAGCTTGATCTGAATCATCGCAATATTATCGGTGTAAATACACGATCGAATTTTATGAAAACCTGCTTTCTTGACCTCTTCTTCGATCGCATTTGACAAAACTTTTCCCCAGCCTTGGCCTCGAAATTCAGGCTCAATAATGGTTTTCTGCGTTTCCGCTAAGTAGAGAGTCCGCTTTTCATAGCAAGTGATACCAATAAGCTTCGACTCAAATTTCTTTGGTTCAACCGCAATCGCCTTGAAGTAATGAAAATCTGGATTCCTGAGATTCGTTTTCGACGGCTGCATGAACTTCGGAAGAGAATGATGACTCGAGATAAAGTCGTATAGCCAGTCAATTTGTTTTGTATCGTCCCGTTGGATTGGAATTAATTTGACCTTCATCACAGTTGATTGTGTTTTATTCTCGCTCTCACTTTTTTTCGTAAGTGGACTCGAAGATTTTGTCCGCGCTTTTGGGTATGAATCCTTGGAAAAGTTCGGATTTTCCTGGGATTGGATAGCGTTTCGCAAATTCATAGTAGCACCCCATTACATTTTTTTGGGCACCACCCGCAAACTTCCAAGGAATTCTCTTAGCGAGCGTAGAAGACTGCTCAAGTAGCTCTTCGGCCGTCCCCTTAATCTTGCCTCCTTGATCATTGAGAGTAATGCCGTTGGCTTCTAGATACTTGTTGAGTTCCTGAATACTCTTGAATGACTTCAATGCATTAATAAATACGGTGAAATGGTTTAATTGAATTCCGAACGCTGCAGTCCACGCTGCGTATTCGCTGGTTGGATAATATTTTTCATAGTCTTCAAATCGCACCGGCTCCCAAGTCGCATTTAAAAAAATGTCAGTTGACGGCTTCTTGAATCGCTGAAGAGCCTCTTCAGCTAAGTCTCGCACCCACTTCTGGATGTCAGGTTTGAACTGCTCCACCATCAGTTCACTAATAAAAATTTTTGGATATTCTCGGTTCTGGTGAAGCCAATAACTCGCTTTTAATTTCTTATCCGGAAAGTCTAAATCCTCTTTTACCCGCTCATATCCCCATTGTTCAAAAATACTCCCCAAAGAGAGCCGATCAATGCCCTTGATGTTGAACGTACGGTATGCCAGGTGATCGTTGATTAACACTTCGCCACGTTTCTTTTCCAATAGGTCATGAATTACAGAGGCATCCGGTGTCAATTGAACATAGCGGTCCCAAGATTTTTTGATGAAGTCTCCGAAGTTCATGCGCAGAACGATATCAAAATTCTTATAGTCTGTCAGAAAAAGGCGTATAAAAATTTTTGTTTGCCTTTGGTAGGAGGGCAGGGTTCGGTACGAGGGCTGCATATCAACTGACGTTATGGCAATGGAAAATACTAAACAGGGCGAAGAACTACAGCAAAGAGACCCCCAAACTGGCGACGAGGGCCCGCGCGGCCAAAGCGGCAATAAAATCAGGGTAAACAATATTAGGTCGTCGGCTAGTGAGCTCTCTGAATTCACACAACTGCTTCTGCAAAGACAAAACGAAGTCCTCGGTCGAGAACAAGAAGCCAGGTCCCACCTTGACGAACAAGTCGTCACAGACCCCGGTGATGTTGGAGACGTTTCTGTAGTCGATACCAGTGCTGACTATTATCTTCGCTTAGCCAATCATGTACAACGCGAACTCCTCGAAATTCGCGACGCCCTCGACAGACTCCATCGCGGCGTCTACGGCATTTGCGAATCCTGTGAAGAAATAATTTCCAAAGATCGCTTAAAAAGACTTCCCTACGCCCGGCTTTGTATTGATTGCCAATCC